>Ga0302324_100000241_pt1 | contig 146730 bp, 108 predicted proteins | sample Palsa_T0_1_FD_201949 | JGI IMG/M metagenome (GOLD analysis project Ga0302324, IMG submission 201949) | Peat permafrost microbial communities from Stordalen Mire near Abisko, Sweden - Palsa_T0_1 | ecosystem: Environmental > Terrestrial > Soil > Palsa > Peat permafrost | place: Sweden: Abisko...
GCTCGCCATCCAGGCCTTGCTCGCTCTGGGGCAGCGCCCGGCCGCCGCCACCCGAGCCACGGACTTTTTGCGCCTCCATCCCAACAGCCCCTACGCCGACTCGCTCCGTCAAACCCTCAAGCCCTGACGGCCGCGGCGCCCCCGAGGCCCGGCGCACTCAACTGCGCCCGGAGCCGCGAAAAGCTTTGGCGCTTAGTTGCTACACTGTGACTGCCGAAGTGTCTGCATGAACACGTCAGGAGTGAGCCAGTTGCCATTCTCGTAGTAGTCGTAGTTGCGCGTAATCCCAGTACCTTCGCCGAGATCGTTCCACGTTTCGATGAGCAACAGGTTGGCGCTCGACGTCGCCTGAAGGACCTGTGTGAGAATTTCGGGCCCCTTGACTAGGCGCGTCATGGCCGTTGCGGACGTGCCGGGCGCGTCGCGCCCCAACGAATCCCATTTGACCATCGAGTTGGCGAACGTAAGGTCTCCGGTCACCGTCGTCTCGATGCCGACGTGCGTGGACGGAAAGGCGGAAAACGTGTCCCACGAGAACATCGCATCCGCAGACGCGGTCGTGCCATAGCCGCGATCGACGTCGACGAACGGCGTGACGCCGAAATCCTGCTGAAAGAGCTGCTTCATCCGCGCAATGACGGCGCTCGCGCCCGAGCCGGGGGTGAGCGTGCCGGCGTTGTAGAAATAGATGAGCGGCTGGCCGTTGACCGTGTACCAGTGCCCCTTGGAGATCTGCGTGAAGAACGGCTTCCATTGCACCGCGTAGATCTCCTGGGCCGCTGCCTCCGTGCTCGACAAACTCGGGGCGGGATTCTGTAAAGCTCCCGCGACCGGTTCGCCGTACGCCCAGGTGTCGTTGAACAGGCCGACTTGCATGCCGCCGCCCATGGCGTCGATCATGGTCAGCGCGGCCTCGAGGTCCGCTGCCTCTCCCGTCGAGGGCTGGATGTCGTAGCCGAAGACGTTTGGCACGACAAACTGCATGCCCGCGTAGCGCGCGTCGAGTAGCTCGCGGAGCCAGAACCCCGTATTGGTCGGCACGTAGTAGCCCGCTGCGCTCTGGCCAAAGCCATAGATCTCATCGGGCTCGTTCATGCCCCAAGCATGAGTGTTCGCCCAATCGAGCCCGCAATTGAGTTGCCCCGGGCACGTGAAGAAAAACATCATCACCGCGCCCACGTCGCGCGAGCCCTTGCGTGTGCATGTCTCTGTGCGCGGGAGGTCCGTCAGCCATGGATTCGAGTATTCGAGCTCGCATGTCGAAGCGCCCACTTGCGCGCAAAGTGCATGTACCACGTCGATGCGGCGCACGTAGCTGACGGTTCGAAGCTGATTGGCCCAGTTGGCCACAATGTCGCTGGACGGCATCTTGCCCGTGATTTGACAATACGCCGCTTGCACGAACGCTTCGGGGCTGTTGCCGAGATTGACGTCGATGCCATTGGCGCTCGCGGTACACGGACCCGTCCATTCGTCTCTCGCGACGAACGCGCCCGCGTCCAGATCGGCCTGCGCTGGCGCTACATAGTTCGTCGAGGTCGACGACGCCTCCGGCGTGACGAGGATGATGCCTCCGGCATCCGGGACGAACGAGCCGGACGGACCGCACCCCGCGACGCACGCGAAGCCAGTCAAGAAGAGCCGTAACCGACCAAACCTGAAGCGGCTGACCACACTTTCAGTTTCCGCTGTCACGACCGAGGCCACAATCAAAAAAGCGGTAAGAAGTGTAACGTTACTAGTGGTCCGCCCCGGAAGTGCTGCGTCCGCTCGGCGAAGCCGAGCAAGTCATGTCTCATGACTTCTGGGACGCGGCACTAGCTAGGCCGAGGAAAACCCCTTAGCCGCGGTCTCGATCAACCGGATGCGCCGCGATGGCGACCCCACGTTCGTCCGCTTCGAAGTACGAAAGGCGATCGGGATCGAAATGCATCAGCCGCGTCTCGTTGAGCGCGAGACCGCGATGCGCGTCGATGTGTGCGATGAGGTGCGGATGACGCTCGGTGGACGCGTAGACGTCCATCTTGTCGCCGAGAAACTCGACGACGGCGATGCGCATGGCAAGCGTGAAGTCAGCGTTCGTCCCATTTTTCGCATACGGCACGTCGCTGATGGCCTGCGGTCGCACGCCCATGACGACGCGTGTCCCTGCTCTTTTTCCGAGCGCCTCCTTGGCCCATTCGGGCACGCGAATCTTCCCGGTTCCCTCGTGAAACCACAGATCTCCGCCCTCCCCGAGGAGGGTGCCTTCGAAAAAATTCATGGGCGGCATCCCGACGAACCCGGCCACGAACCGATTGGCGGGCCGGTGATACACATCGAGCGGCGGACCGCACTGCTGGATCACACCGTCTTTCATCACGACGACGCGGTCGCCAAGCGTCATCGCTTCTTCTTGGTCGTGCGTGACGTAGATCGTCGTGCTCCTGAGCTCCATGTGGATGCGCTTGATCTCGGCGCGCATCTCGACACGCAGCTTCGCGTCGAGGTTGGAGAGCGGCTCGTCGAAGAGAAAGCACTTGGGATCGCGAACGATGGCGCGGCCCACGGCGACGCGCTGGCGCTGCCCGCCGGACAGCGTCTTCGGCTTGCGGTCGAGCATCCCTTGGATGCCGAGGATCTTCGCAGCCCTGGCCACTCGTTCGCGAACGACCTCGTGCGGCACCTTGCGCACGCGAAGGCCGAACGACAAGTTTTCTTCGACCGTCATGTGTGGGTAAAGGGCGTAATTCTGGAACACCATCGCGATGTCGCGGTCTTTGGGAGGGACGTCGTTGACGAGGCGATCCCCGATGTGGATGGTTCCTCCCGTGACGTCCTCGAGCCCGGCAACGCAGCGCAGGGTCGTGGATTTGCCGCATCCGGACGGGCCGACGAAGACAACGAACTCTTGATCGGCGACGTCGAGGTTGAAGTCTTTGACCGCCGTGTGGCCACCCGTGTACGTCTTCTCGACGTTCTTGAGAACTACGCGCGCCATGACGGGTTTCCTCCGCGATCCTCCCTGGGTCTTACCGTAACATCGCTCCGGCACCTCTTGCGGTCGGCCGTCGCCGACAACGCCGTCGAACCCGCCACGCTCGACGACGCGGTCACCACCACATCGACGCCGAGAGCGAAATCACGTTCACGTCCGGATGAAGGGTAGGATCGTACGCTGGCGGATACCCGTCGCGAACTTGCACTCCGGATCCGTCAAACCAGTGCGAATATTGGAGCACGACCTGGTCGCGGGCTTGCCAACCGCTGCGAAAAATGAGCCTGGGCGACACGACGGAGAAGCTCTGTGTGCCGTCGTTGGAGCTCGGCTCGACGCGGTCGAGCCGCAGCGACGAGGCGAGCCACGGCAACATTCCGTAGCCAATCTCCATGCCGTACTTCTTCTTCGTTATGTCGTTGTAACGGAGGTCCGGCGTATTACTGACATGGGTGAGCATCCCGAAAAGACTGACGACGATATCCGGCGCCTTGCCGTTGAACCGGTAAGGATAGCGAAGCAGCTTGCCGATACTGAGATCGTATTGACCGGCGAACGTCAGGAGATCGCCGTTGCCCCCGCTGTTCGGACCGAGATAGCTCGCCATCAGGCCGGGCCCGCCCGAGGCATTCAGCACCTGCACGATCCCGCCGACGGACACGGCGTCGTCGGCGTGCGTCTGGCTCGCGACGAGGTACAGATGGCCGAAGTGGTTCATCGAGAGGCGCAGGTCGGCTCCGAACATGCGAATGGAACCGTCCGGGGTCGAGCCTTCGGATGCGCGATCGTCCTGCGTCCAGGCCGTCATGTAGTGAAGGCCCAGCGTGGCGATGCCCATGTATCCGACACCGGCGTGCAGATGGTTGACGAATCCGCTTCCCGTATTGGGATCTGCGAACCCGTTCCACCCGTCCGGCAAGATGCCGTCGGGCGGCTTGTCCAGCTGACCTTGGAATCCCTGCTCGATGTCGAGCAATACCTTGTGGAACGCGAATTGGGCGACGATGTTTTCACCCGCGCCGTTGGTCTGTGCGATGACCGGTGTGCCGTACCGGCCCTCGTCGTACTCCCCCATAATGCCATAACGGTTGGTGAACACCCCAACGTTGATCTCGAAATGGGACCGCTTGACGAGATTCGGTAGATGAAAAGTGAGGAAGGCATCACTGATGCCTGTTTCCGCAGTGGGATCGATGTAGCTCTCGGCCGTCGACGCCGTACGGGCCAGAATGAAAACGTTGCCCGTGACGACGGAATTGCCATACGAAAAGTTGAGCTGCCCGTACGGCTGCGGGACGATGCTCGTGTACGTGAACGCATCCATGTAGTCGGGAACGACCGGCGGAGCGTGCAGCACGATCAGACGCTGGTCCGTCGTCACCACGCCCGCGCGCTTGTTGATGCCGAAGCGAAGCGGCATCGTCAAGAATCCGTGGAAGTCCAGCCGCCACTCCGTTTCGTCCTCGGGGAGCTGTCCATAGGCTGGCGTGAGGCCGCCCGGCAGAGTCCCCACCTGCGGAGTGCCGGGTGCGAGGCCGAGCGACATGGGCGCGTCCTCGATCGGCTTGGACCTGTCGTCGGCGAATGCTGGAAACGACACGCACGCGCCGACCACCACCCCGAGGCATGCTCCGCCATAGATGCCGCGCTTCAATCGAAACTTGTGTTTTGCCACCGGTCGCATGTTTTTCACGTCCTGTGCGTCGACCCCTGAAAATGAAGTCATGGCTAGAACCACATCCCGAAGGTCAACGAGTACATCTTGTCGTCCAGCTGCCCCCTGGTGTAGACATCCGGAAAATCGGCGTGTGTGTCAGCACCGTAGAACCATTGGGTATATGCCAACGTTACTTGCTCGTGCGTTAGCCAGTTGCTCTTGAAGATGATCGCCGGATTGATGACGTTGAACGTCTCGTGGACGTCTTTCGAGTTCGGCGCGACGTGATCCACCCGCCCCGACAGGGCCAACCACGGAAGCAGGCGGTAGGTCACCTGCGCGCCGAATTTGTACATCCACTTGCCGTCGGTCGTGGGGTCCACGCTGTCGATGTTCGCGACGTCGGCGAACACGCTCGTCGTCAAGTCGGGCGCCTCCGGATTGTATGACTTGGGCCTCAAGAACCGCGCCCACCCGAGGGTGTATTCGACACCCCCAACTCCCATTTTGCCCGTCCCGCCGTCGGCAGAGCCGAGAAACCGTTTGGTGATCTGTTCGCCGGTATATGCGCCGAAAAAGTTGAAGCCCGTGAGCAGCGTTGCGTACTTCGCGTCGGCGTAAGAGGCTGACACTGCAAAGTTGCCGATCCAGCTATCCATGATGCGAAGGTCGAATCCCGCAACGTTCATCGTGGGATCGGGTCGCTGCGACTCGTTGATGCCGTAGGTGCGTGGGTCGTCGATCTGGTCTCGCTCGTCCTGCGCCCAGTTGGTGACGAAGTGCATACCCACGACGACGGGAATCTCGCCTTTGCGAGAGAGGCCCGCGTGAATGTGGTGAACCCAACTCGACGGAAGCTCTGGGTTGGCTCCCCCGTTGTCTGCCGTGGGAACGATGCCGGCCGGCGCCTTGCCGAGACGCCCCATGAAGCCGTCCTCCAGAAAGAGCGTGTACCTGTCGTCGATGTCGTACTGGGCGGCAAGGTCCTCGCCGAGACCGAACGGCATTCCCACGATCTGCGCGTTGTAGTTACCCACGCTGTACTGGGCCAGGCCCCCGTAGATGTTGCGAAACGCACCAGCAGTCCATTTGAGCCTAAGCTTGTCGACGGGGCTGAACTTGTACGTGAGATAGGCTTCGTCCACGAAGTTCTGACTGCCGACCGCGGTCCAGTCCGTCGCACCGTCCGGCTTCCACGTCGTGATCTTGACGTGTGACGTGACGACGCCATTGCCGTATTCGAATGTGACGTCGACCCAGCTTCCTTGCGGAGAGTTGGTGCCCATGAACGATCCGTACGAATCCAGGACTCGCGGAAAAGTGTGGAGCGTCATGACGCTTTGGCCCTGATACGCTACGTCGCGCTCGCCCTGTCCCACGCGGAGCGCCGCGCTGATGAAGCCCCAGGCATTGAAAACCCAATCATCTTTCGCGCCCGGCGCGCTCGGTGCGGTGGTGAGCAATCCGGGCAGGGCGGGCACCTGTGGGGAATACGGCGAGAGACCGAGACCGAGCGCGGTGCGATTGCCAGGGACGTAGCCAGCGGGCGACGGGTCCGAGACCGGTTGCGCCACGGCAAGAGTCGGAATGGCCGCGGACGAGAACGAAAGCGCAGCGAGCATCGCCCACCGATCGGCCCGTCGACGCCGACGGGGCGGCCGGAATGCACGTTGTCCGATGCGGCCAATGGAGATCACTTGGAGCGCCCTCACACCAACTAGTTCGTGCGCCGATAGAACGAGACATCGTCGACGTAAATGTCGGCCCACCCCACGACAACGCCGAGTGCGACCGTGTCGATGGCCCTCAGGTTGAAGTAAGGAGCGACCTTGCCGAAGCCGCCTTGCTGCATCTGAGAGAACGGCACCGTGTAATATTGCCAGTCCGTCGTGAGCTGGACCGTCGTCGCCCAACCGTCGAGACATCGAAAGTCGCGATCCGGTGGCGGTGGGTCGCCCGGGTCGAAGCAGAACTCACCCGCGATGTACCACTCGTCGGCCGGGAACTCGTAGGGCTGACACTGTTTGCCTTGGAAGTCCGGGTCCGGATAGGACGCCGGGAACGTGCACGCGCTCGGCCCGCAGCGCGGATAGAGAAGATCGACCAGAGAGTCTGGCGCGCCGATTCCACCGCCCCCTAGCGGAAGCGCGCCCGGCATGACGCCACTCGCCGGGGCAAAGCAGCGATATACCGGCAGCGGGGGGCCACCATCGGGGTTCACCGTCGTCGACGACGGGTCCACCTGGCACGGAACGCCGCTGAGGCACGTGGAATAGCACTGCCTCGCGCGTCGGCAGTACTTTTGATTCTCACGGGCCAGTCGATCGCTCGTGAAGTTGTCCGTGACCGTGACGATCAGACGATCTTGGCTCTCCGGCCCTCGGCGACCCCAGAATGCGACGCCATCCCATTTCGATCCGTCGACATAGGCGTGCGAGTTGGCGTACGCACCTCCGTCGGGCGCCGCATTTGGAATGCCAGAGCTATCGTCGGTGGCGCCGCGCGGGGTGGCAGGGGCACAGAAGTCCGCGCCGGCGGGGCAATTTCCCGTATTGTCGTAGGGCGGCCCCGAAGTGGGAGACAACCCCTGCGGGAACCATCGATCCGTAAACACATGGCTCACCCCGCCGCCCCAGTTGCGAAACAGGCCGCCGACGAAGCGCATCGCCCAGTTGTTGGGTTTTCCGTCGCACGATGGGCCTTGGATCGGATAGGCGCCCAATCCCCAGGGCGCACATGGTTGGTCCGGCGTCCTTTCGGGGCTCATGCACGCCTGCAGCGGTGAGCTGAACTCGTTCGCCAGGCCGGGGTACCAAGTCAGATCGCCGGGCGCATGAAATGCATACTGGGATAGATCGTCATATCCGGCCCATGCGAACGCAACGCCGAAGTTCCCCGACGAGTATTGAGTGGCGGCGTTGTTGTAGGGCTCGAAGTCGTCGTACCAATAGGGTGCCGAAGTCTCGATCCCCTGAACGAGGCCGCAGTTGGGCGGCCCCGATCCGGGATCCGCCATTCCGCTCGCGATCGGCGGATACTGCGCCGTGCTCGGAATCACGATCTGATTCGGCCCGGCGTCGCTGACCACGGGCAGCAGCCCATCGGCCCAGGGCACTTGCAGGATGAGGTCCGGGTTCGGCGTCTCGACACCCGTGTTGCCGGGCCCCGTGCACGAGCAAACGGCAAGCGCGACCGCCGCTCGCGCGCCTTCGGATCGAAGCCGTTGTATCATGATGCGCCGTATCAAAATTAACGCTTGGACTATTGTGTCCGGCGCGCGTTCGGTCAACGCAAATCGTGGTCAATCAAGAGAGTTGACTGCTCGTTGCATGACGATGATGCGTGCCCCGAGTGTCGCGATTGCCGACGTCCTGGTCGGCGCTTCTCAACCCTTCATACCGCTCACCGTAAGGCCCTCGATAAAGTACCGCTGAAAACGGAAAAAGACGACGAGCGATGGCACTGTCATGAGCATGTTGGCGGCCATGAGCATCGACCAGTCCGTGCCGTGGTCGATGCTCATTCCGAAGAGGCCCAAGCTCAGCGGGAATTTCGATTGATCGCGCAGGTAAATCAACGGTCCCATGAACTCGTTCCAAGCTCCGAGGAAGCTCAGGACCGCAATTGCCGCCAAGCTGGGCTTGAGCTGAGGAACGACGATGTACCACCACGTCTGGACGACTCCCAACCCGTCGATGCGCGCGGCCTCCTCGAGCTCTCGGGGGATGGTCTTCATGTGCTGAATCATGAGAAATATGAAGAAGGCATTACCGAACCATGCCGGCACCCACATTGGGTTCAAGGTGTTGTACCAACCAAGCCCTCGCCACACGAGAAATGAGGGAATCATCGTGACCTGCGGGGGCACCATCATCGTGGAAAGCAGCAGCAACAGAGCGACCGCTCGACCCGGCCAGTGGAGACGAGCGAACGCGTAGGCGACGAACGCGCTCGAGAAAAGGGCTCCGCCGATGGTCAAGCCCACCAGCAGGAGGCTATTTCCCGCGTATTGGAGAAACGGAACGGAGTCGAACGCTCGCAAGTAATTGCGCGCGACTTTGGCGACGATCGCGTGCACGTGCGAGCTCGGCGACAAAATGAGCAAAAAGCGGGCTCGCCGCCCGCGGTCGCTCGCTCCGTCCGCTCGTAGCGGGACCCATGTCCTTGCGCGGATCGTCGTGTCGTCGAACGTCGGCGGCTGGAACGACAGGCTCTGTCCGCGGTTCTGAACGAGGTACGTCGTGCGCGTTGACTTCCAATGAACGCCCCCGACGTCGAGCGTGGCGTCGATTCCGTGCCAGCTGTTGTCCGCGCGAATCGTGAGGACCACCTTGTGGATGTCCGAGGGCGAGACGCCGTCGGGCAAGTCGAAGTCGTGCGCCATCACGACGGGAGAGTCGCTCCCGGACGCGAAGCGGTAGTCGAGACGAATCGAGTCGCCCGCTGAGACGAGCGCGGCGTGACCCGATTCGACCTGCCAGAGTGAAGCGTCACCCGCCCGAGCGAGAGTGAAAAGCCTTCCGTCGAGCGTGGCGAGCGTGAGTGTCGACAGTTGCAGTCGAGAGAGCTGATCCGAGACCGCGGTCGCGACGGCCTCGGAAGTGAACAGCGCGCGCACCTTCTCCGTGATGGCGTCGTCGGCATCGCTCCATGCCTGTCTTGGAAACTGGGCAATGGTATGGCTCAGGAGCGCTGCGGCGGCCGACGACGCCCATGCGTTCGCGTCGACGACCGGTGGCAACGGCTTCGGCAGAGCGCCCGTCGTGAGATCCAATGCCGTCTCACGCAGGTGAGGCAACACTTCGCGAAACCGAGACGGGTCAACGTCGATCGGCGTCGCGATCTCCGGGGCGTCGCGCACATACGGGGAGTGGGCGCGATAGGCTGGCAACTCCGGAAGGTCGTCGCTCTGCGCGAGCTCCTCGTCCGTCTTGATGCTCGTCATGAACATCCAGACGAGCGGATAGATGCATCCGGCCATCATGACGAGAAGCAGCAAATGGATGCTTGCGCGCGTCGAGACCCGGCGCCAACCCCGTATGAGCGAGAGGGCGCGGTCTTGCGAGCGTAGCGGCGTCGTCGCAGCGACGGCTCCGTCAAGTATGGTCATAGTGCACCCAGCGTTTGCTGAGACGAAGCTGGACGACGGTCAGGGCGAGAACGACTGCAAACAGGATCCACGCCAGGGCGCTCGCGTAGCCCATTTGAAAGAATTGGAACGCTTGGCGGAACAGGTAATATGCAAAGAAAAGCGTCGAATCGAGCGGACCGCCGCTCGTCATGACGTAGGCTTCGGTGAAGATCTGCATCGTGCCGATGAGGCCGACGATCGAATTGAACAGGATGTACGGGCTGAGCATCGGCAGGGTGACATGCCAAAACTTGCGGAGCGCTCCGGCGCCGTCGATGCTCGCGGCCTCGTAGAGCTGCTTGGGAATCGACTGGAGCCCGGCGAGCCAGATGACCATTCCGCCGCCCGCGGTCCACACGTTCATCACGATCAGGGCGACCTTGCTGAAGCGAGGGTCCTGCAGCCACAGCGGCGCGTCGAGGTGGAAAGGGCGCGCCGTCACGCGGCTCACCACCCATTCGAACCCGCGCGCCGGCAGACTGTCGAAGCAGAAACGGAGCGCCTCGTTCAGAAAGCTCGCGCGAGAGTTGAAGATGGAAACCCAGAGCAGGCACGACGCCACGATGGGCATCGTCACCGGGAGGTACAAGCCGGTTCGGTAGACGGCGATTCCGCGCACTCCCGAGTTGACGAGAAGCGCCATCGCGAGGCCCGCGGCCATGATGAGCGGCACGCGCAGGATCATGAACGCGGTGTTGAGCAGACTCCTGTAGAAGACGGGATCGGCGAGCACCTCCCGGTAGTTCGCGAGGCCCACGTAGCGCGCCGCCGTGAGGACGTCGTAGCGCGTGAAGCTGAGGACCACGCTGCAGACAACGGGACCGCCGGTGAGGACGGCGAAGCCGATGATCCAAGGAGTGGCGAAGAGCAGCGCCGCGCCGGTCTCGCGCATCTTGTACCCGTGGGATTGCCGATACCGGTGTGACACGAGCACCACGGCTCCGAGCAGGAGCCCGATCAAGAGCACATAGGCGCAGAGATATGGAACCCAGGCGACGACGTGCGGCGGCAGCGGTCGCGTGACCTGGTCCAGCTGCTCTTGCACCGGTTGCTGCATACGGGAAAGCGCGATGCGCACTTCGTCGTCCCCCGTAGCCTTCGCCTCCGCCGCATACTTGTGCCCCACCGCCGCTTGGTATGCGCGAATCTGCTGCCGCCAAAGAAGCTGTCCGATCGGAGAAACCGGCCGGATGTCCGGGTGCTCGAGAAGGCGGGCGAGCTCGCGATACGCTTGCTTGAACCGAGGCGGCATCGCCCCGACGTCGAACACGTCCTCATCGAAAATGCGCTCGGTGTACTTGCGATCGGCATCCGCGGCCGGAAGATACGGGCGGCCTTCGTTCTGCTTGCGCTCGCGCTTGCTCCGGTCGAGCTTTTGGACGACGTCCGCTGACCGCAGATATCGAATGAGCTCGAACGCCGCCTGCTTGTGACGAGACGTCGCCGGCACGACGAGCGCCCAACCGCTCGCCCAGGTCACCGGATCACGGCCCTTGACCAGCTCGTCGCTCGGCATGGGCGCCGGCGCCAAGCCGAAGTTCATGTCGGGCCTCCAGTCGCCCAGCGTCTCGAGATACCAGTTGCCGTCGATTTTCATGGCAACCTGGCCCTTGATAAAGGGGTCCAGTGGGCCCGCTTGGAAGCTCTGTTGAAACGCGTCGGCTTGCTGGACGCCGCCCAGGTCGTCGTAGACGTCTGTCATGAAGCGGAGCGCGCGCACGACGTTTGGCGAATCCATCGTGACGTGAAGGCCGTCGGCGCTCAGCAAGTGACCGCCGGCCTCGAAGGCATACATATAGAGAAAGCTGTCGCCGAATGCGGGCGCAAAACCCAATCTGAGAAGCCCGCTGTCCGTCTTCCCCGGATTGCGATAGCGGCTCAGGCGAACGGCGTCGTCGCGGAGCTCCTCCCACGTGCGCGGAACCTTCGGCTCGCCTCGTTCGTCCGTCAGCCCTTCTTGCCGTAAGAGATCGAGGTTCACGTAGAGCAGGCGCGTGTCGACGATGGTTGGAATCCCGTAGACGCGAGGTTGGGCGGCCGTGCCGGGGGGGGCATAGCTCGCTTCCCGCAATGCCCAGGGGTAGTAGTCCGACACGTCGATTCGCAGCGGATCCTGCGCCTCCTGCGCATCGATGTACGGCGTGAGATCCTCCAGCGCGTGCCTGGAAGCCCACTCGCCGACCGCGAATCGATCGAAAAACACGACATCGGGTGGAACGCCTCCGGCGACGGCGGAGAGCAATCGTTGCGCGTCGCCCGTGGCGTCTTGCGCAGTGCCCGTCGTCGCCGTGACGCGGATGTTGGGATGCGCCTTTTCGAAGCGATCGATCGCGGCGTAGATGTCATCGCCGAGCATCCAACCTGCCCACAGCACGACCTCGTCCCGACCATCGGCGCTCTCTTGCCGGGACGAGCGGTGCGTCCACCAGGATGCCGCGCAAACGAACGCCAGGAAGATCGCTACGGCGGCACTGAGAGACAGGCGCTTCATGACTCCTCGCGTCCGCACGGCGTCGGCCCGTGCCTCCGCCGATCCCGAATCGGGACGGCTATTGAATGAGTGTGACGTCGTGGACGGTGAAGTTCCAGGGCGCCGCGCCCTTAGAAGTGAAGTTCAGGCCGATGAGCGTCTTCGGATCGAGCGACGCGCGCGGCGCGCCAAAGCCTCCGGCGTGGAGCTGCGACCATTTGTACGAATAGAGTTTTGGCGTGCTCGAAACGTCCGCGATGTCCACCGAGAAGTGATCGTAGCACTTCGTGCAGACACCAAAGTCGGGCATCGTCGCGACTGTGGCAAGGCCGACGTGGACCGGAGCCGACCCCGACAGCTTGAAGCTTATCCCGGCATACGCGGACGCGTCGAGGGGAGTCAACGAGTCTGCTCCCACGAAGTTGAAGCCAATTCCGCCGCCCCAATCCGTATATCCCTTGCCTTCGCTGTGAACGCCACCGTTGACGATGGCCGAGGCGAAATCGCCGTTGCTCGCCGGTAGCATCGTTCCTTTGGCGGTTCGATCGTTCATCATGAACCAGCTGCCAGGAGGGTTCACGTTGAGGATGTTGGGCGATGCGCCGTCCGAAAGCTGGGCCGCGGTGGGCTTGACGCCGGGCGGAGCATTCATCGCAGTCGACTCGTTCGCGTTCGAGCCCGAATTCGACGAAGACGACGGCGAGGACGCGCCGTTCGAACAGGGGCAGTTGGCCGCATCCGGAGGGACGATGCAACTCGACACTGCCATCGCCAAAATGACCGTCCGACCGAGGTTCGCGATTGGCCTGCTCATCCGCGCATACGTAACTGAAAAAAAAGCGAATCGCCAAGAGAAAGATCGGGAAATAACCGTTGTTTACCGCACGGTAAATCATCGTCATTAACTGCGACTTACATGGACCGGTGACACCTCATTGCCACCTTTCACGACCCCGCGTCTGATCACCAGCCAGAGTTTCCCGATCCTCGGCTAATGAAGAAGGAGGCCGAGGCTTCGTTGTTCAGGCCGGTGCCCGACGCGGGGCTGGTGACCACCACGCCCGTCGCAGTCGCGTTGCCGACGGCGGTCTGATCCACCAGGATGCCGTCGGTTCCGGGATTCGCGATCGTGACTCCGTTGAGGCTCAGACCGTCGATCGCGTCCTTGGGCCCCACGATGTAGATGCCGGCAAACGTGGAGCTCTCGATGTCCGTGTCCTGCACTTGCACACCGGTGATCGACGACGACGCCTGCGAGCCGCTGATGGTGAGCGCACCCCATTGGGTCCCGAACGCGTCTCCGCCGGCGCGCAGGAGCGTGTCCCGGGCGATGCTCGTCGTCCCACCGAACGGGTTCGAGCTGAAACCCTGATTGACGAAGATTCCGGGGTACGTAACGACGTCCGCACAAACGCTGTCGGTGACGGAGTTGCTCGTTCCTCCGTAGAGAGCAAAGCAATTGGCCCTCCACGGAAGCTGGGCGGTATCGAAACGAAACACGTTGTTCGAGTTCGCGCCGGAGGATGCAATGGACCACGAGGCGAAGGCGTCGTCGCCGGTGTTTCTTGCATTGGTCTGCTCGACGATCGAATTGCTGGTCCCGACCGTGAGATTGATCCCATCGGCGAACAGATCACGCAGCCGGCATCCATGAACCATCAGACCGTTGGTGACCGGGGCGTTGCTCACGCCCACCCACGGGCCGGTCGTGTAGTGCTCGACCCAGATGTCGGTGAGGCGCGACCCCGTTCCGAAGGAACCGCCGAAAGCGTGGATGCTGTTCGAATCGTCGCGGGCGGTGACCGCGCCGGAGACCGAGAAGTCCGAGAATTGGCACCCCGATCCGCCACAAGTGAACTCCGCGCCAGCGCCCTGGATGGTCGAGTACCACATTCCGGCGCCCTGAATCGTGACGTTCTGGACGGTAAACGGCATCGAGCTGTCGTTGAACGCCCCGGCCGGAATCCACACGATCTTGCCTTGCGCCTCGGCGTCGTTGATGCAGTTGCGAATCCAGAGCGCGTCGTCCAAGCTGCCGTTCGGCGTCGCGCCGTAGTCGACGATGGAAAGCGAATTTGCCGGGCGCGCGATGGGCGCCGGCACTTGTTCGAGATCGACGAAGTCGATGACGTAATAGTCCGCGGTGTCCTCGTCGTCTTTCTGAAGCGCGACGGTTGCCTGAGCCGGAATGTCCGTCGTAAGGAGCAACCGGGCTTCGTCGAAGAAATGGCGTGCATAGCCATCGCCGGGGTTGTTGGTCGTCGTGGTGCTCGTGGTCGGATTTCCGTAAGCCCATGCGTAGCTCGACGTGAGATTGAGCGTCTGCACGCGCGTCCCATTCACGTAGAGACCGAGCGTGGCAGCGGTCCCGCTGCCATCCGCCGAATCGGGAAGCGCATATCTCACGACGATTCCGTTTGCCGTGCACTGATTCGTGAAGCGCACGTACTGCCCGCTGGCGCTCAGCTTGACTGCCGCGCGACCGGACGACTCGCCCGCCATGCTGTTGAAGACGTCAGCGTCGTTCACCGCACGGCTCGGTCCGATGACCATCGCGTTGGTCATGCCGTCTTCCGCTTCATACTCCTGGTATGGCAGCGATGCGCCGCGCGCGGGAACCGCACCGCACGCCATCGGCGGCAATCCGGTCATCGACCCGCTGCCGCTCGAGCCCGACGAGCCCGACGAGGTGCCGGAGGCGCCCGAGGAGCCGGGCGAAACGGTGGAGCCGGACGCCGTGGATGTGCCAGACGAGGACCCGGACTCTTGTTGCCGTCCGGTGCTCGAACCGCTCGACGTCGCGGTGCCGGATGCCGAGGTGCCGGGATCACCCGAGAAAGATTGCCCCGCCGCGTCTGCCAACGAACCGCTCTCGGCAAGCTCGCCGTTCGGTCGATGGCTTGACGCACAACCCATCACCGAGGCGAAAAGGAGTATCGTCGCGAGGTTGGTTCTCATCTTCTCCGAGGGGGCCGCGGACTAGGGTTTGCCGGATTGGCTCTGCGAGGCGCGAACGAGGCGCATGAACACGTCTGGCTCGAGCCACCGCCCCCCGACGTAGTAATCGTAGTTTCGATTGATCCCCGTGCCCTCGCCGAGGTCATTCCAAGTCGCGAGCACGAGGACGTCGGCGTCGCGCGACTCCTCGAGCACGCGTTTCAGCAGAGCGGGATCTTTCATGATCCGATCGCTCGCCTTCGCAACGTCCCCAGGGCGATCGCGACCGACCGCGTCCCACTTGACCATAGCGTGGTCGATGACGTGACCGTTCAACCGCGAGCGACTCCGCTTGTTGCCTAGGTTGAGCGTCATCCAGGTAAACCGCGCGTCGGCGACGCGAGGCATATCTTGATCCGCGAAGTACGCGGCGTCCACGTCGACGAACGGCTCTTCGCCGAAATCCTTCTGGAACTTCGCCTTCATCAGCGCGAGGACGGCCGCGGAGCGCTCACGCGGCTCGAGCGTTCCGGAATTGTAGAAGTAGATGAACGGGCGCCCCTTGAAGCGGTACCAGTAGCGCTTGTCGATTTGCTGGAAAAAAGGCTTCCACTTGGCCTCATAAAGCGTCGTGGCCGCTTTTTCGGTGTCGTGCAAATCCGGCTTTTGTTGCCAGAAGTCGCCGAAGTACGGCTCGCCCCACGCCCAGGTGTCGTCGAAGAGCGCGATGCGAACGGGATCCTGGATACCGTCGAGGGCCTTGGACAAGGGCGCGAGCTTGCCGTCCGCGATGTCGGGACCGTAGGTGTTCAGCATCAAAAACTGCAGGCCGGAGTATCTCGCGTCGAGCAGCTCGCGCCGCCAAAACCCCGGCTCCGTAGGCGAGTACACCGCATTCGGAGCCTTGTCGAACGCGAGCAGCGGGCTTGGTGCATCCATCCCGGGAACGTGCGTGTTTGCCCAATCCATGGCGCAATTGGTGCCGCCAGGACAGCTGAAGAAAAACATGAAGACGGCACCCACATCACGTGTGGATCGACGATTCGGAGGGTCCAAAAGCTCGGGCTGCTCTACCCAGGGGTCCGAATACTTCAGCTTCGCTTCTCTCTTGTTGTCGGCACAAAGCGCTCGGACCACGTCGACGCGTCGGACGCGCGCGTCGTGCCTGAGCTTGTCGCTCCACGTTTCCACCACTTTCGCCGGCGGCTCTTGTCCTGCAATCTGGCAGAAAGCCGCGCGCACGAAAGACTCGGGGGCATTGCCGAGGTTCACGTCGATGACGTCGGCGCGAACGCATGGGCCTGCCCATTCCGGCTTGAGCTTGAAGCGACTCGGCGGCTCGGCAGCCGCGGGATCGGCGTGAGAAGGCTCTGCGGCGGTTTGGGAAGGAGGATCGGCCGAAGGGGGCACTAGACAACTCGCGGGCCCGAGCCCGAGCGCGCCGAAGAGCCCCGCCATACGGATGGCGCATTGGGCTGCAGCGTTGCGCCGCCAAGAGCAGTCCGGCGCGTCACTCGGACCGCCGTGCATCGATACGATGGTCATGTCCACTCATTCTCCGCCAGGTTGGCAATGGTCTACGCTTGGGCCACCGATCGAGGCCCATGCGTGGGGTGCTCGGTATGGAAACGGACGACAAGGTCCGCACCTTCATCGAGAGGCGCGACGCGGTAACCTCGAGAAACGCGATGAGGTAATTTTGAGAGACGCGATGCGGTAATGTAGATTTTCGCCATTCCCTTGGAGTATCGCGATGCCGTCCCACAAGGCTGAAACCATCGTCCGCGTGCTCCGGGACGAGATTCTCTCCGGGCGACGAGCACCGGGTGAAAAGCTGCCTACGTACAACGCGCTCATCGAACAATTTCACGTTACCCGCCCGACGGTTGCGCGCGTCTTTCGAGCGCTCCGCAGGGAGGGTTTGATCGAGAGCAACGGCACGCGCGGCATATTCGTCGCGACAACCTTGCCGCACCACACCCGCTATTTCTGGGTCACGAGCGAGCAACCCGGCTCGCTCGAGTGGACCGGTTTTCTCGCAACCATTCTCGACCTCATCGAGCGCCGCGAGACGGGCATCGACGGTGAGCTCATCGCTCTCGTGGGAGTCGACGGACGCGCCAACAACCCCGAGTACCAGCGCTTGGCCGAGGCCGTCGAGCGCGGTGCGGTCGCGGGTCTCTTTCTCATGAACTCCGCAGCCGTGTACCTGCTTCCAGCGCTCCAGACACCCGGTATCCCGCGGGTTGCCATCTGGGCGCCGCTGCCTCACGCGGGCCTGCTGAGTCTCGACTTCAACGCATTGCTCGAGCGCGCGTGCGCCCGGGTGATGGAGAAGGCCAAGCGCGTGGCCGTGGTCTCGCCGCATGCCTCGAACCTCGAGCGCGCGCAGGAGTACCTCGCGAGCAAGGGTCTCACCAAAGACCGCATTTGGGCGCTGCACGTACACGCCGTCGGCTGCGATCGAATCACCGAGCTGCTCTTGGCGCGCAAGGATCGGCCGGACGCGATCTTCGTCACCGACGACAACCTCGTTCGGCCGCTCTTGACGGGCTTCAAGAGGGCCAAGGTCCGACCGGGCAAGGACGTTTATGTCCTGGCTCACTGCAATTGGCCGCGCCCGGTCGGAGCCGGGGAGGGCATCGAACACATTGGATTCGACGTCCGAGAGGTGCTGACTTGCGCGAAACAATGCATCGACGAGCAGCGCGCGGGGCAACCCGCGCCGGGCCGCACGGTGCCGCCGCGGTTTCTGAGCGAGCTCACGCGCCCGATGTCGCGATCGCGCCAATCGTAGGGTCTCGATCACTCGGCGACCGCATCCGCCGCGGGGGCAGAGAAAGAGAGCTCGAAACCCTGACCCTGATTGTCCAGCTCGATGCGTCCGGCGTTTGCCCGCGTCCCGACGCCGTTCAGATCCATCCGGTCGATCGCGCAGCCTCGAACGACGATGCGAAAACCGCGGCGCCGGAACTCCGGGAAACCCTTGCCGGCCACCGTCGACGAAAGATGGATTCGATCGCCGCTGCGCGTGAGGCGAAACGCCGTCCGCAGAAACGCCCCTTGCAGAAACGAGTCACTCAGGCCGTCGTCCTCGTGGAGATAGGAATCGAAGACCCCGTCTTCGTCGGGGACGACGACGTGAAGCTCCAAGAGCTCGGGATAGTGCCCCATCGTCGAGCTGACGGCCGTCGAGTAGGTTGGAATCACGCGGCCACCTCGCGCGAAAAGCGGGATGCGGTCGAGCGGCGCGCTCGCGGTGATAAACTGGCCGCCCGCGTGGCGCTCCCCGGTATGCCAATCGACCCAAGTGCCCTGAGGCAGATATACGTGACGCGCCGTCTGGCCCGGCCCGAGCACGGGCGCGACGAGAAGCGCGTCCCCCAGCAGATACGCGTCATCCGTCTCCCGCGCTTGCCGATCATTCTGGAAGTCGCACACGAGCGGCCGCTGGACGGCGTCGCCCGCCTCGCTCGACAGCAAGAAGGCGCTGTAGAGATAGGGCAAGAGGCGATATCGGAGATCGAGAGCGGCTCGGATTCTCTTTTCGACCCCCGGTCCGAACGACCACGGATATTGGTCGCGCTCCCCCTTCATGTTGTGGCAGCGGCAAAACGGAGTGAGCGCACCGTACTGCATCCAGCGCACGGCAAGCTCCGGAGTGGGATTGTCCGAGAACCCGGGAATGTCGGCCCCGACGAACGGCTGTCCGGAGATTCCCATGGCGAGCGCCATGGGCACTCCCATGCGCAGATGCTCCCAGTCGGACATGTTGTCGCCCAGCCACTGAGCCGCGTATCGCTGAATCCCGGCGAAGCCCGCTCGGCTCAGAATGAAGGGCCGAAGCGTCGGGGCCGCGCGACGCATTCCTTCGTACGTGCTCATGGCCATGAGAAGCGCGTATTGATTGTGGTAGCGCTCGTGGGGTTGGTTCGTGCCGTCCCGATCGAAGCGCATCGAGAAAGGCTCGACGTCGCCCGTCGCGGGCTCGTTCATGTCGTTCCAAATCCCGGCGACCCCACACTGCGCGTGCTGCGCGTTGAGATCGCCCCACCAGGTGCGGACTTCCGCGCGCGAGAAGTCGGGGAAGACCGTGCGGCCCGGCCACACCTGGCCGACGTATAGCTGTCCGGATTCGGTCTTGCAGAACAGGTTCCGGCTCCGGCCTTCGTCGAATACCTGGTAGCCCGGCTCGAGCTTGACTCCAGGATCCACGATGGTCACGAGCCGAAACTTGTCGGTCTTCATCTTCGCGAGCATTCCCGCGACGTCCGGGAATCGCTCCTCGTCCCAGGTGAATACGCGGTAGCCGCGCATGTAGCCGATGTCCAGCCAGAGAACGTCGCACGGAATCCGTCGCTCTCGATATTCCTTGCCGATGTCGAGAATCTCGGCCTCCGTATAGTCGTGGTACCGGCACTGGTGCTGTCCGAGAGCCCAAATCGGTGGGGCTCCCATGCGCCCGGTCACGAACGTGAAGGCTCCGAGAATGTCTCGCATCCTCGGTCCCGCGAACACGTATTCGGTATATTGGCCTGCCGCGAATTGATACGAATAGACGTCGCGCTCTTCGAAATCGAAATTACCTTTGTATCCGTTGTCGACGAAGAAGCCAGCCATCGTCGCGCTGTCTCCGTTCGCACGGCAATGGTAAAAGAAGGGCACCGACGAGTAATACGGATCGAATCGCGTGCTCTGGCCGTGCAACGTCGTGTCCGCCTCGTACAGGCGGTTGCGAGGCAGCACGCCCGGCGCGAGGACGTCCGTATTCCACAGGATGAACCTCCGCCCTCGCCGATCGAAGCCACCCGTCTTTTCGCCGAGACCGTAGATCGAGTCGTGCGCGCCGATACGGCGTTTGACGATGAACGAATCGTTGAGATGACGATAGCCGTGGAAGCCCGAGTCGTCCTTGTAGTCCTCGAAAATGACCGAGCCGTCCGTTCGGTACGCGCTCACGCCGAAAGGGCGTTTGAAGACCACGAGGCGCATCGCGTCCGTCTGGACGGTGACGGCGTCCGAGTCTTCGATCACATCGAACTTGGGGGGCTCGCCGGGTCGAAAGCACGTCGCGAAAGTGGGCCTCTCGTCGAACTTGCCCGCCTGCGAAATCTTCAGGCGCACCAGGTCCGGCTGAAGGATGTCCGCTCGAAACTTCTCTTCACCGACGCCGAGGACGATGCCCCAGGCGTTTTTTTCGACGAATACTACGTCGCCGAGCGGACTGAATCGCGTCGGTTCCATGCTGACTCGAGGGACACGGCCTTGGTCCCGTCAGTCCCCGGCCCCGCCGGCGTCGGCATTCGTCCCACCGGCATCGGCGTTCGTCCCGCCGGCGTCGGCGTTGATCGGGCCGACCGTGCCCACACCGGTACCTACTGGACCGCCCGGCGGCGTGCCTTTGTAGAAGGCGATCTCGTCGAGCGAGAAATCCCAGTTGGCGTCGGGGCTGAGCCACCCGAGCTCTTGAACGACGTTCGCCACTTTGGCGCTGCCGCCACCTGCCTGCGAGAATGGCACGGCGTATTGCGACCAACTTGTGCTCAGCGTAACTGTCACCCGCGGGTGGTTGTAGCAATTGCTGTTGGTGGCGTTGGGCACGCAATCGCCGCCGTTTTGCTGTCCCATGCTGTCGGTCGATACCGCGTTGGTCGACGGCAACACGAAGTTCAACGAGACCGTGCTGCCTCCCGTGGCCGACTTCGCCCAAAAGGAAACGCCATCGAAGGCGGTGATGTCGATGCAGTAGACGCCGGCTGCAGGGTCGATCGCGGCATTGTAGATGAGGCCCACGCCGAAGCCGCCCATCGTGGCTGTCTTCGCGCCAGTGCCCGCATAGTGACCCGCATGAGCCGTCCCGACGGCGCCTGGCGTCGCCAGCATCAGCATGAAGGAGTTCTCCGTCGGCGTGACGTCGTTGAACGCCGACCACCCGGGAGAGATACCGGTCGGTTCCTCGAAATCGTCGACGAACGCATCGGCCGGGGTATTCGTAAGGACCCTCGTCCCCGCGCCGGCGCAGACGCCGGTCTGCGCCGGATATCCGCTCGACGCCGCGCCCGAGCTCGAGCCCGTCGTAGTCGCGGCGCCCGAGGCGCCGCCGCTACCCGACGAAACCGTCGTTCCCGCCGACGCGCTCGCGCCCGAGACCGACGTGCTGCCCGACCCCGTGCTCGCTTGATTTCCGGAGCCCGAGATGGGCGGAGGCGTCGTACCTGATCCTCCGCATCCGGCTGCGGCGACCACCAGGCCGACCCTTAGAAGCGTAGAGCCCTGACAAAACGTGGCGAGCGATTGGAACCTTCGCATGGGCACAACTTTGTTGTTTGCGTGGCATGAAGTCAAAACAAATCGTGGTCAAACAACGCAATTTACTAGCTACAATGAGGCAATTACCGCGCTTCGCGCCGTGGCGCTCACATCGAGAGGAAACGATGAGCGCGGACGAAATGGTAGCGCTCGAGGACTAATCGCGAGATCCGCGACAGGTATATTGCCCGGAGTGAAAACCCCTCATCTCTCGTTCGCGTCCCTGCGAGCCCTGCGACGAGCCCATCCTTGCGAATCCGTCTCAGCGGGCGTGCCTTCGGTAAAATGTCATTCGTTACCAAGAGAGTCCCCGTCGTCGGTAAACGTGGATCGTTACCATCGATTCGGCTTGTCTATTCCGTTTCTTGCGATAGACCGCAAAAGTCGTGACGGCGCGACAAAGCCACCTAGCGCAGTTGAGGAGGACTCCATGAGTCGCGGTTTGCGGATCCGTTTTGCGACGCTGGGTGCGTCTCTGGGGCTCGCGGCCGCGTGCGCTCGCTCGCTCGGCGTCGGGACCGGATGGAGCGGAGAAGGCGATCGGATGGAAAGCGGCGACCAGGACGCCGCAGGGTCCGGAGCCAGTGGGGGCTCAGAAGGGGGTCAGACCCTCGTCGTCGGAGACGGCAGCTTGGTCGTCGGATCGGGACAGCAGACGGCGCCGTCGGGCCCGGTGACCGACTTCCCGGATCCCGTCCTGGACGGAACGGCGCCCTCGAATTCGCCCATGTTGTTCGGCCCGGCGACGCAAGGAGCGACGAGCGGCGGACCCTGCTTGGTCGAGCCGGAAGGCGACGCGCTCTATCCGCAGAACTGGCTTCGGCCTCGTTTTCGGTGGGTCGCCGCCGGCGGCGCGAATCTCTTCGAGCTTCGCATCCATGCGGCGAACCAGACGAGCGATCTGGTCGTCTACACGACGAACACGTCGTGGACGATGCCCTCCGCGACGTGGGACTCGCTACGCTATCACTCGTACGGTCAAGGGATGACGGTCGGTGTGCGCTCCGGCACCTGGTCCGGCAACGCTCTTCAGGGGGAAGCGATGGGGACCCAGACGCCCATAGGCGTCGCGCCCGTCCAGGCGACGGGCACGATCGTCTATTGGACGACCAACGATGCCATAACGGGCGGCTCGGTCCTCAAGGGTTTTTCGCCTGGCGACGAATCGGTCGAGACGGTCCTCACGCCGATGCAATTTTCGCAGGAGCAAGGTGCCAACAGCCAGTGCATCGGCTGTCACACGTCGACGCCCGACGGAGAGTTCGCCGCGTTCACCACGACGACGGTGCCGAACGACCTGACGCACTGGGAAGGGGCCATCGCGCGCGTCGATCCGGACGCCGGTGTCGTCGGCGGCCAAGCATCGTTCGTCACCGACGCGGGTAGCGAGGCCCTCGCACGCTGGAACGTCGGCGGCATGACTTTCTCGCCGGCACACTGGCAGACGGGCGACCGGCACGCGATCGTCTCGTTCGACAACGGCAACAGCACGAGCGACATCGAGCTATCCGTGATCGACTTCGAAGCTTTGGACCCGACGACGGCCGCGGGCACGATTGCGCGAACCGGCGATTCTCAGCTCGCGGGAGCCCCGAACTGGAGCCACGACGGCAACACGATCGCATACGTCTCGACGAACCGCGTTTGCACGGGTCGGCTCGGCAACTGCGATCCGGGCGTCTACGACGCACCGGCCGATGATGGGTCCCGAGCCGCGATCTATACAGTCGCTTACGACGGCGGGGCCGGGGGCATGGCGTCTCCCTTGCCGGGCGCGTCGGATCCGTCGATGCAAACGTATTACCCGGCGTTCTCCCCGGACGACCAGTGGATCGCCTTCAACGGCATTGCCAACGATTTGAATTTATACGATCAACCCGCGGCTGAGCTATTCGTGATTCCGGCCGCTGGCGGCACCGCGCAGCGCCTCACGGCCAATGACCCGCCCGCGTGCTCGGGCCTTCGAAGCCCAGGCCTGGACAACGTGTGGCCCAAATGGGGGCCTACGGCCTTGCAAGCCAACGGAAATACTTACTACTGGCTCATCTTCGGGTCCAAGCGAATGGACATGACGACGCAGCAGCTTTACATGACGTCGATCGTCCGGGCTAGCGATGGGTCCATCGAGACCCACGGCGCGGTGTATCTTTGGAACCAACCAGCGACCGAGCACAATCACACGCCGGCGTGGGATACCTTCAAGGTTCCGCCGACACCGCCGCCGAGATAGCCCTCATGGGCCTCGGGGCGACGGGCCTCACGGGCAAACGACTCAGTGCTTGTGCGCCGCCGCGGCTTCCACCGCGCGCTTCACGTCGTCGTACTTCGGCTCGTCCGTGGGCTGGGTGCTCACCCACGACCAGGACACGCTGCCGTGGGTGTCGATCACGAAAACCGAGCGCGCGGCAACCGTCAGCCCGATGTTGGCTAGATTCTCATAGACGACGCCGTAGGCGTTGATGGTCTCGTGCTTGTGATCGGACAGCAGCGAGAAGGACAGATTCTGCTGCTTCTTGAACTCGGCGAGCGCGAAAGGAGAGTCGACGCTGATGCCGTAGACGGTGGCGTTGAGCTTCTGATAGTCGGCGATGGCATCGCGGAAGATGCAAAGCTCCTTCGTGCAGACGCTCGTGAACGCCGCCGGAAAGAACGCGAGGACGGTGACCTTGCCGTGCTCGGGGAAGCTCACGGCTTTGCGCTCCGTATCGAAGAGCGTGAAGTGCGGTGCGTGGGTTCCGACTTTGATGGCCATGTCGCTTCTCTCCTCGTGGGCTGATGGGGGCCGCATCTTGGCACGGAAGCCAGGGCGGAGCGAAGCCGCCGAGCAGGACGGCGGGCGGCCGCGCTTTCTGGCGAGGTCAGTAGATTGCCGGGACGTACATCTCTTTGGGAATCGGGCTGCGCAAATAGGTGGGGTTGTGCACCCGCTCGGGTAGCGTGACAGGCTCGTGCGAAACCTCGCCGTACGGGATCTGCGCGAGCAAGTGATGGATGCAGTTCAGGCGTGCTTTCTTCTTGTCGACCGCCTCGACGATCCACCAGGGTGCCTCGGGAATGTGCGTCCGCTCGAGCATGGCTTCCTTGGCCTTCGTGTACTGCTCCCAACGGCGGCGTGACTCGAGATCCATCGGGCTGAGCTTCCACTGCTTGAGCGGGTCGCGAATGCGGACGGAGAAGCGCAGGTGCTGCTCATCGTCGGTGATCGAGAACCAGTATTTCAGCAGGATGATGCCCGAGCGCACGAGCAACCTCTCGAACTCGGGGACGGAAGCAAAAAAATCTTCACATTCTTCGGCCGTGCAAAATCCCATGACCCGTTCGACGCCGGCGCGGTTGTACCAGCTGCGGTCGAAGAGCACGATCTCGCCCGCGGCGGGCAGATGGGCGACGTAGCGCTGAAAGTACCACTGCGTTCGCTCCCGTTCGCTAGGCGCGGGGAGCGCGGCGACGCGGCACACGCGCGGGTTGGTCCTCTGCGTGATTCGCTTGATGACGCTACCTTTGCCCGCGGCGTCGCGACCCTCGAAGAGCACGACGACTTTGAGCCCCTTGTCGACGACCCAATCCTGAAGCTTCACGAGCTCGCCCTGAAGGCGAAAGAGCTCTTTGAAGTAGAGTGGGCGCGCGACGTCGCTGGACGCGGACCCCTTCGAGGTCTCGCCGACGAGCTCGGCGAGGCGCCTGTCGTCGAGCTCCATTTCGAGCTCTTCGTCGATCCCGTCGAGGATCTCGTCGCGCACCCGGGCGCGGGTCGCATCGCTCACAGCCTTGGTTTCCTCGCTCATGGGGTTTTCCTGCCCCCGCACCGCCCGCCGCTTGCGGCGAGGATCATCCGAATTTGCTGAATGCCCAAAAGAACGTTCCGGAGAGAAGAATCGAGACCGGCAACGTCAATATCCACGCCATTCCGAGATTGCGCACGGTCTCCCATTGCAAGCCGGTGCGGTTGGCGGCCATCGTCCCCGCCACCCCCGAGGAGAGGACATGAGTCGTGCTGACCGGCAGACCGAAGGCGTCGGCCGCGCCGATGGTGACCATGGCGGTGATCTCCGCGCAGGCCCCTTGCGCGTACGTGAGGTGGTCCTTGCCGATCTTCTCGCCGACGGTGACCACGATCCGCTTCCAGCCCACCATCGTGCCGAGACCCAAGGCGATGGCGACGGCGACCTTCACCCAGCTCGGGATGAACCGGGTGGCCTGGTCGACGTGCTTCTTGTAGTTCTTCAGTACCGCCATGTCGGGAACCGTGATGGCAGGCTGCCCGGACTTCTCGACGATGCGGATGGCCTCGCTGACCAAGTAAAGGTCGTTTCGAAAGTTCCGAGTCTGCGCGGCCGGAACGTTCTTGAGCTCCCCGTAGTTCGCCATGTCGTGCGCGATGTCCGCGACAAAGTGCTGGAGCGCGGGGACGGTGGCGGGGACGAGTGCGCGGTTTCGTACGAAGCTCGCAACTTCATCGCGGGGATCGCCCTCGAACCCGGCCCCGGCCGTATAGTGGCCCAGCGTATCGGCCGATTGCACCGATACGGCCACGAAGTCCTGCGTGTAAGACGCCGGCAGGGCATGGTTGAGCGCGTAGGCCGTCGGGACGGTGCCGATGAGGATCAGCATGATGAGCCCCATGCCCTTCTGTCCGTCATTCGACCCGTGCGCGAAGCTCACGCCCGTGCACGTGAGCAGAAGCAAGCATCGGATCCAGAACGGCGGCGGAGCGGTTCCCTCCGGAGCGGTATAGAGGCGCTTGTCGGGGATGAGCATCTTGCAGACGATGAGGAGCAGCGCCGCGAACGCGAACCCGATGATGGGCGAAAAGAGCAGCGACTTGCCGACGTTTCCAGCCTGCCCCCAATCCACTCCGCTCGTCGCGGCTCCCTTGGTCGCCATCAGCTGGTTGGCGATGCCTACGCCGAGGATCGATCCGATGAGAGTATGGGAGCTCGACGACGGCAATCCAAACCACCAAGTCCCGAGATTCCACACGATGGCCGCCGCCAGAAGCGCGAACACCATCGCGAAGCCAGCCCCGCTCCCCACTTGTAGAATGAGCTCGACTGGCAAGAGCGACACGATTCCGAAGGCGACTGCGCCGGTAGAGACGAGCACCCCGATGAAGTTCCAGGCCCCCGACCACATGACCGCGATGTTCGGCTCGAGCGAGTGGGTATAAATGACGGTGGCCACGGCGTTGGCCGTGTCGTGAAACCCGTTTACGAACTCGAAGGCCAGCGCGATGAGAAGCGCGATTCCGAGCAGGATGTAGGGAAACAGCGACGTGCTCGGCGAATGCGCCAAGTCGCCAAAGAGCGCGGAGCCGACGTACGCGAGGCCAATTGCGAGCACCCCAAGGAAGATGCCGATGCCAATTTTACTCGGCTTTTTGTCAAACTTGTGGGCAAGCTTCGACGTAAATATCGGCTCGGTGGGGGCGGCGGTCATCATGGCTTTCTCGCGCTACTCCTACAGCGGCCGGCTGCCCTCGTGCGTGACACTGTCGTGACGAACATTTGTCCGACGTGCAGCGTGGGGACGAGCGCCAGAGAAGCCTGGACCCGGCGATCACATCCCAGTGGCCACGAACGTGCCCGAAAACGGGATCGGGTGCTGCGTGTCGATGAATATGGCGCCGTACACGATCGCACCGAGCTCGACGTTGAACTTTCCAGCGATACGCCCTGAGCCTAGAGACGTGACGGTGACGCTGCCGGACAGGGCCGTGGCCTGCGTGTACGCCCCTGCGTCACCCGCAAAGTCGTATCGGTCGAGTGTTGCGGATCCGCCGGGAGGTAAGCCGCATAGCTCGTCGTCGTCGGCGTCCTCGAAACCGATCGCGTAGACGCCCGGCGCGATCGGAGTGGGCGACGCGACGTCGGAGGCGTTCGACGTGCTCGTGTAGCTCGGGCCGGCAACTTGGATGCTGAGAATGTGCGAGGGAGACGGCGTTATCGCCAACATCCCGCCCGCATCGTTGTAGATATCGACGTCCGAGAGCCAAAGAGCGAAAGAAGCGTAAGCGCCGCCATCGAGAGCCGTGTCGAAGCCGCACTGGTCACGCGGAAGCTGGGTGTCGATGACGGCGTAGTTGACGGGAAACGCGTAGGTGCCGCTGAGGGCGTTGCCCTCGACAGACCCCAGCGTTACGCCTGCCTCGGGCGACGTCGCCGAGCCGCTCGAACAGGCCGTCGTGAAGGCCGGGGCGACCCCTACGAAGCTCCGAGCCAGGAGCGTCGAGATCGCAATCGCCCTTGCTCGCCCCATGCCGCACCAGTTCAGCACGGGTCAAGATGGATCGGCCAGCAGGAACCCCAAGGGGGCTCGACCTCGACAAAGTGGAGCGCATGCCGTGAAACGGGCGCGCCATCACTTCGGGGCGAGGACGAGCGGCTTATTCGGCACCTGCGTGAAGTCGAAGTCCAGTCGCAGGTCGCCCGCCGTCGGCAAAGCCTCCCGTACGTCGGGGCGGGAGTCTGAGCGGCCGTCGTTGGTGGGGTCGAGACGCTGACTCGAGAGAAACGTGTCTTCGATGAACTTCGCGTAGGCGTCGAAGCTCAGCTGCTGATGGTCGATGTTCTTGGGCTTCGCCCAGGCGCTCATCACGATGCCCGGCGTGCGAAATCCGTAACCGTCGGCGTCGACCTTCGTCGGAGGTACATGATCGTAGAAGCCGCCCCAGTCGTCCCACAAGAGGAAGATGGCGGTCGTATTCCAGAGGACGGGATCCTGCATGATCACGTTGACGAGAGACGTGACGTACGCCTGACCTTCGCTGACGAGGTTCGGGGGATGCTCGCTCACCTCGCCGGAGGGAGCGATCCATGAAACCGCGGGCAACGTCCCCGCCTTGGCGTCGGTGTAGAAGTGGTCGATCGTGAGGACGTTGGTGGTCTGCTCGTTCGCGGCCTTGACGACGTCGAAGAGCGGGAGCGGATTCCAAATGCTCGGCACGTTGGCAAGCTGCGTCACGGGCGGGCACTCGGCCTCGTCGTTGTCGCAGTCTGGCGTTGTGCCCTGAGCGAGGTAGTACCGCCAGGTTACCTTCTGGGCGTCGAGAATGTACGTGAGCGGAGTCCACGAATAGAAGCCCTTGGGATCAGGCTCGGTGGGCCCGATGTTACTGGTGCAGCTCATTGGGCTTGCGGAGGTGCAGAGAGCCGCCCACTCCGAGACCATGTACTGGTGCATCGGCCAGCTCCACGACGCGTCGCTCTCGAAGTGATGGTCGAGCAGAGTAAACGCGCTCGCGTAGGCCCAGTAGTTGGGAATGTCTGCGGCCGTCTTGTAGCCCATCACGTCGACGAGCTTGCCGCCCGTGCACTCGGGATCGTTCGGGTCCGCGCAATCGGTCTTGGCGCCTTCGGCATTCTTGACGAAGCCGTCCATCTTGCCGGTGTCGAAGCAGGTTTTGAAGGCCACCGCGCTATGAGGCCCACCCGAATTCGAATCCGTGGGGTCGTGAAAAGCGACGACGCATCCGCCATCGAGGTGCGGATCGGGGTTGCAATTGGTCGGAGCGCCGTTGGCATCGAGGGTGAAGCCGTCGGCGCCAGGGAACATGCCGAAGTAGTGATCGAACGACCGATTCTCCTGCATGATGATGACGACGTGCTCGATTTTGCCTGCGGTCGTTGGCGCGTCGTTCGCGGCGTCGGCCGCCCCGGTGTCCATGGTTGCCGCTTCTCCCGCAGCGTCGCCTGCCCCCGCGTCGACCGTCGCCGCCTCCCCGGCTCCCGCGTCCGAAACGCCCCCCGACGCGTCACCGGAACCGGGCGACAAGGCGTCGCCTGACATCGACGCGTCCATTCCCGAGCCGAGATCTTCGCTGGTCTTGCCACACCCGATCCCGCTCGCCAGCGAGATGCCCAGAACGAAGGCGTAGACTCCACTCAAACGCCGCATGACGCGTCAGCAAGCAAGAATCTTGCTCACCCTCGGCGTCACCGTTCCCCTCGTCGAGGGTCGCGTCCGCCGGGGAGAAGAGTAATGGAGGATGAACTCGTACGTCTCCACCCCCTGGACTTCGAGGTGTCCAGATCGCAGTGGCGCAGCGCCCCATGCGGCTCGTGGCGGTGCCGCTCTCGGAAGGCGCCCATCGCAGGCGGTCACCGCAGAAAGGACTCGTCCGTTCACTTTTGGGGCGCCGCGCGCTAACCCCTGTTCCTATCGGCATGAAGGTTGCGAACCGGCGTGCAGGAGAACGACCGTGAACTCACCGCTCGCCATCTGGACGGCCCTTGCATTGCTCGCCGTGGGCTCTCTTTCGCGACCTGCCCTCGCCGACGACGCGCCCGAAGCCAACGCTCCTCCTGCGCCGCCGCCGGCCACGTCGGCGCCGGCCGAGCCCGTGAACGACACACCGATCTCCGACACCAGGTCCAACGCTCCCGAGCGCGGTTTTCTCTTTGCGGTGGAGCCCAGCGTGCCAGACCCGCTGCACGCGGTCGTCTCGGCGGGCATGGGCAACGTCACGCGCACGGGTGAGGAGCGCCCCGTCGGCTCGGGCCCCGTCTTTCCGACCCTCGGCGCCGAGGTCGGGCTGCTCCCGCGTCTGTCGGTTTACGCAGAAGGCGGCGCGGTCGTCATCCAGTCGGGCAATCCAGGCCAGCTCGCCTCGCCCTTTATCCTGGACGCCGGCGTCCACGTCCTGCTCACGAATCCCACGAGCCGCATGTGGCGGCTCTCGCTGCGCCCTAGCTATAGTTACGACGTCACTAGCGCTTCGACTTTGAACCTCACGGCTACGCTGGGTTGGTATTACGAAAATATTCGGATCGTCTCGTCCTTCGAGGGCTCGCACACCTTCCAGGCAGGTTCTGACCCCATCGATCTGCAGGCGACGCTCGGCGCCACTTACGCGCTGCCGCTGGGCTTCCGGGTAGGGCTCGAAGGCGTGGTGTCGGATCTCGAAGAGATCGTCACCCCGGGCGCGGAGGGCGGGTCATCTGCTTTTGCGGGGCCGACCGCAGGCTGGGAAAACGACCGCATTCAGGTGGTCGCCGGGCCCGCCTTCGGCATCACCCCGGGAGCCATCTACGATTCGTTCTTGTTTCGTGCGGCGGTCGTGGTCCGCCTCTAGGCGGTCCGCACGCGCCTGAGCGCGAGAGCGCCTTCTCGCTGGAGGACTGCTTCGACTTAGCGGAGACTCCGTTCGGCGTGGTGCACGCGTATCATGACGTCCAGCCGAGCTCCCGAGATCGCCCCGCTCGTCGTCCGCGAGGGCCGTTTGCTGGCCTACCGGTTGCTCGACGTCGCCGATGAGATCGACTTGCTGGCCGTGGAGACGAAGGTGCAGGCGGGGGCAACGCGACGTGGCGCGCTAACGGGTGAGGGCGCCCGTTCACTGGTCATTTCGGCGCCGCCCCTCGAGATAGCTCTGGGTCGCGCCGTCGTATCACTGCCTCGCTCGCGCGAGAGGCTCGATGCTGAAGTCTCGGCGCATCTCTTCGACTACGGCGCAGTGTCCGTCTGCTTCGACTTTCCCATCGTGCCAGGGACGCAGCTCGACACGCTAATCCCCCTGTGCGACGAGATCTTCGACTCTCCCGAGCTCGACCAGCTCGCGCGAGAGCAGATCGGTCCGCTCCTCGCGCGCACAGGGGTCACCGGCCGGGTCGGCTGGGATGGCATCGAGACGTACACCATCATTTTCGTGCGGGCGTTCGACGGCGACCCCCTTGCGAGCGAGGTGCTCGCCTCCCCTGCCCTCGCGAGCTTGGTCGTCGGCGAACCGCACAGCCGGCATCTGTCCGCGAGCCAAAGGCAGGACGTCTTGAAGCACGCGCACAGCTACTTCGAGGACGACCTCGTTGTGATCGACTGGAACAGCGCTTTCGTCCTCGAGCCCTCCGGCAGCCGCGATATCCCCGACATCCTCGAGCTCGCCACCTCCCAGCTTCTCGAGCTGCGCTACTACGACGACCTTTTTGGCGCCGAGCTTGCCAGAGTTCACCGTGAATTCAGCCGGGCTCGGCGCCGCAACCCGGTCACCGGCCTCATGCGAGCCCCCTGGGTCGAGCTCGGGCGAGCGGTGGTGCGAAGGCTGGTCGAGCTCACCGAGTTTGCCGAGCGCGTCGACAACGCTCTGAAAGTGATTGGCGACTTCTACCTTGCCCGCGTGTACGAGAGCGCCGTACGTCGCCTTCGCATCCGGGCGTGGCAGTCCAGCGTTGACGCCAAACAGGCGCTGCTCGCGCAAGCCTACGGCCTCGTCCGAGGCGAGATCGAGGCCCGGCGGAGCACCGTACTCGAGCTCGTGGTCATCGCGCTCATCGTCGTCGAGGTTCTGCTGGCACTGTTTCGGAGATAGCGCGGCGCCGGGAACGCATCCGCCGGGATGACCTTTGAATCCCGCCCCGGAGGCACCATAATTTGCGCCCGTGGCCTCGCTCCCCAACCTCCAACCCGGCCAGCTCTTCGCGCAGAGGTATCGGGTCGTCCGCTTGCTGAAAGCGGGCGGTATGGGCGCGGTCTACGAAGTCCGCCACACCGCAACCGACAAGCGATGGGCGCTAAAGCTCATGAACCCGAGCCTGGCCCGCGACGCGAACGCACGGGAGCGTTTCGAGCGAGAGGCGAAGATCGACGCGCTCATCGAGAGCGCCTTCGTCGCGAGCGTCATCGATGCAGGCATCGACGAAGCGACGCAAGCACCCTATCTCGTGATGGAGTTTCTCGTCGGCGAGGATCTCGGCGAGCAACTGCTGCGGACGGGGCCCTTGCCGGCTGCGAGCGTCGTGGCCTATCTCCGAGACGTCGCCCGCGCCCTCGACAAGGCTCACGCGAAGAACATCGTGCATCGGGACCTCAAGCCCGAGAACCTCTTTCTCTGTCAAAGCGACGAGGAGGGAGAAAGAGTCAAGGTGCTCGATTTCGGCATCGCGAAGCTACTCGAAGGGGTGGGGCACTCGTCAACGCAGTCGGCAGGGACGCCGGGCTACATGTCCCCGGAGCAGTGGAGCCGCGGACGAGATATCGGTCCTTGGACCGATATCTGGGCCCTGGGGCTCATCGCGTACGAGCTTCTCGTTGGAAAGTCGTATTGGCAAGCGGAGACGACAGGCGAGCTCTACGGAGAGATCCTGAGCCATGGGCCGCGCGACGCTGCGAGCGCTCGCGCGACCGAGGCCGGCATGCTCCTTCCGAAAGCGTTCGACGCTTGGTTTTTGCGCTGCGTCGACAACGATCCGAAGAGGCGCTTTGCCCGAGCCGGGGAGGCGATCGCAGAGCTGGCCTCCGCGCTTGGCGCCGAGCTGCAGGCGAGCCCGACTCCGACACCGGGGACAGCGTCGGCTTCGCGCACCCTTGCGCTCGCCACCCAAGGGACGCCGTCGTGGCCAAGGTCCGGCACTTCGCCGAGCACCCACACAACGGAAGGCCCAATCTCCGCTTCGACCCTTCGCGCGCTCGGGATCCCGCGAAGCGGACGGGCCGGGCGGTACGCAAAGGTGGCTCTTGCCGGGATGCTGCTTTGCGCAGCGGGCGCCACGGCCCGCGAGCTAGTGACCCGACGGAGATGGATGCAGAGCTCGGGGACCGAGACCCGCCTGCCCAATCTACCGCCCGCGACGTCGTCCGACCCGGTCGTCCTTGCACCACGGAGCCCAGACCGGCTCGCCTTAACGGCGGGCACGGCAGCCCCACCTTTGCACGATCGAAGCTCGCACCGCGCGAGCAAGCTTGCTCCCGGCTGTCGGGGTGCTGCGCGATGGGACGGCTCGCAGTGCGTACCCGTATGCGACGCCGGGTCCTCGTCGCCTTGCAACGCGGTGGGATCGGTGTCGACGCGCGACGCCGGTGCGTCCAAGGATGAAGCCCGAGTGGTCGCGCTCGACGGGCAGACTTGCGACGGAGGCGACGCGCTAGGGTGCTCCACCCTCGGCGGCACGCCTCCGAACCCCATAGCGGAAGTCGCCGACGAGCGCTCCGAAGCCATCGCGCTCTATAAGCAAGCCTGCGACAGCGGCGATGCGAGCGGATGCTCGAACCTCGGTCTCATGTTTGCGAATGGAACGGGCGCGATAAAGGACGAAGCCCAGGCCGCCACGCTTTACAAGAAAGCCTGCGATGGGGGCAACGCGGTCGGTTGCTCCAACCTTGGCCTCGCGTACGCCAATGGTCGTGGGGTGAGCCAGGATCCCGCGCGCGCCTTTGGCCTATTCAAGCAGGCTTGCGACGGGGGCGCTGCACCCGGCTGCTCCAGCCTCGGATCCATGTACGAAACCGGCACCGCTGTGGCGATGGATCGCGCCGAGGCAGCGCGCCTCTACCGCCGAGGTTGCAAGGCGGGCAACGAGTGGGGCTGTACTCAGCTCAAGCGCTTGGGTACTCCGGCGCTCTCTCCCGAGTAACTCGTCCGCCCAAGCACCTCGCTCGCCCGACGACGCGTATGGGCGGCCGGCCCATCTGTGTTCGCACGCGGACCACGCAAGCTCGCCGCGCCACTAAGAGGGTTCGCCGCGACACCACGCGTGTTCGCCGCGCTGCTATGAGCATCACCAAGCGGACAAACGCCTGAGGAGGCCGGACTCACGCGATCACTCGGCCGCCCCTTGCCTTGGTGTCGCCGCCTTCACGCGTTGTCGAGCCGCCTGAGGTCTCCTTCCGACGGCCAAACGCGATCGGCCGCGGTGCGAAGCCGTCTCTCGGGCGGAGGTTGCCCCTTGTCGGCCGGCGAACCAGCTTGGTCGGCCCGCGAATCGACATAGTCCGCCCTGTGGGACGCGTAGGCCGCGTGCGAACCTCGTTTGCGTCGCGTGAGATCTCGCTCGTGTCGTACGCGGTCGACCTACTCCGCCTTGACCTCCTCGTAGCTCGCGATGAAGTCTTTCTAGAAGGCGTGACAGTCCGCCGAGTCGGCCGCCCGATCGTCGCAGCCCCCTCGGTGAACGGCTCAGAGCGCCCCGCGATCGTCGAGGCTCGAGCTCCGATCGCGTGGGGCCGCGCCGCGATCGCGTGAGGCCGCGCCGCGATCGCGTGAGGCCGCGCTGCGATCGCGTGAGGCCGCCCACCGGTGGGGGTCACTGGCCGCGCAACCAGAGCTGTAGACAGGAAACGTTCAGTTTATCGTAGCCGTGGGGTTCGACTGTCCCACGGCGTTTCCGGTGCCGTTGAGAACGTGAGTGATGCCGCTACCCGGGGTGCTGTTGAGCCAAACCGTCACCAGGTGGTGCAGCGACACGCCCGCGGCCGTGGGCGCTTCGAAGCCATCGGCGGCCGTGATGACTTGCCTGAACGCCGAGTAAACGCCGAGGCCCAGCCCCGTGTGGGTGGTGACAGCATCGCCAACTTTGTAGGACGCGTAGCCGTTGGTCGTTCCGTTCATCCAAGCCGCCTGGTTGGGCGGGTCGTAGGGCATTTCGGACTGGTAGAAATAGACCTGTCCGGCATTTCCGTTCCAGATCGTCTGGTATTGTTGATGGTGCTCCACGGCGAGGCCATACATGGTGACGCGATCGCCGTTCACCGTGAGGCCGTTCGGGCAGGTGTTCGACGTCCATCCGACGCCCGCTCCATGGTCCGCGCGCCAGAGCCACAAATTGTCGCCCACGACATCGTTGCTGTTGATCGTCAAACAGCTCAAAGCCGTGCCGAGCGTCGCGCCGCCGATTCGACAGAACGTGTCATAGAGCGAAATAGGATCCTGAGAGTGATTGACCGCGCTTGGCCCGGTACCCACCTCGAGGAGGGTCGGCGAGGTCGTCGGCCCGGCGTCGAAGATGATGCCGCCGATGCGCACTCCGTCGACGTCCGCCACCACGACGGCGGGGGTGCCGCTATTCGGCACGAGCGTGGTCAGACCCAGGCCCAGGATGACGGTGTCCGCGCGCGTGACTTCCAGGCTCGAGGCGAGCTGGTAGACGCCCGGGGTAAAGATGACGTTCAAACCGCGGCTCAGCGCGGCATTCAAGGTCGCGGCGGTGTCGGTTGCCGGCTGCGCCAAATAGAACTGACTGAGCGAGAGCGTCGTGCCGGCCGGAGTGCCCGTAGACCAGCTCGTGCCCACGCTGCTGGTGCGAAGGCTCGGGACACGCACCGCGTAGCTCCCGGTCGCGTCGACGAAGAGATACGGCTTCTCCTGCACCGCCGGTGTGCTCGCAAGGACGGAGTAGGGAGCCCCGGGCCACGCGGCCGTGGGCGCGCCCATGACGCCGAGGAACACCATGTTCCACACGCCGCCGTTCCAGCCCCCAATCTGGCTGTTCCGAGTAAACCATTGCTGCTGGGAGCCCGACGTCACGGTGTCGTCGATTTGAGAGTCGGCGATGAAGCCGCCGCTCGATGTGCCGTTGTCCGAAAGCGCCACTGCGCCTTGCACATGCACACGGCGAAAGGTCGCGCCTTGCGAGACCGACCACACGTCCGTGGCCTTGGCGACGATGGTAAGATTTTCGACCCCTCTCCAGAAGTTGTTGGTGGACGTACCGCCGGTGTCGCGCGCCTGCACATAGCCGGTAATGACGACGTCGCTCGGCGACTGCCCCAGCCCCAGAAATTGCATGTAGTAGCCGACCGACACGTTGAGCGTGTACTGCCCCGGCAGGAACATGAACGTGTACCTGTTCGGACCGAACTGATCACCACTTTGCGTGGCGTAGATCGTGTTGATCTGGGTCTGGATCATCGCCATCGGCATCGACGGGGAGAAGATGAAGACATTGCTTCCGAATGCGGGCGAGGTCGGAGAAGCCCCTCCCTCGATAGCGGCGTCCGTGGCGGGGAACGGGAGCCCCGTCCCCGTGCTACCGCCGCCGTTCGACCCGCTCATCGTGGTGCCGGAGCCGCCCCCCACTCCGCTCAAGCCTCCGCTAGACCCGCTACCGATGGAAACGCTCCCAGCGGACGCCGCGCCCGTGGACACGTTGCCGGAAGTGCTGCCCGCTCCTGCGCCGGTCGATACGCCTGAACCGCCAAAGGCCCCGGTCGATCCGCCTGCGCCTCCGACCGTGCTTCCAGAGCCGCCCGATCCCGACTGATTTGACCGGTTCGCAGACGAGCCGCAGCCTGCCACAGCGGCGGCAAAGGCCCCGCCGACGATGAGGGCGCGGGCGACCGAGGGTCGCGGCAAGGGCGACGAGATGACTTTCATTCAACCTGCTTGGATGGTTCGAGTAGTGGCGGATCGCGAGGCCCCGCGGCGAGCGCACCGAGGTGGGGCCTTCGGGAGGCGAGGCCTTCAGTATGGGTCAATCCTCGTGAGCGGGTAAGAGGAAGAACGAGCGAGCGCGATTTCGCTCCCTCGCTAGGTGACGCAAAGCTAGAAGTTTTGGCCCTCACGAGAACGAACGAGCGCGCACAGACGCGCACTTTCAAGCGTAGCCTGTGGAGGTCGTATGCAGTCCCGACAAGCCTGGATTGTCCGATCGCTCATGGGAATCGCTGCCCTGGGGTGCGGTCGAACGACCGAGGAGCATCTTGGCAGCGCCGGGCGCAGCGGCGAGTCGTCTTCCGGCATGATTTCCATGCCCTCCGCATCCTCGGGCGCGCTCTCGGTCGGGACGAGCTCCGCTTCAGGCGAGTCGGGAGCCACCTCGAGCGAATCGGGCGGGACGCCCGAGGACGCGGCGTCGATGCCCCGAGCCTCGGACGCCTTCGTCGCTGTCGACGACGGTCGCGTGTCGGATGAGGGCGGGTTGGAGGGGGGCGGGTTGGAGGGGGGCGGGCTGGATGAGGGCGGGCTGGATGAGGGGGGATGCGGCCCGCTATGCACCGCGTGCCAGGACGCGCACTGCGTGCAGACTCTGTCAGCTACCGCAGTAGTGGACGACATCGTCGCGAGCCTGATCGTCCAAGGAGACAACCTCTACTGGGTCAACGCGGGCGCGGGCACGGTCGGGACCATCCCCGTGGCTGGAGGCACGGCGACTACGGTGACCACCACGGCACGCGCGCAATATCATCTCGCGGCGAACCATACGAATCTCTCATTCTGGGACGCCGATGACGGGATATGGACGGCACCGCTGACCGGCGGCGGCGCTACCCGTGTGGGAACCTTTGCCCTCCCCGTGACGGCCATCACCATGGACCAGGGCAACGTGTACTGGGCTGGCAACCTCCCGGGGCAAGTGAATTCGGGCGCGATCGTGACGGCACCGGTCGCCGGAGCTTCACAGCCGCTCGCATCGGGTCAGGCCTCCCCGGCAGGCATCGCGGTGGACGCCGCAAACGTTTACTGGACCGACCGGGCGACAGGACAGAATGACGGCGCCGTCATGCAGCTCGCCTTCGGAAGCCACACACCCATCGCCATCGCGAGCGCGCAAACCAACCCCGGCGGCATTGCGGTCGATGCACACGACGTCTATTGGTTGAGCGAGGCCGGCGTCTTCAAGGTTCCGATCGGAGGCGGCACCATCTTGCCGCTATCGAGCGCGAAACCGTACCCAAGCTCAAGCTTCGTTGTCGACGGGATAAGCGCCTACTGGGTCGACTCCAGCACCTACGCGATCGTCAAAGCGCCGCTCGCCGGAGGTCCCGTGGTTGCAGTCGTCCCGATGCCCTCCGTGCAACCCGACAGGGGCCTCGCGGTCGACGCCACGAGCGTGTACTGGGCGAGCGCGGCCTTTGGGATCGCGAAGGCAACGCCCAAATGAGCGGAGTGCGCTGCCGGAGCCGTCGTGTGTGAGGCGCTGCCCGCCAGCTCGTTTCGCCAGCTCACGGAGCGTCCCCCGAGGAGAGAGCGTCGCGAACCTTGCGCGCAAGAATCGCGGGGGTGATCGGTTTCTGGACGAACGCGATCGTCGAATCCAGAATGCCGTGGCGCACCACGGAATCATTGGTGTAACCGGACATGTAGATCACCTTCATCTTGGGCCGAACGAGGAGAAGCCGCTCCGCCAGCTCTCGCCCGCTCATGCGTGGCATCACCACGTCCGTCAGCAGAAGGTGGATGGTCGCGGTGTGCTGCTCGCAAAGCAGAAACGCGTCGCCTCCGCTCTGGGCCTCGAGCACGTGGTAGCCGTACTTGCGCAAGATCGTGCAAGCGAGGACGCGAACGCGTTCGTCATCCTCGACCACGAGAATCGTCTCGGAGCCGCGGACCGAGCGGTTTTCCGCGGGGCTCGTAGAGATGCGACGAGCGACCGCTCCGGAGGCCGACGGAAAGTAAATCTTGAACACGGTACCTTTGCCAGACTCGCTGTAGACCCCGATGGTCCCGCCGCTCTGCCTGACGATCCCGAAGACCGTCGCGAGGCCCAAGCCCGTCCCCTTGCCAACCTCCTTGGTCGTGAAAAAGGGCTCGAACATGCGGGCCTGGACGGCCCGATCCATACCGACTCCGGTGTCGCTCACGGCGAGCATGACGTGGGGCCCCCGCTTGACCCCCACGTGGTCCGCAGCATAGCCCTCGTCGAGGACGACTTCTGACGTCTCCAGCGTGAGCTTGCCCCCTTTCGGCATGGCGTCGCGGGCGTTGACCGCGAGGTTTACGATGACCTGTTCCATTTGTCCCGGATCGACCATGATCTTGTCGTTCTCGGCGCTGCGGGTGACAGTCAGCTCGACGTCCTCACCGATGAGGCGCCTGAGCATGTTCTCCAGGCCGCCCACGATCTCGGAGAGATTGACGACCTGCGGCAGAAGCACCTGCTGGCGGCTGAAGGCGAGGAGCTGACGCGTCAAAGCCACCGCCCGCAGCCCGGCCCCCTGAATCTCGTTCAGGTCGGCGCGCATCGGGTCGCTCTCCTTCAAGTCGGCGGCGAGCAGATAGCTGTAGCTGAGGATGACCGACAAGAGATTGTTGAAGTCGTGGGAGATGCCCGCCGCCAGTTGCCCGACAGCGTCCATCTTGCTCGCCTGCCTCATCTGCGACTCGAGTGCTCCCCTCTCGGTGACGTCCTCGATGACTTTGATGAAGTGCGCCGCATTGCCTTCCGAGTCGCGGTGAACCGACACATCCACCCGCGCCCATAGGAACGTGCCGTCGCTCCGCCGATATTGCTTTTCGTCGATGCGGTATTGGTCGAGCGTGCCCTCGGCCAAACGGCGAAAGCCTTCGGCTTGACCGGCCACGTCCTCCGAGACAAAGACGTCTTTGCCCGAGACACCCTGCAACTCCTCTGCCGAATACCCGAGTAGATCGCAGAGCCGCCGATTGACCCGGAGCCAGCGCCCATCGAGCCCCACGTGCACGATGCCCACGGGCGCTCCGTCGAACGTCGAGCGATAAAGGCGCTCGCTTTCGACCAGGTCGACCGTACGAAGGCCCACCTCCGCTTCGAGCATCTTGCTGTATCGCTCGTGATAGTCGCTCAGTTTCTTGAGACGCAGGAGGTTTCTCACCCGCATCTTCATCTCGGCAGGATTCACTGGCTTCGTGAGAAAGTCCTCGGCTCCGGCGCTGAGCCCGCGCAGCATCGCCTCGCGGTCGTCGGTCGCCGTGACCATGACGATAGGAATATTTTTCGTGGCGGGATCCGTCTTGATGCTTCTCGCGACCTCGTAGCCGTCCATCCCCGGCATCAAGATGTCGAGCAGGATGAGGTCGGGCGCCTCCCGCGCCACGGCAGCCAGTGCCTCCTCGCCGCTGGAAGCGGTCTCGAGGACAAAGCCCTCGGGTGCGAGCATGACCTCGAGAAGCTGCCTGTTGTGGCGCTCGTCGTCCACGATCAGAATACGTACCGGCTGGTCCGCCAGGTCGGAGCTCTCGCTCATGATCGGGCCAGCTGAGCGGCAACGGTCGACAGAAACTCCTGATAGCGCATCGGTTTGGCGATGTACCCATCGCACCCGGCGGCTCGAATGCGCTCTTCGTCACCCTTCATCGCGAGGGCGGTGAGGGCGATGACCGGAATGGGGCGCGTCGCTTCGTCACGTTTGAGCTGCGCCGTGGCTTCGAGACCGTCCATCCCCGGAAGCTGGATATCCATCAGGATCAGGTCTGGCCGCTCGGCCCGCGCCAAGGTCAGTCCGCCCTCGGCGTCCGTGGCGCTGAGCACCACGTGACCGGCCGACTGCAACAAGAACGTAGCCAGCGTGAGGTTGGTAGGATTGTCCTCGACGATCAGGACTGTGGCCATGTCAGGCTGCCACATGGCGGCCCGACATGGCGCGCCGCACTTCGGTCGTGAAGCGCTCGGGGTCGAGCGCTCCCTTTTCCATGATCGACATCACCGAGCCGCTCAGCTTGGCGCGGTCCTCGACGGTGATGTGCTTGGCGGTGACCACCAGGATCGGGATGTGAGCGGTTTCGGGGCGCTGGGTTAGCGCCTCCACCACATCGAAGCCGTTCACCTCCGGCATCATCAAGTCGAGGACGATCAAGTCAGGCAGCTCTCTGCGCGCGGCCTCGATGGCCTGCTGGCCGCCATACGCACGCAGCACCGAGCTGGCCAGCCCCAGGACGCGGACCGCGATGAGCTCCACCGCCTTCGGGTCGTCGTCGACCACCAAAACCTTGAGCGACTGACCCCGCGCGAGAGGGAAGAGACCAAGCCCCACGAGCGACTCGTAGAGCTCTTGGCGCGAGATGGGCTTCTGCATGATCGCCGAGGCGCCCAGCGCGAAACCCTTGTTGTGATCCGCCACGATCGAAATGATCACGACGGGGATGCTCGCGAGGGCAGAAACCTGTTTGATGCGACTGAGAAACTCCCAGCCGTCCATATCGGGCAGCATGATGTCCAAGGTGATGAGCGACAGCGGCTGCTCCACGGCAAGGGCCAGCGCAGCCTCGGCGGAACCGGCGACGAGGACCTTGAAGCCCTCCGCCTCGAGCTGCACGCGAATGAGGTCCGCGGACTTCGGGTCGTCCTCCACCACCAGCGCCGTCGGGGGTCCCGCGGATGTCGCGACGCGCATGACGGCCGACTCCACCTCGGCGGGCGGGGGGGGGGCGACGGAGGGGGCCACCGACGATGCCGACGCAGCTCGAAGCGGCAGCCAGACCGTGAAGCGGGAGCCCTCGCCCACGGCGCTCTCCACGCACACCACGCCGCCGTGGAGCTCGGCGAGCAGCTTGACCATGGCCAGCCCCAGCCCGGTGCCCTCGAATCTTCGGGCCAGACCGCTGTCGATCTGACTAAACGGCTTGAACAGGCGCTCGAGGCCCTCCGGGGCGATGCCGATGCCGCTGTCGGTGACGGCGATCTCGAGAAACTCCGCGAACTTGCTGTCGGCCGCCAGCGGAAAGCTCCGACCCGTCCACGGGCCCGACAGGCGGCCGACCTCGGCGGCCGAAACACGGCGAGCGCGCAGCGTCACGTGACCGCCCTCCACGGTGAATTTCACCGCGTTCGAGAGCAGATTGTAGACGATCTGTTTGACCTTACGCGCGTCCACCTCGATCGATCCCAGGTCCTGAGCGGCTTCGAGACTCAAGCGGACGCGACGGCCCGCGGCCTTCTCCCGGATGATCGAGAGACTGTTGGCGAACAGCGACGAGACCTCCACCGGCTCGAGGTCGAGCGTCATCTTGCCCGCCTCCACCTTGGAGAGGTCGAGGATGTCGTTGATCAGCGAGAGCAGATGCTTGCCGCTGCTGAAGATGTCGCCGATAAACCCTCGCTGCTGATCGGTCAGCTCGCCCATCAGGCCGTCTTTCAGCACCTCGGAGAAGCCGATGATGGCGTTGAGCGGCGTCCGTAGCTCGTGGGACATGTTGGCGAGAAACTCGGATTTCATGCGGCTCGCGCCTTCGAGCTCGAGATTCTTTTGCTGAAGCGTCTGCTCGAAACGTTTGAGCTCCGTCATGTCGCGCGCCGCCCCGAAGACGCCCTGCAGCCTGCGCTCGCGGTCGTGAAAGGTCGTCGCGTTGTAGGAGACGACCGTGAGCTTTCCGTCCCAAGCGCGCGCGGTGAGCTCGTAGTTGGTGACCCGGCCTTCGTTGAGCACGCGATGGATGCCCGCCTCCGCTCGCCCCGGCTCCGTGAAGTAGTTTTTGAACGGAGCGCCGATGAGCTCGTCGCGCGTGCAACCCGTGAGCGCCTCGGTTTGCTTGTTCACGTCGGTGATGATGCCGCGCGGATCGGTCGTCATGAGGGCGTCGATGTTCGATTCGAGCAGCGAGCGCGTGTAAAACTGCTGGTCGCGGAGCCGCTGGTCGAGCTTTGCCCGCTCCTCTTCCACCTGTTGGCGCGAGGTGTTGTCGGTGCCAATGAGTAGGTACCCAATGACGCCGCCCTCCGCGTCGCGCAGCGCAGTAACGGACACCACCGCCGGAAACCGGCTTCCGTCTTTGCGGATGTAGGTGAGCTCGTAGATGTCTTCGATCCCGCGCGAGGCCTTGAACACCAAGGCTTCGAACCCCGGCGCAATCGGCGTCGCGAGCTCGAGGCTCAGCGCCGTCGCGCGCGCGATGACCTCTTGCGGATCCGAGATATGCGCCGGCGTGATCTTGTTGACGACGTCGGCGGCGGCGTAACCAAGCATTCGCTCGGCCCCGACGTTGAAGATCTGAATGACGCCGTTTGCGTCGGTGGCGATGCTCGAGAAGTTGGCGCTGTTGAAGATCGCGCTCTGCAGCGCGCCCGCCTTGGCCAGCGCCTCCTCGGCCCGCTTGCGCGCGCTGTTGTCCGTGCCGATGAGCAGGTAGCCGATGACGGCATCCTGAGCGTCGCGCAGCGCCGTGACCGACAAGACCGCTGGAAACCGGCTTCCGTCCTTGCGGATGTGGGTGAGCTCGTAGATGTCTTCGATGCCGCGCGAAGCCTTGAAGACCAGCGCCTCGAAGCCTGGCGCGATCGGCGTGCCCAGCTCGGCGCTCAGCGCCTGGGCGCGCGCGATCACTTCTTGCGGGTCGGAGATGTCCGCCGGCGTGATCTTGTTCATCACCTCGGCGGCCGTGTAGCCGAGCATTCGCTCGGCCCCGACGTTGAAGATCTGGATGACGCCGTTTGCGTCGGTCGCGATGCTAGAGAAGTTGGCGCTGTTGAAGATCGCGCTCTGCAAGGCGCCCGTCGAGAGCAGCGCCTCGGGATGCCGCACGTCTTTCTTCACCTCGCCGGCTTCGACGCCCTTGTGGCCAGAGAGCATGGATCCCCTCGGGTTTCGGCACGCCCTGAGGCGGACGAACAGACTTTGAGGCGTCGAAGCAACTTCGGGTCCAGGGCTCTCCTTTGCACTTCTGCTTTTGCGGTCGCGGATTGGGGTAACTGCGCTCGTTCGGCCGGCGCTTTGCGAATGCCCCGTGCAAACTGCGAATAGGGCGTCCGGACTTGCCTTCGATGACCTACGGCGTCGAAGCGGAGGCCCCCGTTCCGGGTTGGACCACGATTTCCACGCGTCGATTGTTGGCGCGTCCCTCGGCGGATGTATTGTCGGCAATCGGACGGGTAAGGCCGAAGCCCTGCGCGGTCACGCGATCGGCAGCCATGCCTCGAGAAACGAGATAGTCGCGTACCGACTGCGCTCGCCGCTGAGAGAGGTCCTGATTGTACGCCGGCTCGCCTTGCGAGTCGGTGTGACCTTCCACGACAATCTTGGATTCTGCGTCTTGTTTGGTGAGAGCGAGAGCGACATCGTTGAGCTTCGCTTGCGCGGTCGGCAAGAGGTCTGCGTGATTCGACGCGAAAAGGATGCTTCCCGAGAGCGTGATGACCATGCCGCGCGCCTCTTGCTTGACCGATGCGAAAGCCGCGAGATCGGCCGCCGCTTGCGCCGCCCGCCGGTCGGCATCTGCACGGCGGTCTCGCTCGACCTGCAGCTGCTGCTCTTTGGTCTGCAGGGCCGCACCCTGCACGGCAATCTGCGCGTTCGCGCGACCCAGCTGCGCAGACGTCGCTTGCACCTGGGCCGTTTGAGCGTCGTGCATGTTTGCGAGCGTCTGCTGCGTCTGCTGCGTGGCCTGGACGGTGAGGCCGCGGGCCTCTGCGGTCTGGGCGCGACGGTCAGCCAGGTAGGCGAGGTCGGCTGTCGATGGCTCGGACCCGCCGTTATTGAACGCTTGCTCGGCCAGATCGAGCGACTCCTTTGCCGTGTGTAGGTCCGCGGGATCGTAGGCGGCGGCAGCCCCGTGGCTCGCCTTCGCGTAGTCCGCTCGCGCGGTGATGAGCTCTTGTGGCGGCATCGCAGTGGCGCAGCCGGCGGTGGCCGCAAGCGCGAGAAAGATGCGGGGGCTTCGAATTGTTCTCATGGCTGTGCACCTTGGTTGGCGTTGGTGACTCGTTGGTTGTTCGATTGCGCCAATGCCTTTTCCGCGTCGGCCTTCGCGGTTTTCTCTCGCGTCAGCGCGATCGAAAGCTCGGCATCGGCCTTGGCACGGCTGAGAAGCGCGCCGGCCCGCTCGTTGTCGCCATCATGAATCGCGACGTTTGCCGCCGTAATCTGCTCATGGGCCAACTGCAGATGCAGCTGAGCGTTCGGCTCGGTTGCCGCACCGAGCTCCGTCGCGCTGCGCTCGGCAGACTGGGCGTCGGCCAATTGTTGCGATGGCACCGCATAGTTGATTCCGCATCCACACGCGAGAGCACACGTGGCGAGCCAGGTGCGCGTCAGATTCAAATTCATGACGATCTGCCTTCCGTTGATCGACCGCGACGAACCGTCGCGGATCGTGTCGGCGGCTGGCCCGTGCAAAGACGGTGCCGCCGATCCTGCCGGTCTAGGATTTGCTTGTAGTGAGCCACGATGATTGTGGAGCCACCGACGCTGCTGGAGCGAAAGTCGATTCTTTTCGTCGACGACGACGAGGGAATGCGCGCAGCCGTCTATGGCCTGCTCTCGCCCAAGTACCACGTCACCCTGGCAGTCGACGGCGCGGACGGGTGCGCGAAAGCCCACGAAGAGCCCCGGCCTGATCTCATCATTTCGGACATCGCGATGCCGCTGCTCGATGGCATCGCAATGGCCAATCAGATACGCGAAGACGTGGCGCTTCGCGAAATTCCAATCATCTTTCTGACCGGCGAGATGTCTCCGTCGCGCCTTCTCTCGGTCCCGCATCTAGGTTTGCCCTTCGCGCACATCGCGAAGTCAGCCGATCCTCTCGTGCTCGAAATAAAAGTGAAGCGTGCGCTCGGTGATGCCGCTTGAGGGACGCGAGTCGTTTGCAATTTGCAGTTTTGCCAATTTGCAATTTGCCTCGGCCCGAGCCTAACTCGCAGACGACAATCGACGGTAAAACGGTGGCCTCGAGCCCCACTCAGTGGTTTCGCGTGTAAGGTACGCTGCCGTGCTTCACGAGTTTCTTTTCGCAAACCGCGCCGCCATCATTGCGCGGACTCGGGCCAAAGTGGCCCTGCGCGCCGCGCCTCGCGCCACGGAGGCCGAGCTCGAAAGCGGGATTCCGATTTTCCTCGACCAGCTCATCGAGGCGCTGCGTTCGCCGAATGCGGCCAGCGATGCCATCGTGAAGAGCGCCAGCAACCACGGCCGAGATCTTCTCAAGCGGGGCTTTACGATAGCTCAAGTCGTCTACGACTACGGAGACGTCTGCCAAGCGGTCACTGAGCTCGCGGCCGAGACCGAGGCGTCCATCACCGCCGACGAGTTTCATGCGTTCAACGGATGCCTCGACGATGCCATTGCCCAGGCGGTCACCGAATACACGCGCCGACGCGAGCAATCGATCACCGCGCAGGGCGCCGAGCGTTTGGGAGACCTCGCCCATGAGCTTCGCAACGCCCTCGGAGCGGCGATGCTCTCGTTTCATACGCTCAAGACAGGAAGCGTCGGCCTCGGGGGCAGCACCTCGGCGCTGCTCGATCGAAGCTTGCGGCGACTCTCGACGCTCATCGACTCCACGGTCACGCAAGTCCGTCTCGAGTCTTCGAGCATGTCCACCGAGCGAGTCTCGCTGCATCAATTCATCGAAGAGATCGAGGTCGTCGCTGCGATGGAGGCAAACGCGCGGGGCCTCGCGCTCTCCGTCCTTCCGGTTCCAGCCGGCATCGAGGTGAAGGTGGACCGCGAGCTGCTCGCGGGGGCCGTCACGAACCTGATCCAGAACGCGCTCAAGTTCACGCGCCCGGGCGGCCGCGTCTCGATCAAGGCGGCGGCGGCCAAGGGTCGCGTGTGCATCGACGTCGAAGACGAATGCGGCGGCCTCGGACCCGGAAAGGCCGAAGAGCTCTTTCGCCCGTTCGAGCAGCGCGGCCTCGACCGCTCGGGTCTCGGCCTTGGCCTGTCGATCAGTCGCCGCAGCGTCGAAGCCATCGGGGGCCACATTCGCGTGCGCGACATCGCGGGCGTGGGTTGCGTCTTCACCGTCGACCTGCCTCAGATCTGAGCCGAGACTGCCCGCACCGGAGCGCGGGCGCCGGGTCGAGGCTGGCGTGAGCCGCTTGGCGTGGCGCGTGGCAATTTGCGAACTTTGACGGGCGAGGTGGCGATCGGGTGGTTACGTTGCCCGCACCCGATGCCAAGCGCGAGCGGATCCCGAATGAGCGCCCGTGTGCTCGTGGTCGACGACGACCCGGACTCTCGCGAGGCCTTGGGTCTCGTTTTCTCTGGAGATAGCGGCACTTGCCAACTCGTAGGCAGCGCGACCGACGCTCTCGATGTGCTCGCACAGGGAGCCTTCGACGTCGTCGTCTGCGACGTTCGCATGGACGGCATGGACGGGCTCGAGCTTCTCGACCGGGTCAAGCGAAGCCAGCCGTCCTTGCCCTTTATCATGATCTCCGGAGCCGGCAGGGTCCACGACGCGGTCGACGCGATGAAACGTGGCGCTTTCGAGTACGTGATCAAGCCCTTCGACCCCGACGAGCTTCGCACGGCGGTCGTCGGGGCGATCGGCGAACGCCTGCGGCAAGTCGGCGACGCCGGCAGCAAACGGCCCACGTACCCGCCCCCCGCCCTCGGCAATTGCGAGCTCATCGGTCCCGGACGCGCGATGCGCATCCTGCAGACTTCAATCGATCGCGTGGCCGAGTCGAGCGCGCCCGTCGTCATCACGGGGGAGACCGGTGTGGGTAAAGAGCTGGTCGCCCGCGCCATCCACGCGCGCGGGGATCGCCGAACCCGTACGTTTGCCGCGGTCAATGCGTCCGCCGTCCATGACGATCTCTTCGAGAGCGAAGTATTCGGCCACATACGCGGGGCCTTTACCGGCGCCGCCCAGTCTCGCAAAGGTCTCCTGACCGAGGCCGATGGCGGGACTCTTCTGCTCGACGAGATTGGCGATATGCCCATGAGCATGCAGTCCAAGCTTTTGCGCGTGCTGCAGTTTGGCGAAGTTCGTCCCGTCGGCAGCGACAGGGTCCACTTCGTCGATGTGCGCATCATTGCCGCCACACATCGTGACCTTCCGGCACTCGTGCGCGATGGCCGATTCCGAGAGGATCTCTACTTTCGCCTGAATGTTCTCCCGGTCCTCGTGCCGCCCCTTCGCGATCGCCGGGAGGATATCCCCGCGCTCGTCGCGCACTTCCTGGCCGAGGCCCGGCGGCGTGCTCCGCGCTCGCCCGTACGGACGGTCAGTGAGGCGGGCATGCGCGCCCTCGTCGAGGCCCCTTGGGCCGGCAACGTGCGCGAGCTGGCGAGCACCATCGAGCGAGCGGTCGTTTTTTCGAGCGACGAGTCGCTTGGCCCGCAGCATTTCGACGCCATCGCTGCAGACCAGACTCCGGAAGTCCCCTGGCGGGTCGCGAGCCACGACCCACCGTGGACGCTCAAGCGCCTGAACCACACGTACACGGAGTGGGGTTCTCGCTCAAACGGGAGGCGACAAGCAGCGCAGCGCCGACATCCTGGGCATCGATCTTTCCACGCTCTACAGGTGGCAGCGCGCACACGAAGGCTCGAAGTCTTGAGGCACGCAAACCGTCGCCCGCGGGCACACGGCTAGCGCTTCTTCGGTTCGACGACCTCCGCCTCGGCCTTGCTGGCTGGGGCGGGTCCGACGGTTGCCTCTTTGACCTCGCGTTTTCGCCGGCGACTCTGGGTCAACGCCAGCGTTCGAAACTCGACGCGCAGCGCTTCGATATCCTCATCGTCGAGATCCTCGACCGTGAGCATTTCATTTCGCGCCGCGTGCACGGCGCGAATCAGCTCGTCGAGCTTGAGGGACACAGCGGTCGTCTCGCGCGTCTGCGTGTTTTGGACGAGAAAAATCATCAAGAAGGTCAGGATAGTGGTGCTCGTGTTGATGACGAGTTGCCACGAATCCGAATAGTGAAAGACGGGGCCGCTCGCGCCCCATAAGACCACGCTCCCGAGAGCGAGGCAGAAGGCTAGCGGCGTTCCGACGACCTTGGACGTTACCTGCGCAAAGCGGCGGAACACCGAATAACGATGCACGGGATCGCTCACGGCGAGCCGACGGTCTCGGCGACCGCCGACTGGGCGGCCACACGCGAGAGCTCCGGCGTGATACCCGCCACGATTTCCGCGATGACGTCAGCGAGAGCCACGCTCATCGCGGACACGAGGGGCTCAGGGGCCTTCGCATCGGTCGCCCCGGAGACGAGATGATCGACGGTGACCGTCTTCTGGACCAGAACGTTCCGGCCGTCGTGCAGCAGCCAGGTGACCTGCACGCGCGCGACGCGACGGGGGCCGGGGAGCTCGTCGAAGGCATCGAGCTCGAGCTCCAGGGTGGGCCCGGGACCCGAAATGATCTGATGCACCGCGTGCTCCTCGAAGAGCGCGTGCTCCATGCCGCGTCGCAGGTACGACTCCGGCTTTTCGGTCCATTGCCAGAGATCGTGAAATCCGATTTCGTCGGCCTCGCGAAAGGCAATACGGTCTTTGATATACGAGAGCGCGTTGACGCGACCGAGGCGCACATAGAGATTGTTCGCCGCCGCGTTCGGGGCGACTGCAGTCTCGCTCCGGTCCCTCACCTCCGGCGTGAAGTACCGCACGTAGACCGAGTCGCTCTTGCTGAGGAGCGCACACCCCGGCCCGAGTAGAGCCACGGTCACCAGCGACGCCGGCCCTAGCCACCTTTTCATTTGCCGTTCCCCCTCCCCTTGAGCAGCATGTCCGGATCGCGCTGAAGGGCATCGGCTTCCCGCTGGACGGCTGCCGCGACTTCTTGGATATCCCGAAACGTTTCCTCGAGCTCGCGTCCGAGAGCGCGGGAGTTCACGGCCGTGGCTACATCGCCGATGGCGTCGCTCGCTCGCCTGGCGCTCATGACCAAGCCTCGATCCCCGTCGAGACGCGCCATCAGCGCATCGACACCCTTCATGGTCACGCTCACGTCGGCGAGGGCGACCTGCGCTCGGTCCGAGAGCTTGCCGGTGTCGAGGCTGGTGAGCGAACGATTGAGCGCCACGAGAACTTGATCGGCATGCGCGAGCGTGGCGTTGGCGTTCTCGGAGAGATTCTGAGCTTCGACCTCGTCGAGAAGCTTGCCCACATGCGTCGTGACCTTGAGCACGCTGTCGGCGACCTCGGGCATGCGATCGACGGCGTGAACGATCGCGTCCCCGAGGTTCTTCATCATGGAGACCACTGCGGGGATGTACCTGGGCGGAACCGGAAAAGGCAGTACCGGGGGCGGGTTGTCTTTGACGTCGAAGAAGTCGATTTGAACGAATTTGACCCCCGTGAGGCCCTGGGAGGCGAGCTCCACGCGCAGCTCGGGCGGCACGCGAATGTGCGACTCGGTCCCGGTCGACTGGTTCAATCCGAGGTCCGTGAGATCCCTGTCGATGAGATCGCTCGTAACGCCTACGTGCCGTCCGTCGGGAGCGATGTAGATCGCGGACACACTGCCAATCGTGACGCCACGAAACTTGATGGGCGACCCGACCTCGAGGCCCTGCACGGACTCGTCGAAAAAAGACGTGTAGCTCACGGCGTCTTTGTGCAGGCTCCGGGTGCCCAGAAAGAGCACCGTACCGAGCGCGAGTGCGGCCCCGACCACCACGAAGAGGCCTAGTTTGTAGTGATCTGTCGCTGTAGACATCAGACGTTCTCCGAGAGGCGATTGAAGAATGAATGCACCCGCGGATCGGGGTCCTTGTCGCGCAGCTCGCGAGGGTCGCCCCTCGCGATGATGCTCTTCGAGTCTTTGTCGAGCATGACGCACGTTTTCGCGATCTTGAAGATGCTGGGCAGCTCGTGCGTGACCAAGACGACCGTGAGCCCCAACACTCGATTGAGCGTCAAGATCAACTCATCGAGGTCCACGGCGCTCACGGGGTCGAGCCCCGCGGACGGCTCGTCGAGGAAGATGAGCTCGGGCTCGAGAGCCATCGCGCGCGCGATGGCCGCGCGCTTCTTCATGCCTCCGGAGAGCTCCGCGGGGAGCTTCTCGGCTGCGCCATCGAGCCCTACGAGCTTGAGCTTGGCCCGAACGATGGCGCCAATGGCATCGTGCGGCAGCGTGGTCCATTGCTCGAGCGAGACGCCGATGTTCTCGCCCACGGTGAGCGACCCGAAGAGCGCCCCCGACTGGAACATGACACCAAAAGGGGGCCGTCCCACGGCCAAGTTGGGTCGACCCAATCCGGCAATCAGGATCTCGCCCCCGAGGGGTTCTTCGAGCCCGATCATGTGACGAAGGAGCGTCGACTTGCCGCAGCCGCTCCCGCCGAGGATGGCGAAGATGTCCCCTCGAGTGACTTCGAAGCTCGCCCCACTCTGCAGGATGACGCTGTCCCAGCCCATCGTGAGGTCGACCACCCGGATGAGAGGCTCGCCCACCGGGGTCTCGAGCGACTGCCGCTCGCCAACGGCATCCTTGGTTTCCGTCATAGGTTGAACGCGTGAAAGAAGACGGTGAACGCCGCATCGATGACAATGAGGGCAAAGAGGATCGAAACGACCGAGGCCGTCGTTCGTCGCCCGACACCCTCCGCGCCTCCCGTGGTCGCGAAACCCTGCTGGCAAGAGACCATGGAAATCGCCAGCGCGAAAACGACGCTCTTGATGACTCCGGAAAAGACATCCCACGCGCTCACGGCGCGCTGGGTCTCCATCGCGTAGCCGCCGATCGTGAGATCGAGGCTGGTGATCCCGACGACGAGCCCGCCGAGCATCCCCAACAAGTCTCCGATGAGTGTCAGCATGGGCAGCGCCACGACGAGCGCGAGAGTTCTCGGGAGCACCAGATACCGGATGGGGCCGAAACCCATCGTGCGCAGTGCGTCGATTTCTTCGGCGACGCTCATGGAGCCCAGCTCGGCGGCGAACGACGCGCCCGAGCGCCCGCAGAGAATGATCGCCGTCATCAAGGGACCTAGCTCGCGCGTCACCGATAGCCCCACCAGGTCGGCGACGTAGAGATTTGCGCCAAATTGCTTGAGCTGCGTGGCACCTTGAAACGCCATGACGAAGCCGACGAGAAAGTTGATGAGCATGACGATCGGAACCGCGTCTGCGCCCGCGCGCTCGAGCGTCGGAATGACGTGCTTCCAATTGCCGGTCTTGGGCTCCTTGAGGAGACCCACCGCCGCGAGAACCGACCCCCCGAGAAACCCGAGGACCTTCCGCAGCTCGGCGAAAAACTCGAACGTGGCACGACCTATCTGCGCCACCGTCCCCTCGGTCCTTCGCCTCCGTCTCTTCGCAGGTTTGACGTCTCCTCGGTAAAGATGGATGAGGGCTTGTACGTTCTCGGTTGCCCCCTCGAACTCGGCCCGAATCCCCCGGGCCGCGAGCTCATCGCGGATGTGAACGAGAAGGGCAGTCGTGCCGCCGTCGATTCGCTCGACGTCCGACATCTCGAAAGCGATCCGATCGCCCTTCTTCAGCCCGTCCGTTTGACCGAGGACGTCATCCCAGATGACGCCGGCCTCCTGGAAGATCAGCCGGCCCCGGAGCGACACCTTTTGCGTATCGGCCTTGCGGACCGACGAGATGGTCGAGAGGCGCGCTGCGGCGAAAGGCCCGGGCTTGCCACGCGTTGCTCCGGCAGCGCGCTCGACACTCATCCGGGCGCCGTTTCGCGTTTCGCCAACCGCGCTGAGAAGGCCCGCATCGACTAAGGCTTGGGACGAGAGGCGACGGGCGTCTTTTCTTGCCCGTGGTGCTCGACCTTGCTGACCAGTTCCTTTGCGCCATCGAGCGCCTTCTGCGCCGTTTCCTGCACCGCGTGCGCCACCTTCACGGCGGCCTCGTCGACGACGTGTCGAGCCCGCTCCGCGGTCTCTTGAAGGCGATTGCTTCCTTTTTTGATCGCTTCTTCTACGTCGGCGACCGTTTCCGCGACGGCGTGACTGCCCTTTTGTGCGACTTGGGCTCCCTTGGCGGTCGCCGATGCGGCTGCGTCTTGTGTCTTCTTGGCCACGTCATCGATCTTTACGTCGAGCTTCTTTGTGTCCATTGCGGTGACCCTCCGCGAAGAGCCTAGGCATGTTGTGTGCCGCCACGGCGGCAGCGCGATGTCGGCAGCCAAGGCGCGGGCTTTACTTTCCGTTTGGCAATTCGCGAACCGCGTCGCATTCTGCCGGCGAGCCCGAGTGACCCGGGCGACACTCATCCGCGCATCCATGCGTTACGCGCGGCCTGACGTTGCGCGTGGCCTGAGACGTGCACGGGCGCGGTCCATGCTGATGATCATCCTCATCGTGTGTCTCGTCTTGGCCCTCGGCGGCGGCGGCTGGGCACATTCTCGCTACGGATATGCCGGGTGGTCGCCCGCTGGATTGATACTGCTCGTGTTCGCGGTCCTCTGGTTGACGGGAAACCTGCACACCTAGTCGGCGTTTCCCACCAGAGCCATAAACGCCATGTGGAAGGCCGCAGCTCTTCTCTCGGGCGCCCTCGCAGGCCTCGCACTGGAGCGCGCGGCTCAAGCGTCGGACGCGATGAACTCGAGCGACACGCCGAAAAGCAGCGACAATCCGGACGAAGGCGTCGCTCACAACGAGTTCAATATCCTGCCCGTTGCGGGGGGAACGACGGATATCGGCATCGGTGGCGGTTACTTTGCCGGTCTCGCCCACGTCCAAGAGGGCTACGACCCATACCTCTGGAACATCGAGTCGGCGGGCCTCATCACGGTCAAGGAGCGCGACGGCAAGGTCATCTTTCCCTATCAAGACGACTACATCGCCCTGACCATCCCGCGGCTCTTCGGCGCGGCGCTGCGACTCGACGTCCGACCGGAATACAGCTGGGAGACGACACTCGGTTACTACGGTCTCGGAAACGCTTCTCCCGCGCCTGCCAATGTGGGGTCGTCCTCCACGTACTACGAATACGGACGGCTCCACCCGGAGCTCGTCATCGATGTCCGCTGGCGAATCCGCGATCACCTCGAGGCTCTAGCTGGAGTCGGATACCAGCAAACCTGGTTGCAGATCGGGAGTCAGTCGAGATTGGCGTCCGATCTGCAGACGGGGAGCCCGGAGGTGAAGCACCTTCTGGGCACCGTCAATGCGGCCGGGGTGACGACCGCCGTCGGAGGCCTTCAATGGGACGGGCGAGACAGCGAGGTCTCGAGTCACAGTGGCTCGTACGACACGCTCGGTCTCAAGCTCAGCCCGGGCGGGCTGGCGCTATTTCCGTACCGGTACGCGGAGGCGACGGCGATCGCCCGGGTCTTCATTCCCATCGTGGGGCCGCGTGTTGTCCTTGCAATGCGATTGGTCGGCGATGTGCTCATCGGACAGCCTCCCTTTTACGAGCTGTCTCGATTCGAGGACACCTACGCGTTGGGCGGCCAGAACGGCGTGCGTGGCGTTCCGGCCCAGCGGTACTACGGCAAGGTGAAGGTCATTGGCAACGTCGAGGTACGCACTGAGATCGTATCCTTTCACCTTCTCGGAAAACGCATGCTCTTCGGGGTCGTCGGCTTCGCCGACGGGGGAAGAGTCTGGGCTGACACCAGCCTTCAGCCCGCCCTCGACGGCACCGGCATCGGTCTCAAATATGGCGTCGGAGGAGGCCTCAGACTCCAGTCCGGCTCTTCGTTCGTGCTGCGGGCGGACGTCGCGTGGTCGCCCGACGCGTCTCCGATCGGCGGTTACTTCTCGGCCGGGCAGATGTTCTGAGACAACCGCGCCGACTTCCCGCGCTAGGCGACCTTGACCCAGCCGTTCTTGCGAAGATACGCGCGGATGCCCTCGACGGCCGCGGCCGTGGCCACCGCCGTCAACACCGCGCGCAGCACCCGCGATGAGAAGACAATTCCCACTCCCGTGCCCAAGGCTGCCGCGATGCCGATTGTGAGATACGGGTTACCTTTGATCTGTTCGTCGAGCTTCGACGGCAAAGTGCCAGCCGCCGCCCGCGCGCGGCCGACGAAGCCCCCCGTCTTTGGGCGACCGCTCCCGTTCGCATATTCCTCCGTCGAGTCGCTCGGATTGTGATTCGGATTGCTTGTGCTGTGATCGAGGCTCATGGCTGATTCACAAGCAACGAGAGTGCCGTCGTGCTCGACGACCTTCGGCATCGCCCGCCATGACGCCAACGTCTAGTGTCGACCCCGGTTGGGCGCCGAACGCTCGTAGACGCGCCTAGGCGGGGCGACGTACCCCCGTCGCGCACCTAGGTAATGAGGCTCGGATCGGTAGTAGTTCCAGTTAGCACCGTCGCGGTACACCCAACGGCCCCCATACCAGTAGGAGGCGTGCCCCTCGTAGTAGACTGGCTGCGCCGTGACCATATAGCTTGCCGGCGGGTAGTAGGCGGGGTCGCCGTCGACCTCGCCGTAGCACCCCGAAACGAGCAAGGTGAGCCCGAGAAGGGCTCCAACCCATGATGGCTGGACGAGGTTTGCGGCCGTGCGATTCATGGTTGTTCTCATTGGCCATCCGGGCCTTCCTGGTGGCTCATGTGTTGCCGAAGGGTCTGGGCGAGCGCCGAGCGCTGCTCCGGTGTGAGCACGGGGTTCACGGACTCGAAGAAATGGGCCATGCGCGTCGATCCCCAACTGGCGAGAAGCGTGTCCGCGCCATTCGAGGTGGTCAGCGACCTGGCATCGAATGAGCTGCTCTCGAAGGCCAGTCCGAACGCCCGCAGGTGCGCCTCGACCTTCTGCGAGTCGAGGGGGCTCGACGAATCCTTCGCCGCCGCGCTCCACCGACTGCGTATCTTTTCGATCTGGTCGTTGGTAAGTCCCAGCTCCTTGGTCACGGCTTCCAGATAGCCCGCGTGGGATGGGCCCCCGGCCGCGGCGGGCTCGGTGTCCGTGTTGGCACTCCGCCAAATCGTCCAATGGGCTTCGACCTTGTCAACGAGCGCGACTCGCTGCTCGGGTGTCAGCGCGGCGTGTAGCTCGTTCAGGGCGTCGGCCGTCGCGTCGCGCAGGCTGCCCGCCACCGTCGCCACCTTGGCGAGCGCGACGTCGACTTTGGCCGCATCGATCGTTCCGGCTTCGATGCCGTCGGCCAGAGTCGCCACGACCTGCTGCTCCGCCGAGCGCGCAGGCTCCATCTTCGCGAAGAGCTCGGCCTGTATCTTCTCAATGGCCGCGTGCTGCTCGGGGGGCGCACCCAGCGTGTCGAGGCTCATCGCGACGAACATCGTCACACCGCCATGGTGATGGTGGCGATGGTGCTCGGTAACGTCGGCTGCAGCTTGGTCGTCTGCCGCCGTCGCGGTGGGGGCAACTGCCGGCGCCGAACCGGTCGGCGCGCCCGCGCACGCGCCTAGCGCGATCCCGGATGCCGGCAGGCAACCGAGAACAAACCAAAAGGGCCATCGAATCGAAGGCATAAGCGTCCTCCTCGCGCGTCGATCGCGCTTCCCGTGCCGAGCGTTTGCCGTACGCAACTAGCGTACCAGCCACGGAAGAGGTGCACGGTGCGTCAACGGGCCAAAGCCTTCGCTTTATGCGCGAACTTTTTCGCGTTCTGCTCATGAGGGGAGCCCGAAGGCCGTCGGGATCGCGTGATGGCGTCAGGTGATCCCGATGCTTACCTAGTTCCCATGCTTCGAACCGTGGCACTGATTGGGTTTCTGGTGTCGCTCGTCCCGCTCGGATGCGCGACCGTGTTTCGGCCCGGTCTGGCGAACGCTCCGCAACTGAACGGCAGTCAGATGGTCGACCCGCGCGTGCATGACGCCATCGCCAACGGCCGCGACTCGTGCGAGCGCCGGCTCGGTGCCGGGCCTCTCCGAAACGAGCAGCCAGCCTGCATCGCTGCTGCGCCGCCGGTATCGACCCCGGCCGCGCGCGGCGAGGCGCCGGCCGAGGCCCTCCCCGTACCGTGGGTCAAGCCTTACTCGGATCGCGGAAGCTGCCCTTCTTGGGACAATCGTATGGGCCGGATTACGATCGACGAAGGCTTCGCGTTCGCCCCCACCGTGGCCAAGACTTGCACCACCCCGTTGTGAAAACGCGCGCGAAACCAGGGGGAGATCTCTCCGAGCACGTCGCGCAGAACATCGAGACCATTGCCCAACTGCACACCCAAGCAGAGGGGAAAGTGGGGCGTAATCAACGGGTGATCGAGAAGGTCACCGCGTCGATTGGGCAACCCTGGGCACTCAACGTCATCTTGGGAGCGGTGATGCTCTGGATCGGCATCAACACTCTGGGCTCGAAGGCAGGCTTGCCCGCCATCGACCCGCCACCGTTTTCGTGGTTGCAGGGTGTCGTGAGTCTTTCAGCTCTTCTCGTCACCACCATGGTGCTTACGACACAGAATCGACAGGCCAAGAGAGCTTTCCAACGGGGCAACTTGGAGCTCCAGGTCAACTTGGTCTCCGAGCAAAAGATCGCCAAGCTGATCGCGCTTGTCGAAGAGCTCCGGCGCGACTTGCCGAGCGTGCGCGACCGGGTCGATCTCGTCGCGGATGCCATGGCGGAAGCCGTGGATCCGCAAGCTGTCATCACCAGTCTCGAGGATGATGTCGCGCCCGACGCCGGCAGCGATTCGCTCGCGACGCGACTTGCGGCACCGAGCTCGTAAGCACGAGCGAAGGTCGCGGTCGTGGTTACGTTGACGGCTCGCAGAGGCTCCGTCGGCACCGATGGCAACCGCATCGCGGACGTGCCGCATGGACGAGCCGCCTCTCAAGAAAGCAGTCCCTATATGACGCAACTCAAGCAGACGCTTACCCGGTCCCCTTTGTCTAGATCGGGCTCCGCGTTGTTGCTGATATGCCTAGGCGCCGGCTGTGGCACCTCTGACGGCCTGAGCTCGACCGGCGACGGTGCCGCGGACGACGCGAGCGACATGGCCCTCGGGGCCGACGCGGACGGAGTGACCAATACCAACGGTGGGACCTCAGCCGATGGTGGGATCACGGACGACGCGCCTAAGGCCGATGGCGGAAACAACGCATCGACTCTCGCGGTGAATCTCAGAACGGCCGGCAACTACACAATCCTCGCAGAGAGCGGCATATCGAGCGTGCCCACTTGCGCCATCACCGGAAACCTCGGGATCAGCCCCTCCGCCGCCACGTTCGTCACGGGCTTCTCCCTGATCGCGAATTCCACGAAGGTGTTCTCGACCTCTACGCAAGTTACCGGCAAGGTCTACGCAGCCGACTACACACCTCCGACGCCATCGAACCTCACTACCGCTATCGGCGACATGCAAACCGCCTTCACCGACGCGGCGGGACGCGCACCCAATGTCACGGAGCTTGGGGCGGGCAACATCGGCGGGAGGACGCTGGCCCCGGGCATCTACAAGTGGAGCACGGGGGTTCTCATTCCGGCCGATGTCACCCTCGCTGGCAGCGCGACGGACGTTTGGATTTTCCAGGTCGCCCAGAATCTGACGATGAGCGACGCTACGAGCGTGTTTCTTGCGGGGGGCGCGGCATCCAAGAATGTATTCTGGCAAGTGGCCGGGGCGGCGGATATCGGGACAACTGCGCACTTCGAGGGCACCATCCTGACCAAAACGGGCGTCGCAGTACGAACGGGTGCGTCGATCGACGGCAGACTCTTGGCGCAGACCGCCGTGACGCTCGAAAGTAGCGCGGTCGTCGCACCCTCCCCGTAGTCGAGCGAGAGTCCGCTTCGTTCCAAGAGGCGGAGCGCGCGCATGGGTCACGGGGTCCGCGGAGAGTCGAGCAGCTCGCGCACCTTTCGCAAGAGCCCGTCGGGCGTGATCGGCTTCTGGAGGAAGGCGATACCGGCATCGAGCACGCCATGGTGGACAATCGAGTCGTGCGTGTAGCCCGAGACATAGAGAACGCGCATGTCCGGTCGCAAGGGTGCGAGACGCTCGGCCAGCTCTCGGCCGCTCATCCGCGGCATCACGACATCGGTGACTAGCACGTGAATTTGGGCCGTGTACTTCTCGCAAATGAGAAAAGCTTCACCCCCGTTCTGTGCGTCGAGCACGTTGTATCCGTGGCGTCTCAAGATGGCGCGCGTCATCACGCGCACCTGTTCTTCGTCCTCGACGAGCAGGACCGTCTCCGACCCACGCAGTGTCCCCGGAACGGCAGGGGAAAACGACACCTTCTCTTTCGCCCGATCCGTGCACGGAAGATAGACCTTGAAGGTCGTGCCGCGGTCTGGCTCGCTATACACCGAGATATGACCTTGGCTCTGCTTGACGATGCCGAACACCGTCGAGAGGCCGAGCCCGGTCCCCTTCCCTGTTTCCTTGGTGGTGAAGAATGGCTCGAAAACGCGCTCGCGCGTAGCGCGGTCCATCCCGACACCGGTGTCGGTGACCGCCAGCATGACGTAGGCCCCTGGCGCGAGGTCTCCGTGTTGCGAGACATAGGCCGCGTCGAGAGTCTCATTGCTGACCTCGATGCTCAGCTTGCCGCCCTGCGGCATCGCATCGCGCGCATTAACCGCGAGGTTCATGACAATCTGCTCGATCCGACTCGCGTCGGCGTGAATCTTACCGAGAGAACGCGAGACCAGAAGAGACAGGTCGACGTCCTCACCGAGCAACCTCCTCAGCATTTTCTCCATCCCCGTCACCAGCTGACCGAGGTCTAGAACTCGGGGTTGGAGCACCTGCTGCCGGCTGAACGCCAAGAGCTGCCGCGTCAGCTCGGTGGCTCGCTCGCCCGCACGCCGAACCTCCTCGATGTCGTCGCGCAAAGGGTCGTCCGGCTTGAGCTCGAGCAGGACGAGCGCCGCATAGCTCAAGATGACGGAGAGAAGATTGTTGAAGTCATGCGCGACTCCGGCGGCGAGCTGGCCGATGGCCTCCATCTTCTGGGTCTGTCGGGACCTCTCTTCCAGCCTGCGCCGATCATCGATGTCCTGAAACGCGCCTTGCAACCGACCAATGGCGCCCGACGGCGACCGCTCGGCGTTGCCGATGGCACGCACCCACTTGCGGCGCCCTTTGGCGGTGACGATCTGCACCTCGAGATCGAAGGGCGTGCCATCGCGCCCGCAAGACGCGAGCCGGCTGCGAATGGCCTCTCGAAACTCCGGCGCGTAAAAGGCCAGCGCCTCTTCTGGGCTGGGTACGGTGCCCGCGGAGACCTCGTGAATGACGCACACCTCGTCGGACCACGTAATGGGCCCGTCGGGAAGCTCGAAGCTCCATGCCCCTAGTCGTGCTGCCCGGCCCGCGATGCGAAGCAAGGCTTCGCTCTGTCGAAGCTTGGTCTCTGTCGCCCGCTGCTCGATCGTGGCCCAACATCGCTCGACCACCTCCTGGACGATGGCGACCTCGTTCGGCGTCCAGTCGCGCGGGTGGGCGTGGTGGACAGCCATCATGGCGCGCAAGGTCCCCTGCCGCACGAGCGAGCAGCAGACAAAGGCCTTGATGCCGATGGCGCGCAGGCCCTCGGCTTCTTCGAGCAGAAACTCAGTATCGACGTTTCGAACCACGACCGGGCCGGTCCCGCGGCGAAGCTCGGTGGCCACGCGCGGACCGAAGTGCGACAGACGATGCTGCCCCACGATGCTCGCGCAGCCGTCGGTGTAGTCGTACGGAATCGTGCAGCGGTCGCCGTCGGGATCGACTTCCGCATAGGCGCAGCGAGAGACGCGCAGATGCTCCCCGAGCATCCGCAGCGCCACGGGAAGAATCCCGTCGACGTCGGTCGCCTCGCGCATGGCTTCGCCGAGGTTTTGCATTAGGGCGAGGCGCTCTTCGCGCTCGCGGAGCGCATTTTCGTTCTTCGCCGACTCGACCGCGAACGAGATGTTGTCGGCGAGAACGGTCAAGACTCGGATCTCTTCCGCACGGAAGAATCCCGGCGTCTCACCATAAATCGCAAGGATGCCCGTCGTTCGTCCGCCCGAGCGGAGTGGAAACGCGGCGGCCGAGTGCAGCCCACGGGCAAGCGCCGCGTCCTTCCAATAGAAGTCAGGGTCGCCCGCGACGTCGTTCGATATCGAAGGTTCCCCCGAGCGGATCGCGCGCACAGCCGGCCCAGGCTTCATCTGTCGCTCCGGCGATCGGGCGCGGAGCAAGACCGCGTCCAGCCCCTCGTCGTCGCCAAAGCGCGCCACTGCGAAGATGCGATCCTCGACAGCGTCGTAGAGACCCACCCAAGCGAGCGTCGCGAGACCCTTCTGGACGGCGATCTGACACGCGCCGTCATAGATCTTCTGCGGATCGCGAAATCGAACCAGTGCCTCGCTTATGCTGCTCGAGACCTCGTGAAGATGCGCGAGCTGCTTGGCCCGCACTTCGCTTTGCCGCAGCGCCTGCTCGGCGCGGTCGCGCATGATGGCCACGGAGGCGAGGTGTGCGGCTGCGCCAACCCAGTTGCGTTCTCGCTCGCTCGGCCCGCGGGTTTCTCGGTAGTAGATGGCAAAGGTACCGAGCAGCTCGCCGTCCGCGGAAAAGATGGGCGTCGACCAACAGGCGAGCAGCCCGTGGGGCACGGCAAGGTGACGAAAGCTCACCCAATAGGGGTGCGTGGCGATGTCGGTGACAACCACGCGCTCGCGCTGATGCGCAGCCGCCCCACAGGAGCCGGCTTCAGGTCCTATCTGCGAGCCGTCGATGGCCTTCACGTACTCGGGCGGCAGGCTCGGGGCGGCGCCGTGGCGAAGGCGCTGATGCTCCTTGTCGAAGAGAAGGATCGAGCAGAGCATTCCGTCGGCCTGGCGCTCGATCAGGCGAACGATGGCATCGAGCACCTCGGGCAGCGGCGCCCCCGACGCCACCTGCTCGAGGACCTTGACTTGCGCCGCGTCGAAAGCGCCTTGGCCCTCCCCCATGATCGTCAAGGTACCTTAGGTCGAGGCCCGGGAGCGAGGCCCGCCCCTTTGGCTCTTCTCCGGCGCGACCGAGGCGGCCGGAGAGTCGAGCCATCGGTCGCCGAATCACTGCTTGGTGAACGTGAAATAGAGGGGGTTGTAGGTCCCCATGTTCAGCGTGAGCGTCATCACGTAAGTGCCGGCAACCGTAAACGTCACGGAGCCGATGTTCATGGAGGAGGCCCAAGCATGGTAGGCCTCGATACAGTTGCAGGCTGGGGTTACCGGGCTCGCCGGCAACGTAAGCATGCCCGACGTGATGCCGCCGCCGAAATCGAAGGTGATCATCGTGTTGGGAGGCGTACCCATCAGAGCGCCAATCGAGTACGTCCCGGGCGAGAGCACCTCGATGGTATACTTCTGCCACTCGCCCGTATTCGTATACGATAGATACGTGTCGTCCTGCGTCGTCATGTTGGCGTGCTGCGGAACCGGCGTGCCGACGGTCACCATGGGCCCGGTGAGCGTCGGGCCGTTGGGCCCCGCGACCCAAGTTGGGCCACTCACGGCGTAGGTATCGACCTCTCCCAAATTCATGTGACTGAGCCCTGCGTTGTCGTCGTCGGGGCGATAAAGAGGACACACTCCGAGTTGCTGGTTGCGATCGTCGCAGCGCGCACCGGTCATCGTGGCGTTGCAGTCGCTGCAACACCAGTCGGTGAGGTGGATCCCATCTCCACATGCCGCGGCCGTCGTGGCCGTCGCGCTGTGACAATAGGCGACCGCGGGGCCGCCGTTATCGTAGTTGGCCACGTAGAGAAAGCCAGGGATCGTATTCGTCGTCGTAAGCATGCTGTTCGTCGTCGTAAACGGCGTACCCATGTACCCGGCGGGAATCATGTTCACCCCGCCGTCGAACTCGGGGCCTTGGCTTTCTGCGTCGCTGGTCGACGCGTCTGCCGTGGTACCTGCCGATCCGCTCGAACCGGCGCTCGCCCCGCTCCCACCCGATACGCCGACACCGGATCCGCTCGCCATGGCGCTCCCGCTGCCTGCATTGAGCGTCCCGCTGCCTGAGCCCGTTGACGCGACACTGCCGACGTTGCCGCTGGAGCTCGACCCGGATTGCGCCGAGGCCCCGCTGGAGTTGCCCGAGCCTGCTTGCGGCGTGTGGGGGCTCGATGTCCCGCAGGCCCAAGCCACGCAAGCCAGGACAGGCAAGCCAATGAAAATGAACGTGTTCGACTTCATGGCGCTCCAACCCCGCCCCGCGTGAAGCGCCGCTCTCCCGCGCGAAGGCCGTTGAGATGTAGCGCGTACCTTACGCCAAGTGCAGGCGAGCACCATGGCCCTTCGCTGTCCGTCCGACGTGCCGCGACATTGCAAACGTGCGTCGCTACAGTAACGTTGGAGCCCTTTCAGTCCACTCCCCTGGCGCTCCTGGCGGCCTGGCGGTGTTCACTGCTCTCTCTTTTTACCCCGTGAATGCGCCTCGGTCGGTGCTCATATTCCGGCTCCCCCGTCGAAGAGCCGGCGAAACGCGGCTTGGCTCACGTGGGTCCGCGGCGGCAGATTGCCGGTCACCGACACATTACCTCCGACGGTCGATGCGCGACCGATTGTCACACGACCCAGAATCGTCGCCCCCGCATATATCACTACGTCGTCTTCCACTATCGGATGTCGCGGCACGCCCTTTATGGGCCGCCCGCGCTCGTCCAGAGGGAATGTGCGAGCACCAAGCGTCACTCCCTGGTAGAGGCGCACGCGGTCGCCGATGATGCACGTCTCACCGATAACGACGCCCGTGCCGTGATCGATGAAGAAGCTCGCCCCGATTTGGGCACCCGGGTGAATGTCGATGCCGGTCGCGCTGTGCGCGAGCTCGGAAATCATTCGTGGGACGAGGGGGACGCCGAGCCCGTGAAGCTCGTGCGCGATCCGGTGATGGAGGATCGCGAGCATTCCGGGGTAGCAGAAGACGGCTTCGTCGGGACTGCTCGCGGCCGGATCCCCTTCGAATGCCGCCCATGCGTCGGTTTCGAGAAGCGTTCGCAAGGCCGGCAGGCTCGCCACGAAGCGATCGGTCAGGTCGGCGGCCAGTTGGGCGCAGCGGTCGCACGGCTGATGCCCGTCAGCACACTCGGACCCGAGAGCGAGCCGCAGTTGCTCGAAAAGGCCGGCTGAGGCCCGCGCCAGCGCTTGCCGCACGCGAGCCTGGGGCGTCTCCGCTGAGGCTCTCGCTATGCCGAAGTGCCACGGGAAAAGTGCAACCTTCAGGTCGGCTACGGCCGACGCCACCGCGCTTGCGGAAGGGAACGTAGGGCGAGTGGTCCCTCGGACGCGGCGCTGCAAAAAGTCGGCGTTGGCGTCGCAAAGGGCATCGACCACGGCGTCCACGCCGCCGGGAGACCGCACACCTGCGGCCCCCGGCACTTCGGCGGGGCCGTCCGCTACACGTTCAAGCTGCTGCGCTCGCATCGGTGACCAGCGGCAAGCCGGCGCTCTGCCAGCTTCGCGTTCCCCCCGCGAGATTGTAGACGTGGGTCAGACCGATGGCCTCGGCCAGGCGGGCCGCGGTTTGACTTCGAACGCCCGCCGCGCAAACGAAAATGACGCAGTCGCGCGTGAGCACCGACTTGGGCCCCTGCCGAAGCTGCCCGAGAGGAACGTGCCGAGCTCTCGGCAAGTGCCCCGAGATCCATTCATGCGGCTCCCGGACATCGATGACCTCGACGTCGCTGTGGGTCATGAGCTCGTGCGCTTCGGAAGCCGTCAGCGTCTGGATCATACGTCTAGTATAGAGGACGAAATCGTCCTGGCAAGGGACTAATTGGGGGAGGAGCCATTACGCCGGAAATGGCAGTGTACGCGCTGCAAAGACGGTTGGGAGAGCCTCGCGGACAATTCGGCAGGGCGTCGTTCCTCGAACGTTCGCTTTACAAGACGCCAGCGCGTGGTACCACCACGAGCCCGTGCTCAGCGGTCATCGCCGCGCGAGAGCTAAATGGCGCAGCCAGGGCCCGAAGACGTGTCTTCCCTTTTGGAGAAACGAATGCTCGATCCAAATCCAGCCAAACGTCCCAGGGCCCGGCTTTCTGCAGACTGGCTCGCGCTCATTGCTGCGCTGGTCATCGCCGGGCTCGTACGAGCTGAAGTGATCGGAAATGTGCCGTGGTGACACCTGACATACCCGCGAGCGCGCAGGGGACGAACCATCGCTCCATCGCTCCGTCCTCTCTGCTTGCAACGGGGGTCAAGGTCATCCCCGGCATCGGCCTTCTCGGGGTCATTGGCTACGCGGGCAAGCAAGCCGAAGCACTCCTCAAAGGCTACGGAAAGGCGCATCACATGGCGCTCCCAAACGTGGAGTACGTCTTGTGGGCGATTCTCATCGGCCTCTTGGTGGGCAACCTTTTCGCGAGATCGCGAGCTTTCGCCATCTTTTCTCCGGGCATAGACACGTACGAGTTCTTTCTCAAACTGGGCATCGCCCTGCTCGGAGCCAGGTTTCTCCTTGGCGACGTGTTCAAGCTGGGCGGCCTCAGTCTCGTGCTCATCGTCCTCGAATTCGCGGTGGCCGGCTCACTGATGATCGTCTTGGGTCGGGCGTTCAAGCTCGGACCCAAGCTCACTGCGCTCCTTGCCGTCGGTTCCTCGATATGCGGCGTTTCGGCCATCATCGCCACTCAAGGGGCCATCGAGGCCGACGACGAAGACGCCTCCTACGCCATCGGAGCGATCCTCGCACTTGGTGCGGTCGGCCTCTTTCTTTTCCCCGCGATCGGCCACGCGCTTCACATGAATGATCACACGTTCGGGCTCTGGGTGGGCCTGGCGATCGACAACACGGCCGAAGTGACGGCCGCCGGCAATATGTACTCCGACGAGGCTGGAAAGTGGGCCGTGCTGGCCAAGACTGCGCGAAACGCCACCATCGGCCTCGTGGTGCTCGGCGTGGCGCTCTACTTTGCGTCGCGCGCAGGCAAGAAGCTGCAGGGCTCGAGGGTGGGCTTCGTTTGGTCGAAGTTTCCGAAGTTCATTCTGGGTTTTCTCGTCATCTCAGCGCTGGCGAGCGCGCATGCTTTCGGTGCCAAGCAGGCGACCAGTCTCGCTAACCTGAGTCGATGGGCGTTTCTGCTCACGTTCGCAGGCGTGGGCCTCAAGACCAATTTCTCCGTCCTTCGCCGGCAAGGGCTGCGGCCACTTATCGTCGGCGCCATTGGCGAAGTCGTCATTGCCGGCCTTACACTCGCGATGGTCGTCGGGGCCGACGCTCTGTTCCATCTCTAGTCGAGACCCGTGGTCGACTGGGTGGAGGAGTTTCAGCCGTGCCGCGCCGGTACTCTCCCGGTGAGCCGCAGCAGGGCGGCTGCGAGCGCGTCGATGTCCTCGCGTGTGTTGTAAAGGGCCAACGAAGCTCGCACCGTGCTCTCCAGCCCGTACAGACGATGGATCGGCTGCGCGCAGTGGTGTCCTGCGCGTGCGGCGATGCCTTCCTGATCGAGCGCGGCGCCGATGTCCTCGGTACGGACGCCGTCGATGACGAACGAGAGCACTCCGGCCTTTTCGGCGGCGGTGCCGATCATCGTAAGCCCAGGCACCTTCGCCAGACGCTCGGTCGCATAGACGAGTAGCTCGTGCTCGTAACGGCTCACGGTCTCCATGCCGATCGCGCTCACGTAGTCTACGGCGGCCCCAAGACCCACGGCATCGGCGATGCTGCCCGTGCCCGCCTCGAAACGCCACGGTGCCGACTGGTACGCGGTTTTCTCGAAGGTTACGTCCGCGATCATGTTTCCTCCCCCTTGCCAGGGAGGCATCGTCTCGAGAAGGTTTGCTTTCCCGAAGAGCACGCCAATCCCGGTTGGCGCAAAGACCTTGTGACCGGAAAACACGTAAAAGTCACAGTCGAGCGCTTGCACGTCGACCGGCATGTGCGATACGGCCTGCGCGCCGTCGATGAGCACTACTGCGCCGTGCCGGTGAGCCATCTCGACCATCTCGCGTGCCGGAAGCACCGTACCAAGAGCGTTTGATACGTGGGCGAACGAAACCAGGCGGGTTTTCGGGCCTAGCAGCTTCTCATAGTGCTCGAGGATAACCTGGCCGCGCCCATCGACTGGCGCCACGCGAAGGCGAGCGCCACTTTCGCCGCACAGCTGCTGCCAAGGAACGATGTTGGCGTGGTGCTCGAGCCATGTGATGACGATCTCGTCACCTGGGCCGATGTTTCGGCGCCCCCAACTCTGCGCGACCAAGTTGATGGCCTCGGTGGCTCCGCGCACGAAGACGATCTCCTTTGCTGAAGGCGCATTCAGAAAGCGCCTCACCTTGCCGCGCGCCGCCTCGTAGGCGTCGGTCGACCGCGCCGCGAGCGTATGCGCGGCGCGGTGGACGTTCGAGTTCTCGTGCTCGTAGTAGAAAGAGAGCCGATCGATCACCGCCTGCGGCTTTTGCGTCGTCGCGGCATTGTCGAGCCAGATGATGGGGCGACCGTGGACGCGCTCTTGGAGAATGGGGAAGTCACGCTTGACGGCGTTCGGGTCGAACGGATGCGCGATCGAGCCAAGATCGGGGACGAGAGTGGGCCGAAACTCGTAGTCCGACGCGGCGGGTGCAGCGGGCACTTGAACAGGCGAGCTCACGGACTCCCCGCCCTCGGCGGCGCCGAGCGGGGCCTGCGGTTCGAGCAAGGGGCCTGATGGTACGGACGCAGCACTCGCAGGCGACGGTCCAGCGCCTGCCGCAGCAGCTCCCGCCGGCGGCCCAGCGAGATCCATGAAATAGGGAGTCGAGCCCTGCGGGCTCTGCGCGAGGGCAATCATCGACGGAGTGCCGAAGTTCTCGGACATGAGCGTGGGGATCGCGCGAAGGTCGGCTTCCTTCGGGAGCGGAGCTGTCGCTAGCGGCGGCGACTTCAGTGGGCCCGGCACGGGCGGCATGGTGAGCGCGGACGAGGCGCCTCCGCTCCCCAGCGCACTCGGCCCAGGGTTGACGGGGGCCCGCCCAACCGGCAGCCCCATCAGGGCCCCGCTTGGCACCGCCGGCGCCAGCGAAGGCACGCTTTCCGGAGTGCCGCCCGCAAAGAAGGTGCTCGCGAGGCGCTGGATCTCCCTCTCTAACGTCGTGGCGGCCGCGAAGTCTGCAGCTTCGCGGGGGATGCTCGAAGGGAACGAAGCCGGCGGGCCGTCACTTGTACTCATGGTAGCCGCCGACATCGACGTTCTCGAGGACGCCGAGAGCGTCATCGGTCAAAATCGCCGCGGAGCAATAGAGCGAGAGAAGATACGAGGCGGCCCCTCGCTGGTTTATCCCCATCAGGCGCACGGACAGGCTCGGGCTGACTTCTCCCGGAATACCGGGCTGAAAGAGTCCGACGACCCCACGTTTCTTCTCGCCCGTGCGAAGGAGCAAGATGTTCGTGCTCTGCCCACCGTTGGGCCCGTCGCCGATCCTCAGCTTGTCCGTCGGTATGATTGGGATCCCACGCCATGTGACAAAAGGCGAGCCGAACAGCGTGACCGTGGGAGGCGGAACCCCTCGCCGGGTGCACTCGCGCCCGAAGGCGGCGATGGCGCGCGGATGCGCAAGGAAGAAGGCTGGCTCCTTCCAGACCTTTGCGATGAGCTCGTCCAAGTCGTCGGGGGTCGGGGCCCCTCTGCGAGTTGCAATTCGCATCGAAGATGCGACGTTGGTGAGTAAACCGTAGTTCGCGTTGTTGATAAGCTCGCTTTCCTGGCGCTCTTTGACGATTTCGATGAGAACGGCGAGCTGCTCGCGCACCTGATCCATCGGGCTCCGGTACAAGTCCGAAATACGCGTCTGAACCTCGAGCGTCGTCGTCACGGTGCTCAGCGTGTACTCGCGAGGCTGCTCCTCGTAGTCTACGAAGGCCACGGGAATGTCCGCAGCGTCGCTCGGACTGCATTCGATGCCGATGCCTTGCTCGCCCCCCTCCTTCACCTTGTTTACTCGGTAAGTGCCCGCCTCGACCGGCGTCCACGGAAGGAGGCTGACGAGCCAGCGCGGGGTGACGCCTACCCATTGCGGCGGAGTTTTTGTCGTGTTGGCGAGTTGGCGTGCGGCTTGCGCGCCAAGCGTCTGATGCACGGGATCAGTCATATGAGGGCTCCGAATCTCAGGAATGCAAAACGGTTACGCGTGCGCGGAACATAGCCGTCGAGTTGTTTCGGATACAATCGCTCCGACAACAAACTACGAAATCATTTGCCCGTGTCCCTCACCACGTCGCATTCATCTATTTGAATAGAAATACTTCCGTTATGATGCGCCATTCGTGTAGGATCTTAGACGCTAAGCACGTAGCGGGTGCCGAACGCCCCGAGTAAGACGTCAGCCCTCACGCCCGTCGGGTGGTCTCGCGTCGCTCGTAGGTGACCACGAGGTAGACGAGAGCCTCGTCATCCCCGTCGTTGCAGTATTCGTGGGGGACGTCGGCCGCAAAGAATATGGCGTCGCCGGCATCGAGACCGTGACGCTCTCCTCCGATCACGACGGTAATCAAGCCTCTCGCGACGACCAGGTTCTCCTTGGTACCGAGTGGATGTGGCTCTGCCCGTTCGGTGGATCGCGTCGCGAGCCGCAGCTCGTAGAACTCCACCTTGCGCGGCCCGTCGGTGGGGAAAAGGGCCCGCGAAACGAACGCGCCATCGTGTGACGTGAGGACTTTGGACGAACCCACGCGAAGCACGACCGAACGCGGCTCTTGGTCGTCGCTCAGCAACGCCGAAAACGAGATCCCGAGCGCGCGCGCGATCCGCCAGAGCACGTTGATCGTGGGGGTGCTCTTGCCAAGCTCCACCTGGCTCAGCATGGCTCGGCTCACCGAAGAGGCTTCCGAGAGACGCGCGAGGGAAAGCCCACGCGAGCGCCTTACGCGACGGAGGTTGGCTCCGACGATCGGAGTCAAATCGCCCGAGACGTTGGGCGCAGCGACCTCCGAGGCATCGAGCCCCGCTACGCGGGGAGCCCCATCGCCGGCGGGGGTCGGAGGCGAGCGAGACACGCGTACAGAGCTAGTGCGTCTCAAGAGAATTGTGTCTATCATAGCAGAGTCTTGTGTCAACGGCAGCGATGGCGCGACTGGGCGATGTCCTATCGATTGGCGAGCGAACGCATGAATATCCGGGCGAATGACTTGGTGCAACAGAAAGAGACAGAAAGGATCGTATAGAAGACTCATGGGCCGAAATCTTCGCGTCGGGTTCGTCGGCGGTCACGAGAGAGTCGAGCGTGAGATCCTCTCATTCGGAGTCGAGGTGGGGATCGAGGTTGAGGTCCACAACGGCCACATGGCCGGACAGGGAAAGGATCGACTGGTCGCGCTCGTTCAGCGCACGGACGTCGTCGTCATCGTCACGGGGACAAACAGCCACAACGCCGTTCACGTCGCCAAGCGGGCCGCTGCCAAGGCTGGGACGCGCATTCGAATTCTCAAGGCCTGTGGGTCAGGAACGGCGCGGATCCTACTGGCGGAAATAGCGAAGGCGGCCGCGTGAACACTCCACCCGACGAGGGAAGCTAGGCCTGCGCCGGTGGCCCGCTCCGCGCACGCATGCGAGACCCGCGCACGCTCATGTTGATTGCGGCACGCGAGCTTTGAGATACGGCATCGTTGCGGCCGAGTCTCGATGCGAGATAGTACCGCGGGAGTGGTAGAGCCCCTCCCCGCCCCGGCTGGCGAACGCGACCATCGCGACTCGGGGGCCGCGTTGCCCACGATTCTCGCGGCCGTGGGCGTCGTCTTCGGCGACATCGGAACGAGCCCTCTTTACACGCTTCGGGTCGCTCCCGAAGCTCAAGGCTCCGCGCTGACCCAGGCCGACCTTATGGGAGTCATCTCGCTCATCTTCTGGGCGCTGATTCTCGCGGTCTCAGTCAAATACGTCACGTTCGTCATGCGGGCCGACAACCGCGGCGAAGGCGGGATATTCGCTCTCCTTGCATTGCTTCCACGCCGATCGAAAGCGGGCATGGGCATCGTCGCCCTTCTCGTCATCGCCGGCGCAGCACTGCTCTTCGGCGACGGAATGATAACGCCCGCCATCTCCGTCTTGAGCGCGCTCGAGGGTCTGGAGCTCGCTGCGCCTGCCTTCGAGCCCTACGTCGTGCCGCTCACGTGCCTCGTTCTCTTTGGCCTCTTCGCCATTCAGCGGCGCGGCACGGGCGACGTCGGCAAAGTGTTCGGCCCCGTGATGGTCCTATGGTTTGTCACCATTGGCGCGCTCGGCCTCAAGGAGCTCGCTAGGGTGCCTCAGATATGCGGGGCCCTCTCGCCACACTGGGGCGCGCTCTACTTCGCCCATCACGGCGTCCGAGGCCTGCTCATACTCGGCGTCGTCGTCCTCGCGATCACGGGGGGCGAGGCGCTCTACGCGGACATGGGCCACTTTGGCGTACGGCCCATCCGGTTGTCCTGGTTTCTTCTCGTGCTCCCCGCCATCACGCTGTCGTATCTGGGGCAGGGCGCGCTCGTGCTGCGCGAGCCGCAGAGCATGGCCAATCCCTTTTTCGCGATGGTACCGAGGGGCACCGCCACCTACTTGCTCGTAGGCCTGTCGGCCATGGCCACGGTCATCGCTTCGCAAGCCCTCATCAGCGGTGTTTTTTCGCTCACGCACCAAGCCGTCCAGCTCGGTTACTTCCCACGCGTCACGGTCAACCACACGTCGCGCGACGCCGAAGGGCAGATCTACGTGCCCTTGATGAACTGGGGGCTCATGCTCGCATGTATCGCCCTCGTCCTCGGCTTCAAAGCGTCGACGCGTCTCGCCTCGGCATACGGCATCGCGGTAAGCGGCACCATGGCGATCACGTCAGTAGTCTTCTTCTTCGTGGCGCGCGACACGTGGAAGTGGACCACTTTTCGCGCTGCGTCGCTTCTCGCGCTCTTTCTTTCGTTCGATCTTCCTTTCTTTGGGGCCAACCTGACCAAGTTCATGGATGGCGGCTATGTGCCGATCTTCGCGGGCGCAGTCTTTTTCGTCATCATGGTCGCGTGGCACAGAGGCAGAGAGGCTCTTCGCGCGTACATGGCCGAAAGGACGGAGCCGATTGTCCCCTTTCTCGCCGGGCTCCTGTCCACCGGTGTGACACGTGTACCGGGGACGGCAGTCTACTTGTCGGCGACCGAGGACGGCGTCCCCTCCATTCTCAAGCTGCAAGCGCTCCGCGTACGGTCGATCGCCGAGCACGTGGTTCTCTTGACCGTAGCAATCGAGCACGAGCCGCAGATTGACGAAGGGCGGCGCTTCGACGTCAAGGCCTACGCGCAAGGTTTCGCGCGTGCCACGATCCGCTTCGGCTACATGGAGGACCCCGCGGTCCCGCCCGTTCTGGAGCGCGCCATCGCCGCGCACGCGATCGACTGCTCCATCTCCGATGCGACGTTTTATATCGGCCGCGAGACATTCATCGCGGGCAAAGGCGGTCGAATCCCGCCGCTGGTCGAATCGCTCGTGGCTTTTCTCGCGCGCAACGCCAAAAGCGCGATTGACCACTTCGGCCTGCCGCCCGAACGCGTCGTCGAGCTCGGCACACGAATCGACCTCTAGCTGCCGCCCTGTGGATGGGACTCGGCCGTCAGGGTCGATGGCCTCCGCCCACCGACTGCAGGACGCTGCGAAGCTGAGCCAGCTCGACCGGTTTCACGAGATGATGGTGGAAGCCCGCCTCGACCGTTCGCTGACGATCCCCCTCCATCCCCCAGCCCGTAAGCGCGATCATCACCGGCGGCACCGGCATTCCGAGGACGACGCGCCGGCACACGTCTACCCCGTCCATTCCTGGTAGACCGAGGTCGCACAGCACGACGTCGGGACGCGCGCCCATGATGAGGGCGACCCCATCGGGGCCCGTGCGGGCGACACGCACGTCGTGGCCGAGTTGCTCGAGCCATGTTGACATCATGTCCGCCGAATCCTCGTTGTCCTCTACTACGACGATGGTCAGCGCGGCCGGAAGGTCCGGGGCCGCCGCAGACCTAACCGCTGGCTTCGAGAGGACGCTCTGGGCTTCTCCCGTGGGCACGCTGAGGGTGAATGTCGCCCCCTTTCCTTCCCCCGCGCTGGCCGCTGTGAGTGTCCCGCCGTGAAGCTCGGCAAGCTGTCGCGACAGAGCGAGCCCGATTCCGAGTCCGTCGTTCGCGCTTTGCACCGAGCGCTCGATCTTCGTGAACATGTCGAACACGCGGGTCAGCTGGTCGAAGGGGATCCCCGCGCCTTCGTCGACGACACGGACGGTGGCCATATTTCCTGCGCATCCAAGCTCGACGCGGACCCGTGCTCCCGACGGCGAGTGTTTGGATGCATTGTTGAGTAGATTGCCGATGATCTGGGCAATGCGTGTCGCGTCCACGAACGCCGGCACGGCCCCCACGGCATCGACCGTGACGGACTGATTACGTCGGGTGAACAAGGGGCCAGCAGTCTCCAGTGCGCGGTCGACGACCGAGGAGAGCGTGACGTACTCCCTGCGCACCTCGAGAATCCCTCGGCTGATTCGGGAGACGTCGAGGAGATCGTCCACCAACCGGACCATGTGATCGAGCTGCCGGTTCATCGCTGCGAGCGTGCGCTCGGTGGTCGGTGGCGGCTCCGGCTGGTGCATCAGAATGTCGAGTCCAGTGCGCAGGGGCGCGAGAGGATTCCGAAGCTCGTGCGCGAGTGTGGCAAGAAAGAGATCCTTCTGCTTGTTCGCCGCGCGAAGCGCCCCTTCTGATTTCTCTAGCTCCGCCGTACGCTCTTGCACGCGCGTCTCGAGGTGCACGTTGAGCTCCGCGAGAGCACGCGTCTTGCGGAATAGGTCTGCGAAGACGGCGACCTTGTGCCGCAAGATCTGCGGATTCACCGGCTTTGTCAGGTAGTCCACGGCGCCGGCCCCGTAGCCCTCGAGCACGTCGTGGTCGTCAAGGAGATACGCCGTCAAAAAAACGACTGGGATCTGTCCGAACTTCTTGGTCCCCTTGATGACCTTCGCGAGCTCGAAGCCGCTCACCACCGGCATCTTGATGTCGAGCACGATGGCCGCGACGTCATTCTCGAGCAAAAGGTGCAGCGCTTTGTCCGCGTCGTCCGCGCGAAGCAGGCGGTACGTCGGATCATCGAGGATCGACTCCAGCGCGTCGAGGTTCCGCTGTTCGTCATCCACGAGGAGAATGCTGATCGTGTCCGGCATCGATTCCCCCTAACGATAGAGCCAGACGCGCAGCAAGGAGAGAAGTTGCTCCGTGTTGACGGGCTTGGCGATGTAGTCCGAGGCGCCCGCCTGGAGACACTTCTCACGGTCGCCCTTCATCGCCTTGGCGGTGAGGGCCAAAATGGGCAGGGTGCGGAATCGCGCGTCCCTCCGAATCTCGCGCATCGTCTCGTAGCCATCCATCTCGGGCATCATGATGTCCATGAGGACGACGCTGAGGTCCGGCGTGCTCTCGATAATCGCGATCGCCTGCCTTCCATTCGTCGCGCTCACCACGTCCATCTCCTGATTCTCCAGGATGGTCGTGAGCGCGAAGATATTGCGAGCGTCGTCGTCCACGACGAGCACCCGCCGCCCGCGCAGCACCTCGGCTGAGCCGTGAAGTTGCTCAATCATCCTCCGCTTGCCCTCAGGGAGGTCCGAAACGACGCGGTGCAAGAACAGCGCGGTCTCGTCGAGCAAGCGTTCGGGCGACTGTACGTCCTTCAGGACGATGCTCTTCGCGACCGTGTGAAGCTGCGCCTCTTCCTGCGCAGAGAGGTCCTTGCCGGTGAACACGACGATGGGAATATCCTGCAGGCCGGGCTCGGCCCGCAGTTTCTCGAGCAGCTCGAAGCCGCTCATGTCCGGCAGCCGTAGGTCGACGACACAGCAATCGTAGCGCCGCTCGTGCAGGGCCTGGAGCGCCTCTCTTCCCGAACCGACCGCCACGATTTCGATGTCGTCGTGGCCCAGGAGCGCGACGATGCTCGCGCGCTCGGCGCCGTTGTCCTCGATGACGAGCAGCCGCTTGGTGTGCGGCTCGACATACGACTTGAGCTTGTCGAAGGCATGCTCCAGCTCACCCGTCGTGGCGGGCTTCACGAGATAGGTGAACGCACCGTGCGACAGGCCATGCTGGCGCTGCTCCTCGATGGACAGCATCTGCACCGGGATGTGACGTGTTCGTGGATCGAGCTTGAGATTGTTCAGGACCGTCCAACCGAGCATGTCCGGCAAGAACACGTCCAAGCTGATCGCGACCGGCAAATATTCGCGGGCCAGCGAGAGCGCCTGCAGACCGCGGTTCGCGACGATGGCCTTGAACCCTTTGACGTGTGCGATCCCGAGGAGGATGCGCGCGTAATGAGGGTCGTCCTCGATGATCAAAAGGACGGTGTCGCCCGCCCGAATGTCCTCGCGATCGTCGGCCACCGTCTCCTCGATCTTGGCGATCGACAGCACCGGCGCGGCCCTCTGCGCGTGCGGCGGAGAGGCCGGCCCGATGATTTGACGTTGAGTCGGCCCGGTGTACGTCAGCGGCAGATATAGCGTGAACGTGCTGCCGGTTCCGGGCTTGCTCTGGAGACGGATCTCTCCTCCGAGTAGATTCGCGAGCTCGCGGCTGATCGCGAGGCCCAGCCCGGTACCCCCATACTTGCGGCTCGTGCCCGCGTCGGCTTGCTGGAAAGCCTCGAAAATCAGTTTCTGTTTCTCCGGGGCGATCCCGATCCCCGTATCGGCAACCCGAAAGGCAATCGCCGACGCTGCGGACCCGAGGATGGGGTGGTCCACGTTCCAGCCCGACGTCACCAGGCGGACGGACATGGCCACCGAGCCCTGCGCCGTGAACTTGAAAGCGTTCGACAGGAGATTCTTCAAGATCTGCTGCAGCCGCTTCGAATCGCTCACGAGCGCGCGAGGCAGGCTCGGGTCGATTTCCACGTTGAAGCCGAGCCCCTTGGTCTCCGCGACGTGATGAAACATCCGGTGCACCGTGTCCCGGATGTTGGCGAAGGTGATGTCCTCCGGCTCGACGGTGACCGTGCCCGACTCGATCTTGGATAGGTCGAGGATGTCGTTGATCAGCGTGAGCAGGTCCGTACCCGCCGAGTGGATATTCTTGGCGAAATCGGTCTGCTTGACGGTTAGGTTCCCGCCGACGTTCTCCGCGAGTTGCTGACCCAGGATGAGGATCGAGTTCAACGGTGTGCGAAGCTCGTGCGACATGTTCGCCAAGAACTCCGACTTGTATTTGGAGGTCAGCGCCAGCTCGGCCGCCTTCTCCTCGAGCGCACGGCGAGCCTGCTCGACCTCTTTGTTCTTGCGCTCGACCTCCGCGTTCTGCTCGGCAAGCTGCTTTGCCTTGGAAGCGAGCTCCTCGTTGGTCTGTTGAAGCTCGATCTGCCGCGTCTGCAGCTCCGTGGTCAGCTGCTGCGATTGCTGCAAGAGGTTTTCCGTCCGCATGGTCGCTTCAATCGTGTTGAGCACGACGCCGATCGACTGGGTGAGCTGGTCGAGAAACTGGAGATGCGTGTTGGTAAAGGGCCGGAGCGCGGCCAGCTCGATCACGGCCATCGTTTCGCCCTCGAACAGCACGGGGAGCACGACCACGCTGGTCGGGGGCGCCGCCCCGAGGCTCGATCGAATCACCGTGTAGTGCGCAGGCACGTCGTTGAGCAAAATGCGCTGCTTTTCGGCCGCGGCCTGGCCGACGAGACCTACGCCCAGCGCAATGCGATCGGGCTGATGCTCGCCGTGAGCATAGGCCGCGAGCAGCCCCAGGGTCGTCGCCGACTGATCGAGGGTCTCCCCAGGGTCGCTCCGCTCCATCTGGTAAATCGTCCCCTGCTGCGCGTCGACGAGCGGCGCGAGCTCCGAGAGAAGCATCTTGCCCACGGTGACGAGCTCGCGCTGCCCCTGAAGCATCCGCGTGAACTTGGCGAGGTTGGTCTTCAGCCAGTCCTGCTCCTGGTTGCGATCGGTGGTACCGCGAAGGTTGTCGATCATCGTGTTGATGTTGTCTTTGAGCTCCGCGACCTCGCCGCGCGCCTCGACCCGGATGGAACGCGTCAAGTCCCCTTTCGTCACGGCGGTGGCGACGTCGGCGATCGCGCGCACCTGATTCGTCAGGTTGGCCGCGAGGAGGTTCACGTTACCCGTGAGGTCCTTCCAAGTCCCTGCGGCGCCCGGGACGTTGGCCTGGCCTCCGAGCCGTCCCTCTACGCCGACCTCGCGTGCGACGTTCGTGACTTGCTCGGCGAACGTTGCCAGGGTGTCCGTCATATTGTTGATGGTCTCGGCGAGCGCCGCGACCTCGCCCTTCGCCTCCACGGTCAACTTCTGGCGGAGGTTGCCGTTGGCGACAGCGGTCACGACCTTGACGATCCCACGCACCTGATTGGTGAGGTTCGCCGCCATGAAGTTGACCGAGTCGGTGAGATCTTTCCACGTCCCCGCGACTCCGGGCACGTCCGCCTGGCCGCCCAGCTTTCCTTCGGTGCCCACCTCGCGGGCGACGCGCGTGACTTCCGAGGCGAACGATCGCAGCTGATCGACCATCGTGTTGATGGTGTTCTTGAGCTCGAGGATCTCGCCCTTCACGTCGACGGTGATCTTGCGCGACAGATCGCCGCGAGCGACCGCGGTCGTCACCTCGGCGATGTTGCGGACCTGCGCCGTGAGATTCGTGCCCATGGCGTTCACCGAGTCGGTGAGATCCTTCCACGTCCCCGCGACCCCAGGCACGACCGCCTGGACGCCCAGGCGCCCTTCGGTCCCCACCTCGCGGGCGACGCGGGTGACTTCGGAGGCGAAAGAGCGAAGCTGCTCGACCATCGTGTTGATGGCCTCCTTCAGCTGCAGGATTTCGCCTCGAACGTCGACGGTGATCTTCCGGGAGAGGTCGCCGTTCGCGACCGCGATGGTCACGTCGGCGATGTTGCGCACCTGATTGGTCAGGTTGGAGGCCATCGAGTTGACGTTGTCGGTGAGGTCCTTCCACGTGCCGGCCACCCCCGGGACTACCGCTTGGCCGCCAAGCTTGCCCTCGGTGCCCACCTCGCGCGCCACGCGCGAGACTTCGGACGCGAAGGCGTTGAGCTGGTCGACCATCGTGTTGAGTGTGTTCTTCAGCTCCAGGATCTCGCCTTTGACGTCGACGGTGATCTTGCGCGACAGGTCGCCGCGCGCGATCGCGGTCGCGACGTCGGCGATGTTGCGCACTTGTCCCGTGAGGTTGGACGCCATCGCGTTGACGTTGTCGGTGAGGTCCTTCCACGTGCCGGCGACGCCGGGCACCTGCGCCTGACCGCCGAGCTTGCCCTCGGTGCCCACCTCGCGCGCCACGCGCGAGACTTCGGACGCGAAGCCGTTGAGCTGATCGACCATCGTGTTGATGGTGTCCTTCAGCTGGAGGATCTCGCCTCGAACGTCCACCGTAATCTTCTTGGAGAGGTCACCCTTGGCGACCGCGATGGTCACGTCGGCGATGTTCCGGACCTGGTTGGTCAGGTTGGACGCCATCGAATTGACGTTGTCCGTGAGGTCCTTCCACGTGCCGGCCACGCCGGGCACCTGCGCTTGGCCGCCGAGCTTGCCCTCGGTGCCCACCTCACGCGCCACACGCGACACCTCGGAGGCGAAACCGTTGAGCTGATCCACCATCGTGTTGAAGGTGTCCTTCAGCTGGAGGATCTCGCCTTTGACGTCTACGGTGATCTTGCGCGAAAGATCTCCGCGCGCCACGGCCGTGGTCACCTCCGCGATGTTGCGCACCTGGTTGGTCAGGTTGGACGCCATCGAGTTCACGTTGTCTGTGAGGTCCTTCCACGTGCCGGCGACTCCACCCACCTGGGCCTGACCGCCGAGCTTGCCCTCGGTGCCCACCTCACGCGCCACACGCGACACCTCGGAGGCGAACGCGTTCAGCTGATCGACCATCGTGTTGATCGTGTTCTTGAGGGCGAGGATCTCGCCCTTCACGTCGACGGTGATCTTGCGCGACAGGTCGCCCCGAGCGACCGCCGTCGCCACCTCGGCGATGTTTCGTACCTGATCGGTCAGGTTCGAGGCCATCGAGTTGACGTTCTCCGTGAGGTTTTTCCAGACCCCGGCGACGCCCTCGACCTCGGCCTGACCCCCGAGCTTGCCCTCGGTGCCGACCTCCTTCGCAACGCGCGTGACCTCCGACGCGAAGGCGTTGAGCTGGTCGACCATGCGATTGATCGTATTTTTCAGCTCGAGGATCTCGCCTTTGACGTCGACCGTGATCTTGCGTGACAGGTCTCCGTTCGCGATCGCGGTGGCGACGTCGGCGATGTTGCGCACCTGACCGGTGAGGTTCGACGCCATCGCGTTGACGTTGTCGGTCAGATCCTTCCAGGTGCCCGCCACGCCTGGCACCTGCGCCTGTCCACCCAGCTTGCCCTCCGTGCCCACCTCTCGCGCGACGCGCGAGACCTCCGAAGCGAAGCCGTTGAGCTGATCGACCATCGTGTTGATGGTGTCCTTGAGCTGAAGGATCTCCCCCTTGACGTCGACCGTGATCTTCCGCGACAGATCGCCCTTGGCAACGGCGGTGGTGACCTCGGCGATGTTTCGCACCTGGCCGGTCAGGTTGGACGCCATCGAATTGACGTTGTCGGTCAGGTCCTTCCAGGTGCCGGCAACCCCAGGGACGACCGCCTGGCCGCCGAGCTTGCCTTCGGTGCCGACCTCGCGGGCGACGCGGCTCACCTCGGACGCGAAGCCGTTGAGCTGATCGACCATCGTGTTGAAGGTGTCCTTCAGCTGGAGGATCTCGCCTTTGACGTCTACGGTGATCTTGCGCGAAAGGTCTCCGCGCGCCACAGCCGTGGTCACCTCCGCGATGTTGCGCACCTGGTTGGTCAGGTTCGACGCCATCGAGTTCACGTTGTCGGTCAAATCCTTCCACGTGCCGGCCACGCCGGGCACCTGGGCCTGACCGCCAAGCTTGCCCTCCGTGCCCACCTCGCGCGCGACGCGCGACACCTCCGATGCGAAGCCGTTGAGCTGATCGAGCATCGTGTTGATCGTGTTCTTCAGCTCGAGGATCTCGCCCTTGACGTCGACCGTGATCTTCCTCGACAGGTCGCCGCGGGCCACGGCCGTCGTCACTTCTGCAATGTTGCGCACCTGGCCGGTCAGGTTGGACGCCATCGAATTGACGTTGTCGGTCAGGTCTTTCCACGTGCCCGCAACTCCCGGCACGACCGCTTGACCTCCGAGCTTGCCCTCGGTGCCCACCTCGCGCGCCACGCGCGTCACCTCCGAGGCGAAGGAGCGAAGCTGTTCGACCATCGTGTTGATGGCTTCTTTCAGCTGCAGGATCTCGCCGCGGACGTCGACGGTGATCTTTTTCGACAGGTCGCCGCTGGCCACGGCGATGGTGACCTCGGCGATATTTCGCACCTGCGCGGTCAGGTTGCCGGCCATCTGGTTGACCGACTCGGTCAGATCCTTCCAGACGCCGGAGACGCCCCTGACCTGCGCTTGCCCGCCGAGCTTGCCCTCGGTGCCCACCTCGCGCGCCACGCGCGTCACCTCGGAGGTAAAGACCGACAACTGATCGATCATCTTGTTGACGAGCTGTGCGGAGCGGAAAAACTCACCCTCGAGCGGCCGACCGTCGACCTCGAGTGCCATGGCCTGGGTGAGGTCTCCTTTGGCGACCGCGCCTATGGCGCGCGTCACCTCGGTCGTCGGCCAAACCAGATCGTCGATGAGCGTATTGAGCGACGCGACCTCGTCAGCCCAACCGCCGACGGCACCGGGCACGTTCATTCGTTGCTTGAGCTTTCCTTCATTGCCGACCACACGGCACACGCGCGCGATCTCGCCGGACCGGCGGGCGCTGACGTTGAGAATCTCGTTGAAGACGTCGGCGATTTTCCCATCGATGCCGGTAAAGTCGGAGCCCAGGCGTGCAGCGAAGTCTCCGTCCCTGAAGCGCAACAGGGCGACCAGGAGATCTCGCGAGAATGCGCCCTCGTGACGTCCGTTCGTTGCCAGGGCGTCGCTCGACCCGGCGACCATGGTCTCTAGGGCCTCGGCCGGTACTCCCGGCTTCGAGTCGGATGCATCGAGGAGGTTGGACATGGCTTTTCCTGTTGCACGCTCGTACGCGCAGCATCGGAGTGTTGCACGGGCGTGGGCTCACCATAAAGAGTCGACAACCCGAGCTCTCGCGCAATCGAGCCGCCCGGGCCTCGCGTCGATGCGACGGCGCCGGGTGTTGCAGGACCGCCACACAGCGCCAAAATGCCCCGCATGGGGGGCCATTCAAGGGTGACGCCGTGGTGGGTCCGAGCTCAAAGGCTCCGCAGGATGGAGGCCGACATGCCCTCTAGGGCGACCCCCTCGGCACTCAGTCCGGCCTCGAAGACCGCGCGCGGCATCCCATAGACGACGCATGAGGACTCTGCCTCGGTGAGTATCTTTCCCCCTGCCGCGTGAATCGCGCGCGCTCCTTGCAGACCGTCCTCCCCCATGCCTGTGAGCACGGCGCCGAGCACGTGAGCGCCGAACGCTTCGGCCGCGCTCGAAAACAAGACATCGACGGCGGGGCAGTGCAGACTATTGAGTGGCTCGACGCTGAGTCGAATGCGAACGCCGTTGACTCCTTCGGCCACCCGCATGTGCATCCCTGCCCGTGCAATCACAGCCTGACCGGGCTTCACGAGGGCGCCCTCGTGAGCTTCGAAAACGTCGATGGAACAAGCATCATTGAGGCGCAGGGCCAGCGCGTTCGTATACCCGATGGGCATGTGCAGCACGACGGCTATCGGCACCGGAAATTCGCGCGGGAGGCTGCCGAGAAGCCGAGTCAGGGCCTGAGGGCCACCGGTGGACGCGCCGATGACGACAATGCGAACGCTCGAGTGCGCTCTTGGGACGACAGCGACTTCAGGAGCCAATGTGTGGGGCGCGTGGGTGAGACCGGCGTCGACTTGACGGTCTCCGCCCTCGCCCGGTTGCCGCGCGGCGGCCGCTATTTTCACCTTCCGCACGATGTCGGTCGAAAGCTCGTACAGCCGATCCGTGGCAAGCGCCGTGGGCTTGTGAACGAGCTCGACCGCCCCGGCTTCGAGAGCTTGGATCGCGAGCAAGCTCTGGTCATCGCTCGTGCTTACGACGACGCATCGGGGCTTGGGCCTGTGGCCAAGGGTCCTCAACACGCCGAGGCCGTCGAGGTTTGGCATGAGCAGGTCGAGGGTCACCACGTCGGGCTGGAGCTCGGCGATTTTCTCGAGGGCATCGAGGCCGTCGCGCGCAATGCCCACGACCTCGATCTCGGGATCGCTCGACAGAACTTCGCGGATCACCTTGCGCGCGAAGGCCGAGTCGTCGACAACCAGTACACGGATCATTCGCGCGACTTCCGGTAGAAGAATGCTCCACCTCGCTCTTCGCACGCGAAAAGCGTACCGAAGCGCAGGAGCGACTCGGAAGCCCCCACCAGAAGAAGGCCCCCGGGCCGAAGCGCCTCGCCCAGGTTTGCGGCCACGCGCCCCACCGTAACGTCGGCGAAGTAGATGAGAACGTTCCGACAGACGACGAAATCGAACGACCCCAGCCTGCAAACGGACGCTTTATCCACCAGGTTCACGCATCGCCAGTCGATTCGAGGACGAAGCCCATCCGCCACGCGCCTGACGCCCCCGGCCTCTTCGAGCAAATGTCCCCTGCAGCCCCGTTCCGGCAAAGAGCGAAGCGATCGACCGCGGTAGACACCCGCACGTGCCTTCGCGAGGGCCCGTTCACTGAGGTCCGATGCGACAATCTCGACGCGGTCCAGCAGACCCGCATCGGAAAGCATCATCGCGAGAGTGTATGGCTCTTCACCGGTCGCGCAGGCCGCCGACCAGAGGCGAACCCGTTTGACGTCGTGCAAGAGCTCGGGGATGAGCACATCGACGAGGACACGAAGAGCGTCGACCTCCCGAAAAAAGTACGTCTCCTGCACCACGAGGGTTTCGGCAAGCGCGCGAAGCTCCCTATCTCCGCCTTGGTCGTACCGAAGGAAATAGTAGTAGTCGAGCAAAGACGCGAGCCCGAGATCGGCGGCTCGATCCGACAACCTTTCTCCGAGGACGTCGAGATCCTCGAGATCGTAGTGCAGACCGATTCGCTCTTCGATCAAGTGCGCGGCTATGGCGAAGACCTGCGGCGAGAGCGGAAGGGCCATCAGGCGCCCAGCAGGGCGGCACAAACATCGCGCACCTGGGGGTCGTCGTCCCCCTCGGCGGCTCGCTCCAGGAGCTTTCTGGCCGAGGGCATCCCCAAGGCGGCGAGCGCGGGCGCAATCGCGCGACGCGTGGGGGCACTCGTCGCCCCGAAGGCATCTTCGAGCTCGGCCAATGAGTCTGCACGCCGCATTCGTGCGAGCGCGGACACGATATGCGGTGCCATATCGGCACCGGCCGTGCGCAGCGCGGCGCCCAGCCCCTCGACGCGACCTTCGACCGGCGTGGCGAGCGCGGAAAGCGCCCTGTCGTGCAGGGCAGGATTCTCGATCGCTCCGAGCAGCGCTTGAGTGGCTTCGACTCCGCGAAGCGACGCAAGGAGTGCGATCGCCGCGCTGCGAACGCTTTCGTCCGCGTCGGTCATCGCTTCGCGGATGCCGGACAATGCCGCACGCTCACCGAATTCGGCGAGAGCCGATAGGGCGACCAGGCGTGTCGCCCCATCCGCCGAAGAAAGCGCACGGCTCACCACGGGTACCGACGAAGGATTCTTGACGGCCCCGATTCCCAGGAGCGCAGCGCGCTGCAGGTCCGCGTCGGGCGAATCCGCTGCCGCATGCAAGGCATCCAAAGCCTTGTCGCCCCGTAGCCGAGCAAGCGCCTCGATCGCCGCGACGCGAACGTGCCCGGCCGAGTCTTTCAGGAGCGCGCCAATGGCGTCGGTCGCCTGCTCGTCCTTGAGGCGGCTCAACGACTGGCACGCGTAGTAGCGCACCCAGGCATCTTCGTCCGCCAGAGCACCCCTCAGACAAGCGTTCGCCAGGGGAGCGTTGTCAATCTGTCCGAGCGCCCGAACCGCGGCCGAGCGGGTTCGCGGCGATGGGTGAGACGTAGCCGCGATGAGCGAAGCGAGCGCGCGATCGCTCTCCATCGACGCCAGGCCGACGGCAGCGACATCACGAAGCCGTTCGTCTGGATCCCTCATGCCTTCGAGAAAGACATCGAGCGCCGATACCCAACCGAAGTACGAAAGAACGCGGAGCGCGGAACGCCGCACGCGAAGATCGCCGGAGTGGGCGGCTTCGAGCGCGAGACGTTCGGTTTCCTTGCCCCCGAGCGACTGAATGGCCGAAACAGCGGCCTGCGAGACCCGAGCGTCCGCATCGCCGAGACGCCCAAAGAGCGCCGGAATTGCCGAGAGATCCCCGATCTTGCCCAGAGCATCGCACGCGAGGGCGCGCACCCCAGGATGAGCATCGCTCAGGCATCCCAGGACATGGGGCGTGGCCGTGGCCGCGCGGGCGAGGATCGGCAGAAGCAGAAGACGACGCTCGCTGCTGCTTTCCTGGAGCGCGGCGAGCAGAAATGGTTGGGCGTGCTGATCCAGGCTCGCGATTGCCCCGGCGGCGGCCATCGCCGCGGCGGGCTCGGCGTCGAGCATCTCGACCAGCCCTGCCGTGGCATTCATCCCTCCCACCCATCCGAGGACGCGGCAGATGGCTGTCCGCTCGGCGATGTCCGCTCCAACGAGAGACTGCGTGAGCCGTCGGCTCACCGCGCTGCCGTCGAGCTTGAGCAGGCCATCCTGCACAGCGCGGTTGGGCCCGAAGCGTTCGGCCGATCGGTCGTGAATCTCGACGAGAGAGGCCGCCGCCGCTCGAACTTGCGCGTCGTTGGGTTTAAGGAGCAGGGCCGTGAGAGCGGGTACCGCGTTCGGCTGTGCTGCGCGTCCGACCGCGCGCGCTGCCTCGATCGCATAGTGCGGGTGGCTCAGGAGAACGCACAAGGGCGCGACCGCGCGCGGATCCCCGGTACGTCCGAGGACATCGATGGCGGGAAATGCACGGAAGAAGTTTCGACTCTCGATGGCGGCAACCAAAAGGTCGATGGCGGATTCGCCGCCAATGCGTCCGATCGCCTCGAACGCTGCGAGAGCGACGTTGTCGTCCTCCGCGGCCGCCAGTACGGCGAGCCGAGGCAGGGCTTTGACACACTTGCGTCGGCCGAGGATTTGCACGGCGTCGCACACGAGGGCGGGGGCTGGAGAATCCGTAAGCGCGAGAACGGCGTCGTCGACTTTTCCTACCGATGCGACAAGCGCGTCAACGGCCGCTGCGAGCTGAGCTTCGTCCGTTCGCCCCTGCCGTAGAACCGCGCATAAAGGTAGGACGGCGGCATCTCCGAGCCGGGCCAGCGCGGCTCCAACGGCGCGCCGCACCGTCCAACTCGCGTCGCAAAGGCGTTCGACCAGCGCATCGACGTCGCCCACCCTGGCGAGGCCTTCGACGTCGGCCGCGCGACTGCGCTCGGCCTCGGAGACATTGAGCCAAGGCGTCATGCCGGCTGCGTCCCACTGGGGGGGCCGCTCGGATCGCCGGAAACGGCCGCCGCCGCCAAGGATTCGAGCTGCTCGCCGCTTGCCCGTGAGAGCTCAGCGGCCTTGACCGTGATCTCTTCGACGAACTTTGCCGCGAGGCTCGCTCGGCGACTGTGTTGGATCGCCGCACTCGCGACGTCGCGAGCCTGCGTTCGCATGCTCTCCGTCGCGCGCGCAATCTGCTCCAAGGCCACGGCCTGCTCCGCTGTGGCCTTGGTGACGGAGGCCACGCCCACGGTCGTCTTGGCCGCCACGCTGGCGATCGACGAGACGGCTTCCCCTTGCTCCTCCACGGCGCGAGCCGTTTGCTTGGCGAGGCGACGGACCTGGTCGGCCGAGGTCACGAGAGACCCAGCGGCCACGGACTGCTCGGCCATCGCCTTGGTGACATGGGCAGCAAGACGAGACGTCTCTTTGGCGGCGGTTTCGATCTGTTTCACCGCTCGCCCTTGCTCAGCCACGGCCTTGGCGGTCATCGCAGCCTGTTTGCGAGAGTCGTCCATGGTGTGCGCGACCTCTGCCGCAGCCTTTGCTTGCTCCGTCAGCGCCGTCATCGTTCGTTGAACGGCGCCAGTGATCTCCTGAGCTTGCGCCCCGATGGTCGCAACCGCCCGCGTTTGCTCCGTCATCGCGGTAGCCGTCTGCTGAGTGACCGTGCGCATCTGAAGGATGCCTTTGGAAAGCTGTCCGGTGGCGACGGCCTGGTCCTGGCACGCGCGCGATACCTGCTCGGCGCTGGTGGACAGTTGTGCATTCGATGTGACTATGTTGCGCATCGCGCGCGCCTGCTCGGCAGTCGCTTGCGTCGTCTGTTTGGCCATCTTTCGCATCTCGGCGCTCCCCTGCGCCAAGCCCTGGACAGCCTGCGCTTGCTCGGTCGCGGCCAGATGCATGATCCGCGCCTGCTCGCTCACTTTTGCGATCGCCTGCGCAACGGACTCAGAGGCCTGAACCTGATCCGTGGTCGCTCGCGAAACCTCTCGGATCGAGTCTCCGACCCCTTCGACCCCGGAGACAATCGATGTAAGAGCTCGCTCGGCCTCTGCAGCGAGGGTCGACCCTTCGTCGGCCACGCGCACACCTTCTGCCGAGGCGACTACCGCCTCTCGAGCCGAAGCCTGAAGGCCTCGCACGATCTTCGCGATCTCCGCGCTCGCGGCAGCGGCGCGATCCGAAAGCGCGCGAATCTCCTCCGCCACCACCGCAAAGCCCCGTCCGTGCTCGCCGGCGCGTGCCGCTTCGATGCTTGCGTTGAGTGACAGCAGATTGGTCCGGTCGGCGATGAGATTGATGGTCTGGACAATGTCGCCAATCTCCTCGGCGCGCTTGCCCGTCTCCTTCATGACGCCGGCCGAGTCCCCGATCGCCTGACGAATTTTGGTAAACCCGGCGATCGAGCGCGCGACCGTGGTGCCGCCATCGCGCGCGGTGATCATCACGCGATCCCCGACCGCTCGCGCCTGGTCGGTCAGCTGCGCGATGCGGCGAGTGCTCGTTTCAAGCTGCGCCGCGGCGCCCGCAGACGCGGCCGCCGTCCCGCTGATCGATTCGATGCTCTTGGACACCGACTGCGCCGATCGCGCCAGCTCTTCGACGGACGCGGCGGTCGCGTCGATCGTCGCGGCATTCTTCTCGGCCGTCGCGGCGACCTCTTCGACCGATGCCGCGATCTCCGTCGCATTGGAGGCCGCCGACTCCGCGATGGACTCGAGCTGCTTGGCATGGTCGGCGACCGTGCGAATCGATCGGACGAGCTCCTCGGTCGTCGCCGCGGTCTCGTCGACCGAGCCCGCCATCTCCACGGCTCCCCCGGAAACCGAGGTGAGCGACTTGCTGATGGATATGACCGACCCCGCGATATCGGTGATTTGTCCATTCACCACTTTCGAATCCGCAGCGAGGCGTGTGATTCCTTTGGACATCTCCTCGATGGCTGCGGCGACCTCTTCGATGGCGGAGGCGTTGGCCTGACCTCGATCGGTCATGTCCGAGGTGTTGGCGACCGATTGCGTCGTCGTAGCGAGAAGCTCCTCGCTTGCGGCCGCGAGATCTTCGGCGCTCGAGGTCACGCCTTTGATGGAGCGCGCAACTTGCTCGAGAGTCGCAGCGGTCCCGTCCGAGGTGGAGGCCATCTCTCCCATGTCCTTCTTGATGGACGTGATCGATGCGGCGATCTCCGCGAGGGACGTCGCCGTCGACTCGGTTCCGTGGTGGAGCGCTCTGGCCGTCTCGGCGACCGACTGCTGCGATCGGGCCAGCTCCTGAACCGAAGCGCCGGTCTGTTCGATTCCACTCGCCATGGACTCGATGCCGCTCCGAAGCTCGTCGGCGGCCGCGACTTGATCGCCCTCGCCGCTCGCGAACCTGCGCGCTCTCTCGTGAATGGAGCTCGCAAGCGACGTCATCTCGCGAGTCGCGCGCATTGCTCCCTCCATTCGTTGCTTCGCGTCGATGAGGGCGGCCGCTTGGTGTTGTCCGTCAGTTGCCATAAACCGGGTCCTCTCCGATGATCTTGACGAAATCGACGAGCATGAGCAGGCGCTTGTCGAGGTGGGCTACGGCCTTGACGAAGCCGTCGGCACCTTCTGCCACGAGGCGTGGAGGAGGCTGGATCTGTTCGGGGGTAAGCTTGACGACCTCCCGGGCGCTGTCGACAAGCAACCCCACGGTCCGGTCCCGAAACTGCAAGACCACTACGCGGGAATCGAGCGAGGGGGGCAGCGCCGGCAATCCGAAGCGCGCCCTCACATCGATGACGGGCACGACGCGACCGCGGACCTGTACTACGCCGGCCACGTAAGGGAGGGCGCCCGGCACACGGGTCGCTCCCGAATACGACTCCATCTGCAGGACATCGGAGGCCGCGACGGCATACTCGCCTTCGGCGACTCTGAACACCACGTGCAGGGAGCTCACGGCCGGTCTCCCGGGTGAGCGCCAACGCCGTCGGGAAGAACGAGCGCATGGGCGGAGCCCGAGGGGAGAGCCTTCGTGAGACGCTGCCCCTGGCCCGCGAGCGCGACCAGATCGAGAACAATCGTCGGTCGACCGTCCCCGAGATCGGTCGCCGCGGAGATGCCGGTCACCCGCACCAAGGGGTCGACCAGCGGCCGAATCACGGCTTCCTGCTGGCTGAGGACTCGATCGAACAGAAATCCAACGGGTTCTCCCGCTCGCCGGATGACCAGGGCGCGCGTCTCGGGATGCTCGCTCTCGCGCTCGAGGCCGAGCACCGTTCTGAGGGCATAGAGCGGCAGCGCTTCTCCCCGTCGCTGGACGATTCCCACCGCCCGTAGGCTGCTCGTCGTCCCCGCGGCATGCGGCGGGCGGACGAGAGCTTCACTTCCTATCTCCAAGATCTCTTCCACCGCCGGGAGCGGTACGACGAATCGCTCCCCGCCGCACTCGACGACGAAAGCGTCGACAATCGCCACCGTGAGGGGCACCTGAAGCGTGAACGTCGTACCGACTCCCGGTTGCGTTTGCATCGACAGCTCGCCCCCGAGCTGGTCGACCGCAATTCCCTTCACGATGTCCATGCCCAGGCCCCGGCCGCTCGTCATCGTTGCCTCGTCGCGCGTCGAAAACCCCGGCTGACACAAGAGCTCGAGCAGAGCCGCGTCCGTCTCCGGCGTGGCTGCGCCCGCCCTGCGAGCCACGGCGCCGGCATCGACCCCTCGGCCGTCGTCGCGGATGGCCAGCTCGAGGCGCGTATTCGAGCGTGCCGAGCACGTGATCCGCACGGTACCCTCGGGGGGCTTGCCTGCGCGCAGCCGCTCGTCGGACGACTCGATGCCGTGATCGACCGCGTTTCTCACGAGGTGCACGATGGCTGGAAAGATCCTTTCGGCGACCGCCTTGTCGAGCTCCGCGCCGCCGGCTTCGACTTCGAGCCGGATCTGCCTGCCCGTGGCGCGCATCACCGACCGAAGCATGAGCGGAATTCGCTCCAGGATCTCGGTAAGTGGAACCATGCGCACCTGCAAAATCGAAGTTCGTAGGTCGCGCAGCTGCCGCGCATTCTCGCGGGCCACCTGCGCGAGCTCGCGGGTGTCCACGCCGTTGTCGGTCAGCCGGGTGATCGCTCGGGAGAATTTCGATCTTGTCACGATGAGCGTGCCGAGCCGCTCCATGGCATCGTCGACGCGCGTCGCTTCCACGCGAAGCAAGTTTCGCCGCGGGGCCTCGTCGAGCTGCGGGTCGACCAAAGGCAGCATTCCCTCGGCCGCAGGAACGACGGAGACCGGCCGCCCCTTGGCTTCCTCGACGACGACGATCGGGTGAATCGCAGCAACCTCGACACTCGCCGCGGTCGCGAGCTCGTCGTCGCTCCTCGTGGTCAAGATCAGGAGCGCGAAGGCGACGCCCGCTGTGGAGCGCTCCGTCGCACCGATCGAAATCGGGATCACTCGAATGATCTCGGCGAGCGCGCCGACGCGCTCACGGACCGTATTGATGTTCAGACCCTGGGCCGCTCGAGACGCGGTCGGCGTATAGTCCAAACGCAGTGCGCGGCGACCCTCGAGGGCGCCTTTGAGAAGCAGGTCCCGTTCAAAAGCGTCCAGCTTCTGCTCGAGAGCCGCGTCGAGCACCAGGCGCGCCCCTCGGCGCGCGTGGGGCGTCGTTTCATCCGGAGCGACCGCATCGAGAGCGGCGAGAAACGCAACGGACGGTTCCGGACTGGCCGAACCCTTCTCGATCGCGCGAACGCTCTGCTCAATCACGCGAATGCTCTGGAGCATCACGTCGGTCATGTTGGGCGGCAGCGCGCCACCACTTCGGTCGGCCTCGCGCAGCAGCGTCTCGAGGCGATGGCTGATGGCGACAACGGACTCGACGCCAACCATCGACGAGAGCCCCTTGATGGTGTGCATCGCACGGTACAGATCACGCACGGCGCGTGGGTCTCGCTCGCCCTTTTGCGCCGCAGTCTCGATCGCCAGAAGCTTCGTGGTCGACGCCGCGAGCTGCTCGTCGACCTCCGCAACGTAGGCCGACAGGAACTCCGCGAGATCGACCTTCACCGTCAACGCGGCGCACCCGAGCCGAGCAGTTGCACGACTTGGTCCATGATGGCGTCGGGTGTGAAGGGTTTCGTCATGTACCGAGAAGCTCCAGCCTCGAGAGCGCGCGCCCTCGAGGCCTCGTCTCCGCGGGTCGTGACGATGATGATGGCTAGCGACCGAAGCTTGTCCTGGCCGCGGACGAATTCGAGCACCTCGATTCCTCCGATGTCAGGCATGTTGAGATCGAGCACGACGAGGTCGAACGACTTGAGCGACAGGCGCTCGATGGCTTCGAGCCCGCTCGAAGCGTGCGTGAAGACAAGATCCGCCCGCGGCCTGAGGCACGCGACGATCATGTCGCGCATGACCTTGCTATCGTCGACGACTAGAATGTCCGGCAATTGGACGAAACTCCGCGCGGCTCCGACGTCGCGCCTCGTTGGGGCGTTCGCAAGTCAGTACCCTACCATCCGGGCTTGTCACGGGATTTTATGGCCGAGCCTGCTCGCGCGGGCCGAAATGTAAGCTCACCCCTTGGTTGACACACCCTACCGCGGACACCACACTCCGCGGCTGCGACGGACAAGGATTATGACGACCCAAGGCGTGGCGAGGCAAGGTTCAGCCCTCCCGACGGTGTGGATAGTCGACGATAGCCCGCTTGACGCCGAGCTCATCCGGCGGACCTTGACGTCCATATACCGGGTCGAAGTGTTCACGGATGGCGGCGCCGTGATTGAGCATTTGGCGAGCGCTCCGCCACCCGACGCCGTGATCCTCGATTGGCAAATGCCGGGTATCAGCGGGCTCGAGGTCTGCCAGTTTCTTCGTGCCCGCCCGGATACTCAAGCCATCCCGATTTTGATGCTGACGGTGCAACGCGACACACACGACCTCGTCAAGTGTCTTGCGGCCGGCGCCGACGACTTCTTGTCCAAGCCGCACAACCAGGCCGAGCTCTCCGCTCGCATTGCAGCCCTGATTCGCTCCAAGCGCATGCACGAGCGGCTCGAGTCCGCGGAGCGCGCCGTTCGCTCTCTTCTCATGCAACTGCCCGAGGCCGTCATGAGCGTGGACGCCGCAGGCCGGGTTTCGTTCGTCAACGTGGAAGCCGAACGCATGCTCGGTCAAAGTGCAGCGTCTCTGCTCGGTCGCACGCTGCGCGAGGTCATGCCCGAGTTTTCCTTCGATGGACATTTGTCGAGCACCCTCGAGGCGGTGAGTCTGCCGGACCTGGTGTTGCGCGATCGCGTTTTCGCTCCCGCCATTCGTCGCTACGCGGGAGTCGATGCGACCGAGACGACGCTGTCGTTCCGTGAGATGACTTCTGAGCGACAGCACGAACGAGAGCGCGCTCGACTTCTCGCGGCCGAGCGCACAGCGCGTGCGCAGGCCGAACAAGCGAGCCGAGCCAAAGACGAGTTCCTGGCCATCGTTTCTCACGAGCTTCGAACACCCTTGAACGCCATTCTGGGCTGGACGCATATGCTTCGGGGTGGTGGGCTCGATGACGCGAAGCGTGGGCGCGCCCTCGAGGTCATCGAGCGCAACGCGACCGCGCAGCAAAAGCTCATCGAAGACATCCTCGACGTGAGCCGGATTACCTCGGGCAAGCTCCAGATCCATTCGTCTCCCGTCTCGCTTGCCGCAGCGGTTCAAACCGCCTGCGAAGCGGTTCGTCTGGCCGCCGACGCGAAGTCCATCGAGATCGCAGTCAAAGCCGCGGACGGCATGCCCTCCGTGATGGGGGATCCTGGCAGGCTGCAGCAGGTCGTTTGGAACCTACTGAGCAATGCTGTGAAATTCACGCCGCGCGGCGGGACAGTTTTCGTGGACGTAGGCATGGACGGGGCGTGGGCGTCGATATGCGTACGTGACAGCGGGCAGGGCATCTCCGAAGATTTTCTGCCCTACATCTTCGAGCGATTCCGCCAAGGGGACACGGGTACCAACCGTTCTCATGGGGGTCTGGGGTTGGGCCTCTCGATTGTTCGGCATCTGGTCGAGATCCATGGCGGGTCGGTGGGCGCGAAAAGCGACGGGCCGGGGAAAGGGGCAACATTCACGGTGCGCTTGCCGCTGGAGCGCGTCGGGAAGGTGGCTCCGGACGCGAGGCCCGAAGATACGTCTGCATCCAATGCCTTCATATCGCTCGAGGGCATCCGCGTCCTCGTCGTCGACGACGACAGGGACACGCGCGAGCTCATCGTCGAGATGCTGCGTGAGCGGCGCGCCGAGGCGGCCGCCGTCTCGTCGATGACGGAGGGGTTGCGGTCCATAAGTGCATTTCGGCCCCACGTCATCGTTTCGGACATTGGCATGCCGACGGACGATGGCTACGCGTTCGTCGAGCGATTGCGGTCGCTCGACGCCAGCGAGGGCGGCCGCATCCCCGCCATCGCCCTTACGGCTTTCGCCGCGCCTCAGGATCGAGAACGTGCCCTTGAAGCCGGCTTCAATGCCTATATGGCTAAACCGGTAGCGTCATCCGAGCTCGCGACGTTGATCGTCAAACTACGGGCTGGCCAAGGAGACGGGTGAGCGCGCCAGGCCCGAGCGCCACTCCAAGTCCATAGGCGCCCTGCTCAACAGTGCCTCATCAGGAACCAGGCGAGGATGAGAATCGGTGGGACGCCTATCAACCATGCAAATCCATATTTCATCGCAAATCCTTTCGCTATCGGGCCTTGTCGGCTGCCTGCTCGGCTCGGGCGGCGCCGATCGCCGTCTTGAGTGTTGACGCTCCTCGGGTGGAGGTAGAACGGCCGTGATGCCGAGCGACTGAATCCAGAGCTCACGGCACCATCCCTTGGTGTGGTAGAGGTGCTCGTCCTCCTGATCTTCTATCGTATCGCAAGCACTTTTCAGGACAGCCTTGGCGTGTCCAGTGAGATGCTCCACGCACTTGCTGAGGAGCTCCCAGTCGGCGTGGTCTTTGGTCTCGGCGATGACCACGCACTCGCACGCGACTAGCTCCGCGGCGACGGGATCGCCCGCTTTATGGGCCATCTTCATCGACTCGATTAGGGCGCCGCCGGTGTGTCGCACGACTTCGCGACCCGGAGTCTCCTTCTTCGCGTCGATGTCCATCGCTTCGCACACGGTCTCGAGCGCGGTCACATGGGTACGTGTCTCGGCGAGATACTTTTCCCATTCTTTCTTGAGCCCCGCGTTTTGGGCGCACGTCAAGGCCATCGTGTAGACCTTGACTCCCCCCATCTCGTGCTCGAGCGACTGCAATACGAGTTGTTCGACCTGTTTGGTTTTCATGATGCCGGTATCAGATTGCACTTACCGGGCCGTCGCGGATGTCGGGCACCCACGCGGGCTCTCGCGGGCCCGCAGAGCAAGCGGATTCAAGCTCGGGAGGTGCGACGAGTCCGGGCTCCGCGCGATGGACAAATTTGATTGGTCTGTGGCGAAAAGGAGTTTCGGAACGCGTGCGACAGATGCCGAGCCCGTTCGTTGAACGGTCGGCAACGGCACGGGCTGTGCACACGGTTCCAGGCTCAACAACCTTCGTTTGGAGGCAGCTCAATGGAAGCGACCAGTCGCGATCACACGGACAAAGCGGGTGACACTTCACGCGCCAAAAAGGAGCGCCACGCGCGGCCTCCGAAGAAGCGTTCGGCCACGCACGCGGCGAAGTCGCGTACGAGCGTGTCACGACCCGGAGTCGTTGGCTTCGTTCGCGGCTTGCCGAAAACGCTTGGCGTTCAACTGCGCGCTCACCCACCCGAAACGGTGGCTGCCATCGGTGCGGTGTCGTTTGCGCTCGGTGCGGTTCTCGGGTCACGGGTGGGCCGCCTCGTGCTTGCCGTTGCCATTCCTCTTGCCCTGAAGAGCGCGTTCGAGGGCGACGCCGCCCATGAGCTCGCGAGATACGCTCTAGGGCTCTTTCGGGGTGCCCAATCCCCGCGACACATCGATGCCTGACCATTGCCCGGAACGGGCCGCCATCGCGGCCCGTTCCGAGCTCATCGCAAAACCATCACGAATGGCTGCTGGCCGCGGTCGCCGACTCGAACGAGTCGCTCATTGATTCAGGAATTGCGCCGTTACGGTGGCCCAGCGACGGAATCGCGCGTTTGGGGGCAAGCCAGATTGTAAGGGCCGACGCAGCGGCCATCACACCCAGTGCACCCAGACCCACTCCCGCAATGGTCCCAATCGACGGGCGCCGCCGTCGGGCTCCAACCGCTTCCAGCAGGCGACGGCCCTCCAGCATCTTCATCGCAGTCGCGCCTTCGTGCATTGCGGTTGTAGCGGCAAGGCTGACGAGGGCTTTGAGGGGCTTGCGAAACAGTATCCCGCTCGCAGCGAGCAGGCATGCGCCGAGGGCCACGCCGCCCGGCAGGGCGTACTCCATGGGATCATGGACCGTAGCGGACGCGATGTGCCGGGCAGCCTTGGGGGCCGCGAGCTTCTTGCCCGCGGTCTTTCTTATCTTTGGCATCTTCATGTCATTTCTCCAATCTGAATAACCAAGAGCCCGAGATCGCAATCTGCGTGCCACAACGCACGCGAGCGCTCTCGGCGAGGACCTCGTCGGCGAGGCCGAGGCGGAGGTGCCTGACGCTCGAGACGGACGCGAAAGCGCCACACAAACGCGGCACCCGTCCGGGGCAATCGCGCGATCGAGGGTGAGGCACGCTTATCGCACGGGCAGCGCGTTCCATGGCCATCAAGAAACCTTTCAAGACGAAGTCGAGCCAAACGCCGCCGAGCGCTAAAGCCCGCGCATCGGGGTCCCGGAGCCGTGCTCGCTCCAGCGTGGGCGGCCCGGCGCACGATGACGCGGACCGGGGCTCGGTCGACGCCGCCGTACAAAGGATGAGAGCCACACAGGCTCTTGCGGCGGCCATGCCCTTCAACGCGAACAAGGCCGCGGAATATGGAAAGGCCGCCGAAAAGCCTCATTCCGGTGCGGTCGTCCGACCCGCCGACGTCCGAGTGACTGGCAGCACGCTCACCGAGGGCAGCGTCTCCGCCAAGGTTGGTGCCGGCGAGCCGCAGCTCAGCACGAACCCCGGCAACCTCTCGCTGGATCGAGCTCGGGTCGACTCGACAGGGCAGGAGCTGACGACCAACCAAGGCGTGCCGGTCTCGGACAACCAAAATTCACTAAAGGCCGGCTTACGCGGGCCCGCACTTCTGGAAGACTTCGTCCTTCGCGAAAAGATCACGCACTTCGACCACGAGCGAATCCCCGAAAGAATCGTTCATGCTCGAGGTTCAGCGGCCCACGGCTACTTCGAGTGCTACGAGCCTCTCACGCGCATCACGCGGGCTTCCATCTTTGCCGCGGCCGGCAAGCGGACCCCGGTGTTCGCTCGATTCTCGACCGTAATCGGAGAACGCGGCTCGGCCGACACGGCGCGCGACGTTCGCGGATTTGCGGTGAAGTTTTATACGGACGAAGGCAACTGGGATCTCGTGGGCAACAACATCCCGGTCTTCTTCATTCAAGACGCAATGAAGTTTCCTGACCTCATCCACGCCGCGAAACCAGAGCCGCACTTCGGCATTCCGCAGGCCGCGACCGCGCACGATACCTTTTGGGACTTCGTCTCTCTGATGCCCGAGTCCACGCACATGTTGATGTGGGCCATGTCCGACCGCGCGCTGCCCCGAAGCCTTCGCATGATGCAAGGGTTTGGAGTTCACACGTTCCGGCTCATCAATGAAACGGGCGGCTCTACGTTCGTGAAGTTTCACTGGCGACCGCTCTTGGGCACGCATTGTCTGGACTGGGACGAAGCGGTGAAGATTGCCGGTGCCGACCCTGATTTTCACAGGCGCGATCTATGGGAAGCCATCGAATCCGGCGCGTTCCCCGAATGGGAGCTGAGCTTCCAGACCTTTAGCGAGCAGCAGGCCGAGGCCTTCAGCTTCGACGTGCTCGACGCCACCAAGCTCGTACCCGAAGAGTTGGTGCCGCTCGTGCCCGTAGGAAAGATGGTGCTCAATCGCAACCCGGACAACTTCTTCGCGGAGACCGAGCAGGTTGCTTTCTGCGTGGCCCATATCGTTCCGGGGCTCGACTTTTCGAACGACCCCCTGCTCGCGGGAAGAATTCACTCCTATCAGGACACCCAGATTTCGCGCCTCGGCGGCCCCAATTTCCACGAGCTTCCAATCAACGCTTCCGTGACGCAGGTTCACAACAATCAGCGCGATGGCATGCATCAGCAGGCCATTGCCCGCGGCAAAGTAGCCTACGAGCCAAACTCGCTCGCGGGCGGATGCCCATTCCAGGCAGGGGCGGCGGGCTTCACTTCTTTTCGAGAGCCCATCGAAGCCGATAAGGTCCGGGGCAAATCCGAGCGCTTCGCAGATCACTATACGCAGGCGACACTCTTCTGGAAAAGCCAGACGCCCATCGAAAGGGCCCACATCCTTCGTGGGTTCCGATTCGAGCTGACCCGCGTGACGGTCCCGGCGGTGCGGGCGCGAGTGGTCGCGACTCTCCGTAACGTCGACCTCGAGCTCGCGCGAACGTTGGCAAGCGAGCTCGGTATGGACCTGCCCGAGGCACTTCCGCGAGTACTGAAGAGAGTGCCCTCGCCCGAATTGGAGGTGTCTCCCGCGCTTTCCCTGTTTTCCAATCCGGGCAATGGGAGCATCACGACGCGCCACGTGGCTATCTTGGTGGCTGAGGGAATCGACGTCGCGGGATCGAAACGGATGCACGCCGCACTTGCAAAGGAAGGAGCCGTGCCGCGATACGTCGCCGCACGACTCGGCACGGTGGTCGGCCAAGACGGCGATGAAATCGAGGTCGAAGTCACGTTCGAGACGATGCCGTCGGTGCTCTTCGACGGAGTCGTCATCCCGGACGGGAAGCCCGGAACGACCGCCCTCGGGCATCTCGGTCAGGCGCTCGAGTTCATCAAAGACCAGTACCGGCACTGCAAGCCGATCCTCGCGATTGGCAGCGGCGCCGACTTATTGGAAGCCGCCGGCGCTCCGTCGGCGCTCCGCTCCGGCAAAGCCGATCCCGGTCTTCTCATCGCGCGGCAACCGTCCGCGAAAGCGCTCCCGAGCTTCTTCACCGCGGTCGCGAAGCACAGGCATTACGAGCGCGCGATGGACCCGCCTGCCGTCTGAGGACACGGCTGAGCCGGCTGGAACCTGGCAGTTGAGCTTGTTTTCGAGGCGGCACGCTAGTTGCGCTTGGAGACATCATGTTCGCGTCCTTCATGCGGATGAAGCCTCCCGATGCTGGAGACGTCATCGCCGACAAGTATCAGCTCGTTCACATGCTCGGGCGTGGCGCGACGGGCGAAGTATGGCTCGCTCGTCACAAGACGCTGACCGAGGGCGTTGCCATCAAGCTCCTCAGCCACACGATTTGGGCGGGTGGCGAAGAAAAGCGCGTGCAGGCCGCCGCACGCTTTCAGTTTGAGGCCCAAATAGCCGCTCGACTGGCTCGAAAGACGCGACACATCGTTCGTGTCACCGACCATGGGGAGGCGAACGGCACCGCCTATCTCGTCATGGAACTATTGGAGGGCGTGACGCTCGAGACCAAATTGGCACAGGCCGGGGCATTGTCCCCCGTTGAAGTACAGAAACTCGTGACCCAGGTCGCTAGAGCTCTCGACTACGCGCACGCCGAAGGCATCCTGCATCGCGACCTCAAACCGTCCAATCTCTTCCTTACGCGAGGGGAAGACGGCGAGATGCTCGTCAAAGTATTGGATTTTGGCATCGCGCAGATGATGCGCGGTCGCGAGGCAAGCGGATCGTTTTCTACGGATCGAGAGCTCATCTTTGGCACCCCCGGCTACATGAGCCCGGAGCAGGCGGTGGGCTATACCGATCTCGACGGCCGCTGCGACCTCTGGGCCCTCGCCACAATCGCCTTCGAAGCGCTCACCAACGACCTGCCTGTCGCGGGCGCCTCCGTCCCCGAGCTCATCAACGCCGCCCGGTCGGCTCGGACCATTCCTTTGAAGCAATATCGACCGGACCTGCCCCAGAGCGTGGGTGCATTCTTCGAGCAGGCATTCTTGCCCGATGTTGACGCGCGTTTTGCGACCGCCGCCGAGCTGACCCGGGCCTTCGATCTGGCACTCGCGCCCGAGCGGCCTCGCGACATTGTCTTGGCCCCAGAGACACCGCCTCCACCTCCAGCCTCGTTGATCCCGCTCGCGCGGCCAGAGGGCTCTGATCGCACGGATGTCAACCTCCGGCGCAGGCGCCGCCCGATGTTCACGGCACTCTGGCTGATGGCTCTCTTGGCAACGGGCTTCGCGGGTGCAAATTGGCGTACGCTCGTCGGACGCGTCGATAGACTCCTGCACATCCCGATCGCGCTGGCCGCCTCCGAGTCGCCGCGGGTCGATCCCCCGGTGAGGCCCCCGCCCGCCGTCGAGACGGCGCCCGCGCCGATACCGTCCCTCGAGCGCCTCCATCCGCTCGATACGGTGCCTATCGAGAGGGCATCTATCGTTGCCGAGCCTGCGCCCGTGCAAAAGACGACGGCCAAGAGGCGACCGCGGGTAACGGTTGCAACCTCGGCCCTCGATGTTCCTACGCCAGACCGTGGTGTCGTCGCCAGCGTCGAGAGCACCCCCAAGACGGCGGAAATCTCCGCGACGCCCAACGAAACCGTCAGCGCCACGCCTGAGTGTGAGCCTCCATACGTCGTGGATGCGACGACGGGTAAGAAGCATTGGAAGCTAGAGTGCATGTGAGCACCGCAACGCGCGCGTCGGTTAGCGGCGGGCGCCGTCGGTTCATTGGTGCGAGGCGTGCATAGGCCCCGCTATGTCCACGACCCCCCCTGCCATCCCCATCGTTAGGCCCCGCTCGCTTCGGTCGTGGTTCGTCGATCGCGTTCGTCTCTTTCGCGGACAATCGAGTGAGAAGTTCTCCTGGGTTGAGCGACCGGGAGGGACCAACGCGGCGTCAGAGGTGGCCAAGCAGCCCGGACCGAAGCGGTTTCGATACCGCCGCTGGGCGATTGCCGCTGCGATAATCCTTCTCCCATATCCCGTGCTCGGCACTTTGTTCTTGTGGACGGGCCTGTTCGAGCGAGTGCTGCGCTCGGACGATCTCGTCGTGCACATCGAGCATCCGTCGTGGACCCTTTGGCCAGGGCATATCCATGTACGCGGGGCCACGGTCCTGGTGAACGGAGAGACCCAATTCAAGCTTCAAGCAAAGAACTTGCTCGTGCACGTCAACCTGTTCGGGCTTCTCGGCAAACACTTGAAGGTGACCCACCTATCCGGGGACGACATTCACTTCTTCGTCCGAGTCAGGGTTCAAGATTCGCGAGGGATCGAGCAACGGCTCGCAGCTTATCCGCCCCTCTCGGATCTGCCCGGCAATCCCGATCTGATCGAAAAGAAGGCGACCGGCAAGGACCAAGCGAGCACGCCTTTCTCCGTCGAGCTCGAGGGACTCGATGCGCACGTGTCAGAGCTCTGGCTCATGGAATACCACTACGTGGGGCCCGCCACGATTCGCGGCGGCTTTCTCGTCGGACCGCTCCGCATGCGCGTCAATGCCTCGGTCCGAGATATCGGCCCGGGCGAGCTTCGGTTCGGCGAGAGCCAGGTCATCGCCACGGCTTTTGGCGGCCACATGTCGGCCACGATTCCCGAGCTTAACCCGATGGAGCACGCAGACGAGAGCTTCCTCGAGCTCGTCACCGCGGATGCGTTTCTGAAAGCCGACGTGCAAACCCTAGCGCACGTCGGCGCCTACATGCCGGCAACGCGCGTCGAGGCAGGGGCGGGCCCTTTCGAGGCGCGGATTCTCCTCTCCGATGGGCGGATCTCCGCGCCGGCGTATGCCACGTTCTCGACGAAGAAAGTGGTGGTTCGTGGCACCGGGTTCGACGCCGAAACGGACTGGACGTTCGATGCCAGGTTCGGGAAAGCGGACGCGAAGGCGGCCACGGGACTGCCTTCCGACGACCAGGTATTGCCTCGGATGACCTCGCGGTCGGCCTCGACAGTCGTCTCCTTGAGCAAAGGTCGTAGCAGCATCTTCAAGTTCCAGCTTCTGGATCACGAGCACACCGTCGTCCTCGATTCGAACCAGCTCGGACACATGACGGACATCGATCACGCTCGCATCCGGTTTCCCAAGATCTACACGAGCGACCTCCAGGACCTCGGCGGCTTCACCGAGACACCGCCATTGTTCGCGTCGGGGGCGACAGGGCGAGCTTCGCTCGCTCTCGATATCGATCACCACCACATCGTGAAAGGACCTTTTCAGGCCAGCCTGAGGGGCGTCCGGTTCTCGACGGGGGGCTTGAACATCCAAGGTCAAGGCGATGCCTCGTGTGCAATCCAAGTCGATCTCGACCACAAGGTGTCCATGTTGAAGGCCGTGTCCGTCGGCGTGAGCGACGTCGCGCTCCAGGTCGGCGACCAACGCATGGAAGGCTGGTGGGCCAAGGTCGAATTGCCTCAGCTGACCGCGCACGGTTTTCCACCCGAAAGCTGGGATGGGCGGATCGCTCTCCGCGCGAAGAGCGCCGAGCCGCTACTGAAGATCCTCGCGGGCAAAGGAGAAATCACCAGTTTCATCCCGTGGCTGACTTCGCTGAATGACTTACGTGGAGCCGGCACGTTCCACAAAACCGACAGGGTCACAGACATCGTGCTCGAGCCCCTCGAGAACGTGCTCTTCAACGTCGCCGGCCGCTACTACGGCGAGGGGCACGAGGCGCATTATGCCGTCGTCGTAGGCGGGTCCGTCATCTCGCTGGGCATCGCAAACGATCCGTCCGGGCTCTCGATCGTGCCTTTCGCGCGAGAAGGCTGGCTGAACGAGAGGCTCTTGAGTCTTCCAAAGCCCGTGAAACAAGTACACTCGTCGGAGCCATGATCCTGCGCTCCGCCGCGTCCGAGTCTCGAGGTGAGCCATCCGTCGAGAGGGTGGCTTTCTTCGGGTAACATGCCGCGACGATGCCCCCCAGGGATCCGCTTCCTACGGTTTGGCTAGTCGACGACAGCCCGCTCGAGGCTGAACTATGTCGCCGCGTGCTCAGCGATACGTATGCGGTCGAAGTCTTCTCCGGCGGCGCCCGCATGCTCGAGCACCTCGGGGGCGGCGAGCTCCCGAGCGCAGTCGTTCTCGATTGGTACATGCCCGACCTGAGTGGCCTCGATCTGTGCATTTTTCTTCGCAAGTCGTTTGACCGCGGAAGCCTGCCGATCCTCTTTCTCACGGGCACGGGCGAGGAGGAGACCGTCGTCGCCGGCCTCGCCGCAGGGGCGAACGACTACGTCACCAAACCGTTTAGCACCGCCGAGCTTCGCGCACGGGTGGCCGCGCTCGTCGAGCGAAGAGCGCTCAACGATGAGGCTCGAATGGACGCCGCTCTGCGCGAACGCTTCATCGGCATTCTCGGCCACGATCTTCGTCAGCCCCTCAACACGTTCGTCATCGGCGCGGGTTTACTGCTCCTGAAGGATCTGCCGGCGAAAGAGACGAAGACCATTCGGCGCATGGCGGAGGCTGCCGAACGCATGAAGCGAATGATCTCTGCGATGCTCGATCTCACGCAGAGTCGCATGGGGGGTGGCCTGTCGGTGGCACGAGCGCGCATCAACCTACGCGACTGTTGCAGCCAGGTCGTCGAGGAACTTCGTCTGGGCCATCCTGAAGTGGCGATCCATTTCAAGTCGGCGGGCCACACCGAGGGATTGTTCGACGCCGATCGAATCATGCAGATGGTCACGAACCTCATCGCCAATGCGATCGAGCATGGCCGCGCAAGCGAGCCTATCGACGTCGCCCTCGAAGGGGACTCGACGCAGGTCACGATAGCCGTGGAGAACCTGGGGGGCCCCATCCCCACGGACCTTCAGGCGAGCCTCTTCGACCCCTTTCGGAGGGGACATACCGCCGGCAGCGGAGGCCTCGGCCTCGGTCTCTTCATCGTTCAGCAAATCGCGCTCGCTCACGGTGGCGTCGTTCATGTAGATAGCGACGACCGTAGAACCCGGTTTGTCGTGACGTTTCCCAGAGATGCCGCGGCGTCGGCGCCTGCCGGGACGTAGCAGGCGCGCGGTCTTGCGCGCGAACGGCTCACGACTCCTATTTGGGGACGCTTGGCGGTGACGGGTCGTCGAACGCGATGGGCGCGACGGGCAGATCCTTGGACTCTACCCAGACCTCGGCCACGCAATCCGCGTTATCGAAGGCGCAATGGACCACCGTGACGACCCGATAGTAGTTCGTGTCTTTGCCACCATCACTATGGTAGAAATACACATATTCTCCAACGGTGGGGACGCGGCTGACAGTACGACAGATGGGATCCCACGCGGGCCCGTCCGCGTTGCCCGTGGGGATGTTGAAACAGATCTTTTGCATCATCGCCAACGTCGTCAGCGCCCATCAAGCCGTCAACCCCGCGGCGTGAGAAAGCTCTTGGCGCTCTCGCAACACGCGCCTTACCAGGGCGACGACGTCCTCCAGAACGACAGGTTTGACCAACATTCGATCGGCCCCCTGAGCGCGAAATTCGCTCCACTCGCGCGAGCCGCCCGATCCCGTGAGCACGATGATAGGAATCGTCGATGACGCGCTACGCGCGCGGAAAAGACGCGTGAGCTGCAGGCCGTCGAGCCCCGGCATGAGAAAATCGAGAATGGTGATCGACGGCCTCTTGCGATCGAAAGCCTCGAGCGCGGCATAGCCGTTGGCGACGCATTCGACGTCCGCGCGGCAGAACGCCGCTTTCAATGTGACGTCCAGCGCATCTCGAAGGTCGTCGCTGTCTTCGGCCACGAGAATGCGCGCGGGCTCCTGATCGCGACGGCAGGCGTCGACGATCTCGCGAAGAAACACTTCGGCAGTGGCCGTTCGCTCGAACGGGTCCTTGGCGAGGGCACGCTGAATGACGCCATCGAGGTCTTCGGGTAAGTCGCTCCGTACGTCGCGAACTCTGGGCACGGGGTCTCGCGCGTGCTGCAGAATCAGCTCTCGGCCGCTCTTCGATTGATAGGGCTGGCGGCCCGTGAATATCTCGTGAGCCACGCATCCCAAAGAGTAGACATCTGCGCGAGCCAGCAGGTCGCCGCTCACGGTCAGACCGAGGCCCACCTCTGGAGCCATGTACGCGGGGGTGCCGACGACTTCATGGCAACTCGACTTCTGGTCGCTACCCAGGAGGGCGAGCCCCAAGTCGGCGACACGCGGGCACAGATCGGACTGGATGAGAATGTTGCTCGGCTTTAGATCGCGATGCACGGTTTGGGCGGCATGTATGGCCGACACGGCCGCGCATATGCCCGAGACGAGCTGGAGGCATTGGTCGAGCGCCAATGGCCCATTCTGATGCGCGAGCCATGCGTCGAGGGTCATCCCATCGACGAATTCCATGACGAAATAGGGACAACCACCGTGTTCTCCAAACGCGTAAATTTGAACCACGTTCGGGTGGCTCACGCGCGCCATCGCTCTAGCCTCGGTCACGAAGCGGGCTCTGAACGTTTCATCGAGAAGACGGTCGAGCACGAACTTTATCGCAACGGGCCGATCGAGGATCTCGTCGTGGGCGAGAATGACCATTCCCATTCCGCCGCTTCCAAGGACGTGCCTCACTCGATAGCTTTCACCGATGAGAGTCCCCGGTTCGACGCAGAATCGCGGATCCCTGCTCGAAGGGAGGGTAACGCCTCGGTCACTCGGGCTAAGCAGAGGCTCTTGAAGGCATGTCAACATGGCGCTACCCGTCGATCCGCGGGCTTTCCGTGTGTTCAGCAACATGTGCGCCACATCGAGACACGCGACGTGACTCGAGCTTACGCACAACACGATTCGCAACGGGCCAACCACGGCACCCTTTTTGTGGCTAATCGCCGCGCGATGCGAGAAAGCGCCTTGTTCAGTGTGTCACCCATCTACGTGGGCGCCGGATCGCCTCAATCGTCACCTTTTTCTGGGTGATTTCCTCCCCAGGTGGCGGCCCGAGTTGCCTAGCAGGCGACGGGCTCAGGGAGCTTTGTCGGTACCCATCGCATGGTCGAGCATCTGCTTTACTTCCTTCTCCACCGGGTCAATAGGAAAGCCATGCGCGAGGCGAGCCTCTGGATTGTCGAACGCAAGCGACACCTTGTACGACTCGAAGCGCCCGTCGGCGGCTAGGGGTCGGCAGCGGTCTCGCAGCCGTTGCATGTCCTCGGGGGCCATGGGCTGAAAAGAGCGGGCGATCTCGAGGTTGGCTCGCAGTTTCTCGAGATCCTCCATGCCGCAAATGGTCGTGGCGACCGGAAGGCTCATCGCATAACGCAGGAGCTCCTCGGGTGTGGCTACGTTTTTTTGGATCGGCGCCGCCTTGCCAGTCATGGGCTTCATCCCGAGCACCGCGATCCCACGACGATTGCATTCCGGGAGCACGCGCTTCTCGAAGCTTCGGAAAGTCGCGTCGAACGGGTTGAGGGGAAATTGACAGGTGTCCCACCCAAAGCCGCGCTCGATCATCTCGAAGTGAACCTCGGGGTTCTTGTGCCCGGTGAATCCAACGAAGCGCACTTTGCCCTGATGCTTGGCCCGATCGAGCGCTTCGAGCACGCCTCCCGTTCGGTAGGCGAGCTCGGGATCGTTGTCGAAGACGACGCCGTGCACCTGCCAAACATCGATGTGATCTGTTTTCAGGCGGCGCAGCGACTCCTCGAGCATCTGCATGGCCAGCCCGGCGTCGCGGCCGTGCGTGCACACCTTCGTCATCACGATGGCTTTGTCGCGGCGTCCTCCCGTCGACAGCGCGCGCCCGAGCCAATCCTCGCTCCGACCGTTGTTGTACTCCCAGCAATTGTCGAAGAAGGTGATTCCCCCGTCGATAGCCTCGCCGACGATCTGATCGGCGATTTGGAATGACGCCGCATCGCCCAGATGATGGCCCCCCACGCCAAGAGTAGACACCTCGATCCCCGTAAGTCCCAAAGGCCGCCGCCCCACCTTCGCGCTCAAAGCGGGAGCTCCTTTTGAGTAGGGTAGCCGTGCTGCTCGCGACCGACTTTGGCGTCAAAGTGGGTCGTCATTTTGTACCATTCGTGCCTGCCGTCGGCCGCCACCGCCCGCACGCGCTCTCGAAGCGCCTGCATCTGCAATGAGCCCATCGGCGTGAAGCCGCGGGCAATCGCAAGGTTCTGGCGAAGAACATCCGGTGAATCCATGCCGCTCACCGTCGTCAAAACCCCCGGTATGCTCATGGCATAAGCGAGGGCTTCGTCGGCGGCGACGACGCCCTTTCGCACCGGATCGCCCGCGCCCGTGAGGCTCTTCATTCCGATCGGTGCGATGCCTTGCTGCACCAACGCGGGCACCACTCGCTGCTCGAAGCTCCGGAAGGTTGCGTCGAAGCAGTTGAGCGGCATCTGCGCCGTGTCGAAGGGAAAGGAGTGGGAAAGCATCTTCAGGTGAATGGCGGGATCCTTGTGACCCGTGAAGCCGACGAATCGGACTTTCCCTTGTTTCTTGGCTCGCTCGAGCGCCTCTATGACGCCTCCCGCTGCGAAATGCAGGTCCGGGTCGTTGTCGTATACGCACTCGTGAACTTGCCAGAGGTCGAGATGGTCGGTCCCGAGGCGCGTCAGCGATTCTTCCAGCTGTTTTATCGCCACGTCGGCGCCGCGGCCATGGGTACAGACCTTGGTCATCAAAAAGACTCGATCGCGCCAGCCGCCCCGAAGCGCGCGACCGAGCACTTCTTCGCTCTTTCCGTCGTGGTATTCCCACGCGTTATCGAAGAAGTTGATCCCCGCGTCGACCGCTTCGTGCACCATGCCGACGGCGACGTTTGGATCCGTGACGTCTCCCAGATGCGAGCCCCCCATGCCAAGAATGGAGACTTGCACACCTGTCTTGCCCAGGGATCGCCTGGGGATGGCGTGCGACGCGTCTGCAAAGGCGGCGTGAGGCGGGTTGGTGGCCTCTGCACAAGCCGGAATAGCCAGGCTCGCTCCCGCGGCGCTCATGGCAAGGAATTGACGACGTGTGCGGTCTATAGCCATGGCCCCCCCTGACGAGCCACGCCCGCTATGCGTGAGCGTCGCGGTGCTGGGGCGCAATGGAGCTACGCTCTTGCAGCAAATCGGCGAAGAGCGCGCGGTAGTGCACTACGGCCTGCCGCAGCTCTTCGGTGTTGACCGGTTGGCTGCCCGTGAAGTCCGCCAGGGCGTGCGCCGCTCGATAGTGCTGGACGACGGCCGGGTGATCCACCGACAGGTCTGCGACTCGCTGGTCGAAGTCGTCGGTCTGATAGCCGCGGGCGCGCATCACGTCTTTGATGAGCTCATTGGCGCCCACTACCGCCGCCCTGGGATCATCGACGAACTGCGCCTGGATGTGGCGCCATGTCGACGAGAAGCGCGCCTGGTCGGCGCTGTTCAGGGCGCGGAAGCTAATGTGCTCCACGCGCTTGGTGCGCTTGGCGAGCTCACGCTCGGCGCGCCCAGAGCTGCCGAGCTGCTGCACGGCCCTCTCGTATTCGGGCCCGAACCGCTGCCGCAGCTCTGCGGTCCGGACGCGCGCGCGCCGGCGAGACGTAATGGTCGCCGCGATCACGATTGCCACAGCGAAAAGCGCAGCGGCCGTCCACAAGATGGCTGTTTGTGAATCTGTCATGGCACGATACCTCCACGCCGAGTGAGTCATTACGACCGAATCTCCGGCTTGAAGACGAGACCTCAGCAAAGGGCGTGCCGAATTGCCCGCGTGCAGCGCGGCGGCGTACGGAGCCACCTGCCGGGGCGCGGAGCGAGGCGCGTTGGCAGCCTGAGCGTCTGCGCGGCATCGGGCTGGCGGCCGGACGCGTACGCTGAATCGGACGCCGGATCACGCTGCCCGGCGCTTGGTCGCGGCTTTGCGGTGAGGAGCGCTCTTTGCCTTCTTTTCCATGCTCTTTTGCAAAAGGGCGAGCAGGTCGATCGCGGGGGGCGGCGCCGCGGGGAGGTTGCGCGGCTCGAGGACGCCTGCACGCGCCTTTTCGTGAATCGCCGACAAGAGCTCATCGCGATAGGTGTCTTTGTATTTTCCGGGTTCCCAGCGACTCGCCATGTGGTCGATGAGCTGCTGCGCGAGTTGGATCTCTTTCGGAGTCGCCTTCGACGAAGCCGCTTTCCGGGGTGGTGGACGCAGCTCGTGCTCGAAACGAAGAAGCTCGAGATCGAGTCCGTCGCCGCGGGCAACGACCGCGCACAGATGCTGCCGAGTGCGAATCACCACCAGGCCGATGCCCGCCAGCCTTTTTCGGGCCATGGCATCGCGCAGCACGCCGTAAGCCTTCGGGCTCTTGCCCTCCGGCATCAAGTGATATGGGCGCTCGAAGTACGCGGGTGGGATTTCCGACGTCTCGACGAAATCCTGGATGTCGATCGTCTGCGATGCAACGACGTTCGCGCTCTTGAAGTCCTGGTCGGTCAAGATGACGTACTTACCTTTGGAGATCTCGTAGCCTTTGACGATGTCACTCCAGGCCACTTTCTTGCCCGTGACCTTGTTAACTCGGTCGTAGCCAATCGGCGCGTTGTCTCGGCGATCAAGCTGGTGAAACGCGAGCTCATGCGCCGTCTCGGCGGTCGCGATGCTCACCGGGATTTGCACGAGCCCGAAGGCGATCGCACCTTTCCAAAGGGCCCTGTCGTTTGTGACCAAATCGTTAGAGGCGCGCCCTGCGTGTTCGTTCATGCGAGCCTGCCATGCAGCTCGGATGCCGCACGTCGCCCCGGCTACTTCATGCACATTGCGCCGCTGCGGCACTTGTCCACGCGTGTGATCGCCTCGATTGGGTGCGCGCCGCACTCTTCGTTGGCGATCGCGGTCAGGCACTGCGAGACCGCGGTCCCGTCGATGCCGCGGGGACACTGATACGAGTTGATGTCATTGGCGATGCCGCCATGCGTCTTGTCCAAGCAGACTTGCCGCGACGCGTACTTCTTCCCGTCGCCAACGTTGTCGCAGGCCGCTTCGCGATCGCACCGCGCGGTCGAGAGTCGATCGACGACAGCCGCATCGCGTGCGGAAGCCGAAGCCGGCTGCGAGCTTGCCACGTTGCGGTCCTCCGTGTGCTCGCAACCCAGGGCCAATACTCCCGCGCTCGCCAAGGAAACTGCGACTGCCATGCGAAGTGTTTTCATGACGAGCCCCGGTGCAAGGGGCGGGCCAGCGGGAAGGATGCTCACCGAGCGTGCGAACGATAGGGCGCCGAGGAGGTCATGGCGGCGCGTGCCTTCGAAGCTGCTCCACGAGCATGTCGAAGCGACCCGGACCCATCTCGGCAGCCCGCAAAGCGTCTCGCAAGTCCTTCATGTCGACTACAGTCGCCCGGCGGATGAAGATAAGCCGCTGGTTGACTCGTACGAATCCGCCGTGCTCGTCGCAACCGATGACTTGGGCACCATCGGTGACCAGCAACAGGACGAGATCGTCGCTGGAAATTCGTGCGGCCGCCTCTGGAGAGGGCGACGGACGGCGCACTTCGGAACCCCTTGGGACGACGACTGCCATTTTTACTTACCTCACATCGAGCTCTTACAGGAGACGAAAATCTACGACGCCGACTCGACTCGACTACGGGTAGGGATTGTCGGAAGCGGACTCGGCGGATGCGCCCTTGTCCGACGCCTTGTGCCCCAACTCCCCGGCGGAGTCGTCAGTCGTGGCGACGGCCTTGTCCGGTGTGTCGACCGCCTTGTCAGCGGTGGCCATCGCCTTGTCGGGGGTGGCGATCGGAGCCTCGGAGTTTTCCGCGCGCTTGTCGGCGTGGCCCGAGACTTTGGGTACATCGGGCGTGGCGGCGAGCTCGTCGGTGGTTGCCGCATGGTTGTAGGTCATGGCCGAGGACTTGTCGGATCTGGCGACGACCGCTGAGCGTCGTTTCGCCTTCGCAACGGCATTAACGGGTACAACATCACTCACGGCTACAGCATCACTAACGGCTACGGCATCAAGAGTCGCGACCCGCCGAGGCCCTACGCTAGGTGACGCGCTCGACTCCGCACTCGGTGCCTGAAACGCCGGCCGGGGCTCCGCGATAACGACTGGAACTGGAATTGCCTCGACGGATCGCACCGAATCGTAGCGATGGACGTACGCATGAAGGCCCATGAGTCCGACTGCGCCGAGCCCCAGCAACACGGATAGGGAGGACACCACAATCGCCCCCGACGCCTGGACTCCGGGAAGTGGGTAGCTCGGGCTCCCGAAGCTCCCTTGAAAATCCTCCGGTGGCGAAGCGGACCCGCTCGCTGAACCGCGTGCGCCGGGGGCCTCCTCGGCGTCCCTCGCTCGGACCATCGTCGGCGAATCGGAGAGTCTTGTCATAGCAACCTAGAAACGCAAGAGTCGGACCACTCGAACGCAAAGAGCAGGAGGCGCTGGGGGATCCGCCCATTCTTGGCTTGCTCGCATTCTTGTCACACGCAGGCCTCCACGCCCCACATCCCGCTGGCCATTCCTCGAATCGCCCTGACCTTCGGCGACCATTCTGATTCGCCCTCGCGTTTCTCGGGCTCAGTCTCGCGTCGCTGCACGGCCGCATCCTCAGTATTCTCCTCTCATGGACCGCGCAGAGCTTCTCGGCTTCCTTCGGCGCCACCGACTGGCCGTTCAGGCAAGCGTGTCGGGGAGCGGGGCGCCGCAAGCCGCCGTCGTTGGCTTCGCGGTAAGTGACGACCTGGAGCTGGTGTTCGATACCCTCGACACGACCCGCAAGGTCCGAAACCTCAGGCACGACCCGCGCACTGCGCTCGTGGTCGGATGGGACAATGAAGAGACCGCTCAAATCGAAGGGATCGCTGACGAGCCAAAAGGCGCCGACCTCGAGCGCCTCAAGCGCGTCTACTTTGAGGCGTATCCCGACGGTCCTCAGCGACAAGCCTGGAAGGGCATCACTTACGTTCGCGTCCGCCCGACGTGGGTCCGTTACAGCGACTTCCGCCCGGGAGGGCGCATCGTGGAGCTTGACCTGTAAACTTGTCATGCCACTACACGTCGTTGACCCGCCGCGGGGCGCGGGACATAGGATTCAATATGGTTTACCGGTATTGCTCGCGAGCGATCCCCTGGGTTGCGCTCCTCGTCGCGGTCGCGTGTGGCGGCAGCGGCACCCAGGGTGCCTCGGGCTCCTCTTCGACCGGGAGCGGCGCAAGCAGCGGTGACGCGGGTATTGGCAGCGAGTCGACGGGCAGCGGAGCCGGCGCGGCTACCGGCAGTATGGGGTCGGGCTCGAGCGACGTTGCCTCTGGTGCGAGCAGTGGAAATACGGCGGCACCCGGTTCGACTAGCGGAGGGGTGAGCAGCGGGCTCGGTAGCGCGGGCTCGACTGGCAGCGCAAGTGCCAGCGGAGCGAGCGGCGCAGCCGGGACGGGGGCAACCTCTGGCTCGGCCGCTTCGGGTTCCGTAGCGACCAGCGGCCATACCGGCCCTAGCCCTGGCTGCGGGATGGCTCCCGTGGGCGCCGTATCGGGCGCTTTCACGAATCACAAGCTTCCCATCCCCGTATGCACCGGCTGCTCGGCGACGATGGCCAACTGCCCGCGCGACTGCATTGCGCCCGAGTTCGCACCGGGCGGCGCGTCGAGCCAAATGGCCGGAGTCGAGAACTTCACCAACCGCGACTTTTCGATCGAGCTTGCGGCAAACTACCAGACGAGCACTCCATATCCGATCTACATGGGTGGGGGTGGGTGCGGAGGATCGCCGCCGCAGATGGGCGATGGGTACGGCATTCCCGGCGACGACGGCGCGATCAAGATAGGCCTCAGCTACATCGGCCAATGCTTTGCGGACGGGGGAATCCAATGCTCCGGAAGCATCGCCACCGAGCCCTTGTGCAAGAACGGCCCCGAGATCCCCTACATTCGCGCTCTGCTGAAATGGGTCGAGTCGAATTTCTGCGTGGATATGGGCAAAGAGTTCATCGGCGGGGGCAGCAGCGGCGGGTGGGAATCGATGACCGCCGGTTGCGGGGACGCCGACGAGCTTCGCGGCTTCGTGTCGGTCTCGGGTGGCCTACGCGTCAACCAGTGGCCGTGCACCGGGCCGATGGCGGCGTTGATGGTGGTCAACTCCGGGGACGGGCCCAATCCGGTGGGCCCGCTCGCGAAGATCAACCTGGATCTGGACAGCTTCGGTTCGGCGCCCGAGCGTGATTCGCTGTTGATGAGAAACGGTTGCGTGGGAACGGCCACGACCACGTACAACGCGACGTTTTCGGCGTGCCTCAAGTACACGGGCTGCCCCGACCAGTTTCCCGTGATTTGGTGCGAGCTAAACGGAGGTCACGACAACACGATGCAAGGGGTCGACTACAAGAACGCGATGTGGCCGTTCCTCGCATCGCTGCCGTAGTCATGCGCGGCGTGCCGAACCCGACGGCTCGCCGCGCGCGCTCCGCCAGGCAAGCGGACCCGGCGAAAGCCGCGGGGCATACAGCCAGGGCCGGGCCCCCGTGAACGCTCCGCCCACCGCGGAGTGAGAAGAGGCTGACAAGAGCCAGAAGCACGGCCGTTTTCGTCGAGACCAAGCGAGGTCGGCGGCGGCGGCGAGGAGCCGTACTCCCGTACGGCGACGAACCCCGACGCCGAGATCGCGCCGGTATAGGCGAAAACCGCCGTGCTTCTGCTCCGGCTGCTGGACTCGAACCAGCGACCCGGCGGTTAACAGCCGCCTGCTCTACCAACTGAGCTAAGCCGGAATGCTTGGGAAAGGAGGCCTTCTATCGTTCACCCCTTGAACCGTCAAGGCAGCGAACCGGAGCCTCGCCGGATCGCCTGAATTCTGGTGATTTGCGAATCATCGCCCCGGCCTTTCGCATGACGGCGCGCTCGCGCAGCACCATCTCGCGAAACCCGCTGCACGTTCTCGGACCCCCGGACTCGGGACATTGGAGGCACGGGGACCGATCGGGCCCGCGTCGCCGATACGCAGCGAGGAGCGCCGCGGCGCACACGCCAGCTATCACCGCGCCGAAAACACAAGCGACGCTCAGGTGACGAGCCGCGCTCGCGACGGCGAACGCGAGACCGAAACCGGGGGCGAAGCGAGTGACCATCTTCGACGTCCGTGCGAGGGGTGAGAGGGCTCGGGCTGATCCAAAGCGGCGAAGGCTCGGAACCGTCGCCAATCCCATCGCGAGCCCTGTGCTCGCGAGCGCCGCTGGGAGGCTTCCGAATGAGGCGCCAGACACCACTCCCAGCGTCACGCCCAAGAGCACGAGCAAGCACCCGCGGCACACGCGCGTGCGGCGTCCGAGCCGAAAGACCTCGCCCGAATATCTTGTGCAAAGGGGATGATGAGCGAACCGATGGAACGCGTGAGCCGAGCGCGAGAGTCGGTCGATCCGGTGGGCAAGCCGTGCGCTTCGGACCCTCGGGGGAGCGCCGGCGAGCTCGGCGAAGCTCACGGCGAGTGTCGGAGCCGAACGGCGGTCCCGTAGGCAACGATCTCGTTGGTATTCTGCATCAGCTCGCCCGAGTCGAAGCGCATGCCCAAGACGGCGTTCGCGCCTTGTTCGACGGCATGCTGTTCGAGCCTGTTCATCGCTTCGTTTCGCGAGGCCGTAGCCAGATCGGTAAGGGCCGTAATCTCGCCGCCGAAAATCTGCTGACAGCCGGCGCACGTCGTCCCCACGACGCTGCGCGAGCGCACGGTGATCCCCCAACACGGGCCCATGATCTTTTCGATCTGTGTCCCCGGAGGCGCGTCGAACGTCGTCAGAATGGGGATCGCGTGACGCGACATTTCCGTCATCCGCCGCAATCTATTCGACGGCCCCGTCTCGATCAAACCTCGCGGCGGTGGCCCCGGGGCGTGACCCCGGGGCGCGCCCTATCGCGACCTCAGTGATATCGGTGATAACCCCGATAGCGATATCCGTAGTGTCCGTACCACCGGCCATATTCCGCCCGGTGGTATCGCCAATGGCCCACGAGGCCGACGTAGAACGGCGACGAAGGCGGCACCCAGTAAACGGCGCCGTTGACATGGTAAAACGGCCTTCCGTATCCGTCATAATATACCACATAGCCGTCGTAGTACTGGGGCTCGTACCCGTCCGCGTAGGCCGGGGGTGGGACCGTTTCGGCGTAGCAACCAGAGCTCAGCGAGGCGAATGTGCACACGCCAATGGCAAGGGCAGTCGGTAAAAGGTGGTGGATCTTCATGGTCGACAAGAAAAGCAGGAAGCGCGCCACGGCCGACCAAGGCTCGTGGCGGAAGCTATCCACCTGGTTACGGATAGTTACGATGCCCTCTAGGCTACCGAGCTAGACGCCCTATGCTGGGTACGTATGCCCCAGACCCTTCCCCACATCGTCATCCTCGGGGGGGGATTCGGTGGCCTGAACGCCGCGCGGGCGCTCGCGCGTGCGCCCGTTCGGGTCACCTTGATCGATCGGCGCAACCATCACTTGTTTCAGCCCTTGCTCTATCAAGTGGCCACTGCGGCGCTCAACCCGAGCGACATTGCCACGCCCATCCGCCGCATCCTGCGCAGCCAAAAGAACGTCGAAGTGCTCCTGGCCGAGGCGCGGAGCGTCGATCTGAACGCGCAGGTCGTCGAGCTCGACGAAGACTTCGTTTCCTACGACTACCTCGTAGTGGCCACCGGCGCGCGCCACTCGTACTTCGGCCATGACGAATGGGCCCCGTTTGCGCCGGGGCTCAAGAGCATCGGCGACGCGCTCGACGTACGAAGACGCATCCTGATGGCCTTCGAGCTCGCGGAACGCGAGGCGGACGCCCGGATCCGCGACGCCTTCCTGACGTTCGTGATTGTGGGCGGAGGCCCCACGGGAGTGGAGCTCTCCGGTGCTCTTTGCGAGATCGCGCAGCACGCGCTGTCGCGCGACTTTCGACGCATCAACCCGGCCCAGGCCCGCGTCATTCTCCTCGAGGGCTCCGATCGGGTGCTTCAGAGCTACCGGCCCGAGCTCTCGGACAAGGCGCGCCAGCAGCTCGAGCGACTCGGGGTCGAGGTACGCACTTCGAGCCGCGTCACATCGATCGACGCCGAGGGCGTGGGGCTTGGCGCGGAACGCATCGAGGCGCGCACCGTGCTCTGGGCTGCGGGCGTAGCGGGCTCCGGGCTCGGCCGCGGCCTTGGCGTGCCCCTCAATCGAGCCGGGCGAGTCGAAGTGGCTCCCGATCTCTCCATTGTCGGCCACAAGAATGCGTTCGTGGTTGGCGATCTCGCCGGGGTCACCCAAGACGGAGCCCCTGTGCCGGCGGTGGCGCCGGCCGCGATGCAAGAGGGCCGTCACGCGACGCAAAATATTCTGCGGGCCATTGCGGGAAAGCCCACCCTGCCCTTTCGCTATGTGAACAAAGGCTCGCTCGCCACAATTGGCCGGTCCGCCGCGGTAGCCGACCTCGGCAGGGTACGGCTGTCCGGCCTGCTCGCGTGGATGGCGTGGCTTGGCCTGCACCTTCTTTTCTTGGTGGGCTTTCGCAACCGCGTGCTCGTTCTCTTCGAATGGGCGTGGTCGTTTCTGTCGTACGATAGAGGCGCGCGGCTCATCACGGGCCCGATTCGAAGAAAGCCGGACTCGCGCACCGAAGTCGCGCGACCCCTCACCCAATGAACGTCGACGACCTGCGCAAAAGCCTCACCGAAGCGCATCCCCCGGCCGCGCTCTCGCCGCTCCTACGTGCGCTCTGGCTCGACGGTCACGGCGACTGGAAAGGCGCACATCTAGTCGCCCAGGAGTGCGAAGGACGCGATGGCGCGTGGGTGCATGCCTATTTGCATCGAAAAGAGGGCGACCCGACCAACGCGGCCTACTGGTACGGACAAGCCTCGCGATCCCCGTGCACGCGCACGCTCGAAGAGGAATGGGAGGCGATCGCTCGCCATCTCCTCGGGTTGTCCCGCGTCTAGGCCGCCCCTAAGTCGAGGATGACGACGTCGACGAGCCGCCGGTCGCCTGCGTGACGACGCTCAGCGCGCTCTGATACGCCTGATCGACGTCGCTCGAGTCGCCACCAATGGCGAGAGCGCCGCCGCCCCCACCCCCGTGATGGTGGTGGTGATGATGATGGCCGCCCGTGGCTGCGCTCACGCCCGCGGCGGGCTGCGCGCTTTGTGGAGACTGGAGCGTGCCGGTCTGCGACGCCTGCGTGAATTGGTTGGCGAGCTGCGTGAGAAACTGAGCTTGCGGGCCGCTTGCTTGGCTGGCCCCGTTCTGGAAAATCGTGGCAAGCTGGGCGGCCACGGCCTTGAACTTGGAGGGGTCTTGCTGCGACAGCTGCTGCAGCTCGCCGAAGAGCTGCCCGGGGGTCGAGATGGTCGCGGTCGCCGCGGCCCCAATACCGGCCGAAGCGCCGCTCGGGGTCGCGGTAGACGGGGTGATCGCGTCGACGCCTGTCGTCGGAGAGCTGGGCGCGTTTCCGTAAACGTTGGGGATGTTCATTGCGTCTTCCTCGGTGGGGCGGCCGTGGCGAGCGCGGACGCCTGAGAGCCCTATGCAACCGTGTCCGAGACTGCAACGGTGTCCGAGACGCGAACCTGAAGCTCCGACCGCCGCTTTCACACGAAAGCCTCGATCTGGACGACGGGCCGTCCAGTGAAGCCCGCCGGTTCCCCCAGGGGTTGCCGGTGACTCGTGCTCCAATGCCGCACATGGGCTCCGTGCGTTACTGGTCGCCGGTCGCAGCGATGATGCTGCTTTCTCTGCTCAGTTACGTCGACCGGAACGTGCTCGCGATCCTCTCGCAGACGATCCTGCGCGAGACGGGCCTCAACGCGGAGCAGTACGGATGGATGATCAGCGCCTTTTCAGCCGCGTATCTCGTCGGCAATCCCGCATGGGGACGCGCCCTCGACCGCTTTGGCCTTCGCGCGGGTCTCGTGGTGTCGGTCGTGCTCTGGACGATCGCATCGGTCTCCCACGCGTTCGTGACCACCGCGCTTGGCTTCGCGATCGCGCGGGCCGCGCTCGGTTTTGGAGAAGGAGCGACATTTCCGGCGGGCCTCCGAACGAGCACCCAAACCCTTCGCTCGGATCAGCGCGGCCGCGGCGTGGCGATCGCGTACAGCGGCGCCTCTCTCGGGGCCATCGCAACGCCGCTCGTGGTGACGCCGATCGCCCTCCGGTGGGGGTGGCGTGGGGCCTTTCTCTTTACGGGCGCGCTCGGCGTCTTGTGGCTGGCGCTTTGGGCCTGGGTGTCGACCGACCCCCGACTCGGACCACAGGCGCCTCAACGCGAGGGCCCAAAGCCGCGCCTCGGCACCCAGCCCCTTTGGGGATTCATGGCCGCCTACGCATTCGGCGGGTTGCCGCTCGGCTTCGTGCTCTACGATGCCCCGATCCACCTCAGTCGAGCGCTCGGATGTAGCCAAGCCACGCTGGGCCACGTGCTCTTTATCCCGCCGCTTGGCTGGGAGATTGGGTATTTCTTTTGGGGCTGGCTCATCGACCGCGCCACGAGGCGCGCGTCGGGCCCTCGCACGTTCGGACGTTTCTTCTCCGTGCTCTCGGTGCTGTCGCTGACTCTCGCGGGGGCAGCCTTTGCCCCGTCGGCTGCCGCAGTGCTCGCGCTCCTGTTTCTAGCGATGTTTGCTTCGGCCGGATTCGTGATCGTGTCGCTCGCTGAAACGACTCGCCGTTACTCGGTGGAGCACGGCGCCTATCTCGCGGGGCTCGGAGCCGGCTCGTGGTCGGGGCTCATGATGCTTGCCATGCCGATCTTTGGCCGTCTCTTGGATCGCACCGACTACGCGGCCGCGTACTTTATCGCCGCGCTGTCGCCGCTGGTAGGTGGACTGGCGTGGCGAGCGCTGACGAGAGGCTGACGCGCGGGCTCGGCCTGGCCACGCTCGTCACCGGAGCTCGACTCGGATATCCTCGTTATGCCCGCCCGTAAAACGGATGTCCGAGTCAAAGCTGAATGTGACGCTCCTTTCGGCGCGACTCGCTGCCGATCCGCATCGCGTGCTCGCTCGCCCTTTCATTCCCGGAGGGCCGGCGCGCATTCGCGCGGTCATCGACCGAGTGCTCGCCCTGTCCGATGCGCAGGTCGCGACCCTTCTCTCGACGGTCGTGGCCGACTACCAGCCCCGCCACAAGGACGTCCGGCGAACGTTCCAAAAAAATTGTGCGACGGCCCTCGCGTGGCTCGAGAGCCCGGTGGAGCTCTTCGATGACCGCCGCCTACTCGCGGGCGCCTATTTCACGAGCGAGTACTCGCTCGAAGCCGCCGCGCTCTTCAACCCTTCCATCGTGCTTCACCCGGACCAGACCGGAGTGGCCGAAGGCGCTTGCCGCTTCATCATGAGCCTTCGAGCCTGCGGTGAGGGCCATATCTCGTCCATCGAGTTTCGCACGGGCGCGATCGACGCCGGCTGGGATGTGCTCTTCGACCCGCTCACGCGCTTCGTGCTGACCGGTATACCGCGAGCGGACGCTCGGTATCACAAGCGCACGTACAGCATGAAGCTTGCCGAAATGTCGCCGGACCAGCAATGGGTCGAGCCCATTCTCGGGCAGCTCCAGGCCGAGTTCGCGATTGCCGACCTGCAGGGCGCCATCGAGACGCTCCGGCCTCAGGACGTGGGCCAGGTGCCTTTCAAGGAAACGACCGACGACATGCTTTGGCTCGCGCGCTCGAACTACGAGCTCGATTTCCCCGCCGACAGCGAGCTCGCCGAAAGGGTGGTTTTCCCGGTCAGCGAGACCGAGAGCCGCGGCATCGAAGATGCGCGCTTCGTGCGCTTCACGTACCCCGACGGCCACGTCACGTACTACGCGACGTATACCGCGTACAACGGCTTTCACGTGCTGCCTCAGCTCATTCAGACCACGGACTTTCGACACTTCAAGATGAGCACCCTCAACGGCCGCTGCGTGCAGAACAAGGGCATGGCGCTCTTCCCTCGCAAGATCGGCGACGACTTCGTGATGGTGTCGCGCCTCGACGGGGAAAACATCTACTTGCTCCGGTCGGACAACATCGACTTCTGGAACGAGTCCACGTTCGTCTCCGGGCCCAAGTACCCTTGGGAGCTCGTTCAGATGGGCAATTGCGGTTCTCCGATCGAGACCGACAAGGGCTGGCTGCTCTTGACGCACGGCGTAGGCCCCATGCGCCAGTACTGGATCGGCGCGATGCTGCTCGACCTGGAAGATCCCTCGCGCGTGCTCGGCGATCTCTCGGAGCCCCTGCTGATGCCGAGCCCGGCCGAGCGTGACGGGTATGTACCCAACGTGGTCTACTCCTGCGGCGCCATGCGGCACCACGACCACCTCATCATTCCCTACGCCGTCGCCGATACGCGTATCCGCATCGCCACCGTTTCGATTCCCGAGCTTCTGGCGCGCCTGAGCGGCTGATGACTCACAGCGTTCCCGCGGCGCCCTTTCTCGATCACGTCCCGGTGGCGCTGGCCTTTGGCACCAGCGGCCTGCGGGGCCTCGTCAAAGACATCACGGATCTCGAGGCCTACATCAACGTGAAAGGCGCGCTTCGCTACCTTCTCGACAGCGGCGACATTCGAAGGGGGGGTAGCGTCGTCCTCGCGGGGGATCTGCGGCCGAGCACGGAGCGCATCATGCGCGCCTGCGCTCAGGCGATCGTCGATTCCGGGTGCTCGATCGAGAACTCGGGCAAGATCCCGTCGCCCGCCTTGATCCTTCACGCGGTCGCCACAGGGCGGGCGGGAGTGATGGTGACCGGCAGTCACATTCCGTTCGACCGAAACGGCATCAAGCTGAGCAAGAGCGCCGGCGAAGTCCTCAAGTCCGACGAATCGGGCATCACGCGGGAAGTCGAGCGCGTGCGGATCGAAGAGTACGGCCAAACGGCGGCGCGCTCGGCGTTCGCTCCATCGGGGATGCTCAAGAGCCCGCCCGAGCTTTCGCCCGTCGATGGGGCCGCCGAGCAGCGCTACGTCCGGCGCTATACGGCCTGCTTCGCCCCCGGCGGCCTCGAGGGTCTGCGTGTTCTCGTCTACGAGCACTCCGCGGTGGGCCGCGAGCTCTTGGGGCTTATCCTTCGCGAGCTCGGGGCCGAGGTGGTCGCCGCAGGACGCGCGGAGACGTTCATTCCCATCGACACCGAAAATGTCACGGGCGAGCTCCTCGAGCGTCTCCAGGGGCTCGTCACCGACCACGCGGGGGGCCGGCGCATCGATGCGCTCGTGTCCACCGACGGCGACTCCGACAGGCCCCTCGTCGCCGCGGTGATGCCCACCGGCACCGACTCACTCGGCGGGCAGGTGCGATTTCTCCCCGGTGACAAGCTAGGCATCGTGGTCGCCGAGTACCTTCGCGCCGATGCGGTGGCGGTCCCCATCAGCGCCAACGACGCGGTCGAGAGACGCATGAGCGAGCGCGGGCTGCGGCTCGAGAAGACGAAGATTGGCTCTCCGTACGTCATCGCGAAAATGGCGGAGATGGCCCGCTCCGGGGCTCACGAACGAATCGTCGGTTGGGAGGCCAACGGCGGGTTCTTGGTCGGTAGCGCGATCGCCATCGGCGGGCAGCTCCTGGGCGCGCTCCCCACGCGCGACGCGACATTGCCGATCCTGGCCAACCTCTTTGCCGCGGCCGAGCAGCGCATCGGGCTTTCCGCGCTCTGGGATCGCCTCCCCGCGCGATACGGATGCGCGGGGCTCATCGACGATGTCCCGGTCGCCGTCAGCCGCTCCATCTCGGCGCGGCTGATTCCGCCGGGCGACGTCATCGAGGTCGAGCTCGATACGGCGGGTCAGGTCCGCGACCGCAGTCGTCCGGGGGTTGCCCCGCCCGCGCTTGCGGCGCCGGAAGCCGACCTTTGGCGCGAACGCAAAGAGACCTTGGCCCGCTTTTTCACTCCGGCTCTCGGTTTCGACGACATCGTGCGAATCAACGTGCTCGACGGCGTGCGCATCTATTTCAAGAGCGGCGACGTGGCGCATATTCGGCCGTCGGGAAACGCGCCTCAGCTTCGCATCTACGCCAACAGCGGCTCGCAAGCGCGAGCCGACGGCATCGTGGAGCTGGGCCTGCGCGAGCCCGACGGAATCTTGCGTCGGATGGAGAGAGCGCTGTCGTAGCTGGCGCGGGCTCACGCCGTGCCGCGGAGGCGCAACCCGTGTCCGCCTCGATGCGAGCCTGCCGGCTCGTCTCGGTTCAGCTCACAAGCTGGCGGCGACCGACAGGCGGAAAAAGCCTCCGCTCAGGGCGAGCGTGCCGAGGTCCGCTCCGTCGGCACGCGCCTGCCCGTTGGGCGTCAGATTGAGCCGCTGGTCGACGACGAAGCCGTAGCCCCCGTCGGCCTGCGCCCAGAGATGCGACAGAAGCTGCGAGCCACTGCCGCGGCGTGTCCAGAGCGGCACCGCGTATCCGGCGCTGAGGTCGGCGGCGAAAAGCCAGCGCGACTTGGTGAGCGCGTTTCCCGGGACCGACGGGTCGTCGACCTCGACACTCTCGTAGGCGATTCCGGGAGCGGCCCGCACGAACGCGTAGCCGAAGCGACCGAAGCGCCGCCGGCCCTCGAGCGGAACCGTGAGCCGATCCAGCGTGAGCTCCGTCGTATCACCCAAGGACGTGGCCCCCGTCGTCGCGTAGTCCCAGGCCACTCCGGCCGCGAACGACCACGGACCTTGCCAAGCGAGGGTGCGCGTCACACCAATCGAGAGCTGGGGGAGGTAGTCGTTGGTCGAAAACGGATTGTACCCGGAGCCGGAAACGAACGACCCGCGGTAGCCGAGCTCGAAGCGACCCACGATCTCGCCCGTGTCGAGGCGATGCGAAGAGACCGCCTCATCGCCTTCGTCGGCATGCGCCGCCCGCGACCCGAGAGTCGAAACCCCCATCAGCACAACCAACATCACCCGTGTTTTCATGGGCCCTCGAGCAGCAGAGCGTCGGCGCGCCGCGAAGTGACAGGATTGGGGTCGAGCGCGTCGAACACCGTCGCGCCCAGGGTGCCTACCTGGTGGATCGCGATGAGCGATCGATGCGGATCGGCTGCGGTGCTGTCGACCCGCGCGACGTCGTACACCGCATTGATGGGTAGATCGGTCGTCAGCCGGATGGGATTCAGGTCTTTGAAGTCGATCGAAGCGAGGTTGGTGCCCTCGGGCGTAAAGACCCACATTCGGCCGCCGTCGGGCGCGATCATCAGCGATGCGGACTGACTCGTCTCGAGCGGCGCGGCGTTTTGCGTCACGAGATTGAGGACCACGAACTCGCTGCCGCCTGCGACCTCCAGCACTTTGAGCTGAGCGTTTCCGGGCACGTCATCGACGGCCTGAATCGATTGCGAGACGTCGACCCCTTGGACGCTTCGGTAGGGAGTGCCTACCGAGCTGCCCAGCGTCCAGAGCTCGACCCCGTCGGTTGCGCCACTTGGAGCGCCCCACAGAAGGGCGACATCGACCGTCGGAGCCGGTGTCCCCAGGGCCTGGGTGACGAGCGACAGGCTGGTATAGGGTGCGTCGAGGGCCACGGTCGTCGTGAGGCTCGTATCGGGCTCGACGAGCACGGCGCTCGAGCTCGACGGGACGAGCGCGGCCACCCGCAGGCCCCCGTCGGTCGGCGCGTCGGTCATCACAAATGCGATGTCGCTCGGGACGCCACCCACATCGGTCAGATTGATGGTCGGAGTCGACGGCCCGAGCACGAGCGTGAATATGTTGGTGTCATTGGACGCCCGGATGGCGAGGCGCGCTGGACCACTGGCGCTGCCTGGGTATACGGCCAGCCCGGCCGGGGTCACCATCGTGCCGTCAGAGCCGTTAGTGAGCCGCACCGTCACTTCGGCAGGGGCGGTTGCGGGCGGAACCGGGAAGGCATCGTCCATATCGACCATGGTGACGTCGATATTGGTCTCCATCACGAGCAGGTGCCTGACCAGGCCTCCTCCTAAGTCGAGGCCCACGGTGAACGTGAGCTGCTGCGGTATCCCTCCGAAGGCCTGAAGCGTGCGCGACACAGGATTGGGCGAACGGGTCTTGTCGAGCGGAGCCGTCGGGCTCGAGGGGTTCGGCGCCTGCGTCAGATCGAAGAGCACGAGCTCGCTGACGTTTTGCACGAAGTCGGTTTGCGCCCCCGCATAGGCGACAGCCCAATGCTCGCCGGGATCGACCACGAGATTCTGCAAGGGATTGGACATCCAGAACTGCGTGGCCGTCATCGTCGCGGGCACCGTCGTCGACGATGACGGGGGGGGTGCCACCCAGGTGAGCGAGGGCAACTGGTCGGCCGCCGTTTGGATCGGCCAGTCGCCCGATGCGAGGATGAAGAGACTCTGCCCATCGGGCGAAACGCTCGTGGTGACCGGGTTGTGCGCAAGAGGCAGCTGCTGTGCCGAGAGCTGCTGGGCGGGCAGCGCGCTGAGAAAGACCAGGCGGTTATTGTCCGCATCGAGGACCGCAACGCCCTCTTGCAAACCGTACGTCGACACGGCGGGTGCCTGCTGATTCCAGTACGCGGGCCGCGACCCGCACGAGCTCACCGCGCAGGCGGCGCAAAGGGAGAAGAGTACGAATGCGGTGCGGTTCATGGTCCGCTATCTCCGTTCGATCCCGTGACAATTTGTGCTGCGAGCTCGAAGCCGGTGATGGTGCGCTCCGAGCCGCTCGACAAGTCCACGAACGTGATCCGCCCGTCGGCGTAGTCCTGGCCGACGAATCCACGGGCGACATCCGCGCCGGCGTCCGCTCCGGCTGCCGGAGCCGAGCCTGCGTCGACGCCCAGCGCGCCGGTGACGATCCCCACCGCCGTGGGCGGGCTCGCCAGCGAATAGGACGTCACTTGAAACGAGGGAAGCATCGCCATATCGACGCCGAAGGTGCTCGAGGGATCGTCGCGATACGCGACGAGCGCGCGGTCGCCCGAGGGAGCCAGCGCGACGGCCAGAGGCGCCGCGGGCAAGGACACGATGAGGGCGGGGAGCTGCGCGCCGATCGGCACCAGACTGTAGGCCCCCAGCACGTTGGACCCCGCGACCGGTGTGACATTGTGAAGGACCACGGCGTTCTGCCCGTCACTGGTCGGAAAGACCGCGAGCACCGGAGCGTGAAGCGCCACCGTGAAGAAGGTGGGCGTCGGCTGGAGCGTGAGGACCGAAAGCGCATCGATGGCGGCCGCCGTCTCGAAGAGAAGAACGGTCTTTCCTCCCGCGGTGACGATCGCGCGGCCAATCGTCTGGCCGGGGATCTTCACGGTCGAAAACGAGGTCGGGTCGGTGACGATGCCCGGCAGCGGCAAGATGGCTACCGTCGAGGTATCGCGCAGGACGGCCACGGCAAACGTACCGTCCGGCGACACTGTGAGGTCGGTCGGCAAGGCCGGCATGACCACCGCGGTCGACTTGCCGTCTTGAAGCGAAACGACATTGATCGCGAGCACCCCGTCGGTCCTCGCGAGCGCGTACAACCCGTCGGACGTGAACGAAACGTCGGGCACTCCGCTGCCACCGGTCCCCGCGGAAGGCGAGCCCACGGCCGACACGGTCCCGGAGGGACCCCCGTCCCCGTTGGCCGCATCGACCGCCCCAGGGAGAGAGGCGTCCGTGCTGCTCGAGCCGTCGGCCGTGGTCGCGGCGTCGGCCTCCGGCTCACCCGATGCCACGAGCGGGAAGTTCTGGGTCACGCTCGGTTGTGTGCCCCCCAGAAGATCAATCCCGGTGATGCCGTCCTGCGTCACGGCGTAGGCGTGGCTATCTCCGGAAAACGCGATCGAGACCGGTCGATATCCAACCGCCAGAATCGTCGCCGGCCGAACCTGTGTGGTATCGATGACCGCGACCTGCTGGAAGCCCTGGGTCGGATCGGGGTTGGTGATCTGCGCCGCGTTGGCCCACGCGATCGCCCACCGGCCACTTTGCGAGACGGCCCACGAGTTCGCGTCAGCCGTGGACGGAAACACCGTCGTCGTGGGCGTCGCGAGCGAGCCTGGATGGACGCGCAGAAGGGTAATGTTTTGCGAGAGGACGTTCTGGACGATGGCCACGTCGTCGGTCGGGTCGCTGACCGCGGCGAGATACGTGGGGCCGTCGCCCGCCTCGACGGTCTGCACGCTGAAAGTCTGCGCGTTGATGTACGCGACCCTTCCGCTCGCGGGATTGGCCACCCACACGACGTTGCGTGTCGACACGGGCGTCTGGTAGCTGCTCTCGACTTTCGTTTCGGGCGGCAGTGCGGGCACGCCGGCGCCGCTGGATGTCGAACCGCTACCCGCCGCTATCGACCCGACGCCGCCGCCACTCGCAGACCCGCTGCTGGCGTTCGCCAAACCCGGAGGAAACCCTTCTGTACCGTTTGACGAACCAGCGAGCGATCCGCAGCCGGCGCAAAGAGCGGCAAGCGCGGCGAGAACCCTGATCGAGTAAAGCCCCCTCATAAGATGCCTCTTGCTCGAGCCCTTGAGCAATGGCTGGGCCGACGACAAATCTCCAGCAGAAACAGGGCTGACTACCGGGTCCACCGCGACGCTCGAGTCGCGGTTGGCTCAGTTTGGCATCGCCGCACGCGACGCAGTCACGCAGGGAGCGAACATTCGTAGCCGAGCGCTCGCTCGACCTAGGCGCGAAAAATGCGTCAATGTTGCAAGCTCGCTTGCCCGATTTTGGTGCCATACTGGCGCCCATGCCGTTCGCCCGCAATCGGCGCCGGTGGTCGCCCCTTGGGGTTGCGCTCGTGACCTTGGCCGCATGCGGAGGTCGTGTGAGCGCAATTGGCGGCAGCAGCGGCAACGGAGCGGTGAGCAGCGGGGGCGGCAATTCGAGTGAGAGCAGCGGCGCTACCCTCGTCACCGCAAGCGGCACCGTCGTGGCCTCGAGCGGCACGGTCGCGGCAAGCGGGACGATAGAGAACGCGAGCGGCACCGTCATAGCCGGAAGCGGCACCGTCATCAGCACGAGCGGCACCGTCATCAGCACGAGCGGCACCGTCATCAGCACGAGCGGCACCGTCATCAGCACGAGCGGCACCGTCATCAGCACGAGCGGCACCGACAGCGAGGCGTCAGCCGGGTTCGGCCGCGACGCAGCTCTCGACGCGGCCCCGAACGAGGATAACGGGATGCCCTCCACGTCCTATCCCGCGCCGCATGCACCTCTTCCACAGATGGTGAACGCACGGGGCGGGCCCGTGCTCTTGACGCCGCATGTGTACCTGATCTTCTACCCGGACACCGCGAACCAATCCGCACTCGAGACATTCGCGCAAGCCGTGTCCACGTCGACCTACTGGGCAACCCGCTCAAGCGAGTACGGCGTGGGCGCGCTCACCTATGCGGGCACGACAGTGCTCACGGGGCAGCCCTCTCCGACCACGATTACGAGCACGCAGATTCAGTCGTGGATCGGCCAAGAGATCGCGCAAGGCGTCTTCGGTACGCCGGACCCTCAAGCCATCTACACGGTCGTGTACCCGTCGACGACCACCATTCAGCAGCCTAACCCCGTCAGCCCTCTGTTCGGCCCCGTCGACAGCTGCTCGACATTCTCCGCGTATCACGACAACGTGTCGGTGGCGCTATCGGACGGCGGAGCGCCCACGACCTTCGCCTACGCGGTCATCGCCACGTGCGTGTCGTCGATCGACGACCAGACGCCCTCGATGAGCCACGAGTGGATCGAAGCCTCGACCGACCCGCAGGCCACCGCGAGCGGGGCCTTCACGCTGAGTGGCGGCCCGAACGCGGCGTACTTCTCGGTCGACAGCGATGACGTCGTGTGGGCGGTCCTCTCCTCGGGCGGTGAGGCCGCAGATCTCTGTCAGCCCGAAGGTGCGGCGGCCGATTACACGCCCAACGACATCGGTTATGCCGTGCAACGCATCTGGTCGAATGCTCTCGCGGCCGCGAGCCACGACCCGTGCGCGCCGGACCTTGCGGGGCAACCGTTCTTCGACAGCGCGCCCGTTCTCGACGAGACCGTGACCTTTTCGTCGGAGCTCACGGGCACGATCACCACCAAGGGCGTGACCATTGCGCTCGGCACGAGCGCGACGATCGAGGTCGACCTTTTCAGTGACGCGGCGACCTCGGGTCCGTGGACCGTGACCGCCGACGATCTGCTGAGCAGGGACTACAGCTCGTACGGGATCGAGCCCTCACTGTCTTTTCAGTGGGACCGCACGCAGGGCTCGAACGGCGAAAAGCTTCACTTGACGATATCGGTCACCGGCCCGTCGATCGTGGGCGGGGCGCACGCGTTCGTCGTGACCTCCACGCTTGGCAATCGCAGCTATCAGTGGCCCGGCATCGTCGTCGAATGAACGATGTGCGCAGGCGTGCGCACTTGGAGACCGCGAACGCCCCGACAGCGGCTGCAGCCGAGCTGTGCCACTTGGCACACTTAAAACATCTGCCCTCAGCGCAAATGCTTGAAAAGCCGTCGTTCCTCGCATGGCCTCAATCCTGCGTAAGACATCGACTATGCGCACTCTCCGCCCGATCCTTTCTCACCCTTCGCTCCCGGTTCTGACCCTCGCATTCGCCTTGGGCGCGTGTAGCGGAGCTACAAGCCCCTCGCTCGAAGGCTCCTCGGGCTCGGGCGGCGGCGCGAGCGGCTCCTCGAGCACTTCCCCACCCTCGGGCGTATCCGACTTCCAGTCGGCCCCTGCTCCAGGTGGCGGGGGCGCAGGCCCGACCGCGGCCCTCGCGTCCGGGAGCGCGTCCGTCCCGGCCTCCAACGCGAGCGCGGGGACGTCGACCACGACGTCGGCGCCGCGCACCGTGGAAGAGACCGACCTCTACGCGCTCGACGGCAACCTTCTCTACTATCTCAATAGCTACCGCGGGCTGATGGTCTTTGACCTGACCCAGGTGGATCAGCCGAAGTTTCTGGGTCGCTACGGCATCTTCGGCACGCCGATCCAGATGATCGTCAATGGCGGCCTAGCGGTCGTCGTCGTCGCCGACTGGTATGGGGCGACGGGCGGGCAGCCGTTTCACGGATCGGTCGTCGAAGGGCTGGACGCCACCGATCCGACGAACATCAAGCTGGTCGGCCAGGCTCCGCTCGGAGGCGTCGTGCAAGACACGCGCGTCGTCGGCAACGTGCTCTACGCGGTGAGCGAGGACTACGACTGGGTGTACGGATGGGCCAACGCTGGCGTCGCCGTTTCGGGAGGGGTTGCCATAGCCCCGGGCGGGCTGGGCGGGGGCGGCGCGGACGTCATCGTCTCGTCGGTCAGCTTCGCCGGCGGCGTCATCAAGCAGGTCTCCTCCAAGACGTACGCGGGTTACGGCGGCGTCTTCAACGTCACGCCGAATTCGATCATGCTGGCGCACCAGGCCGCCGCGCAACCCAACCTGCCTGCGCCGGCCAAGACCGACCTCGAATATCTGGACATCAGCGATCCGGGCGGCGCCATCGTCGAGCGAGGGCAGATCGAGGTCGATGGGAGCGTCGAAGGCTGGGGCGCGGACAACGGCCGCTGGAGCCTCGACTTCGCCGACGGCCTGACGGCGCACGTCATCGGTACGACCGACACGGGCAGCGGGTACGTCCTGGCGACGGTCGACTTTTCCAACCCCGACGCGCCCGCGCTCGACTCCGAGCTCGCCATCCCGTCGAGCGGCTGGACGCCTACCGCGCGCTTCGACACCGGGCGCATGTATCTGTCGCCCACGAGCTACAGCCCTGTGGGGGGTACGACGCCGCTGCAGATCTTCGACCTGTCGAATCCCGCGGCGCCAGTGCTCGCGAGCACGACGCAGATCCCCGGCAGCGTTTGGATCATGATCCCGTCGGGCAACCAGCTTTTCGCGCTAGGGCAGGACAGCTCGGTCAACTCCGAGCAGGTTTCTCTCAAGTATCTCGACGTCACGAGCGCGACCAACCCACAAGTCCTCGGCACGTCGGACTTCGGCGAGGGCTGGGCCTCGACCCCCGCGACCGACACCTTCAAAGCGTTCACCCACGACCCGACTCAGGGGCTCGTCGTCCTTCCGTTTAGCGGCTGGGACTCGGTCAACCAACAATACAACAACGGCGTTCAGCTCATCGACTTCACGACGACGAGCATCACGACGGCTGGGGCTGCGCACTCCAGTGGCTGGGTGGAGCGAGGGATCTTCGCCAACGGCCGCATCGTCTCGCTGAGCGACCTCGCGCTCTCGGTCGTCAACTACGCCGACCGGCTGGCGCCGACCGTTACCGCCCAGCTGACCTTGGCGCGTAACGTCATCGCGTCCCAACCGGCGGGGTCGACGATCGCCGAAATCTCGAGCGACTGGTGGGGCAACGACAACACCACCTCCGACGTGCGCGTTCTGCCCATAAGCGACGCTGCGGAGACCCTCAACGAAGCGGCCGCTCCCGACGTGGCCGTCAAGGGCGTCGATGCGCGCGTCTTTACCAACGGTGAGCGCACCTACGTCGTCACCAACGTCCAGGTGCCCGCGGCCTGTGGATCCGAGGGTGTCTACGGAAACGCTGGCGGCCCGGTGCTCGTCGGCGCCCCGACGGTGCCGCAGCAGTGCTACGCCTGGCAGGAACGAGTCCAGGTCGTCGACCTGACCGGCGGCACGGCGACCGCGCGCGGCTCGGTCGCGCTGCCCGTCGATCCGAGCGGCTATTACTGGTCGTGGGGATGGGGCGGCTTTTACTACTACGACTGGTTTGACGGCGGCGAAATCGTGCAGGTGGGCGGCGACGCGCTCGCCTTCCGCCGCTGGCACCCCAACTTCACGCCCAACGGCCAATACGTCGACGCATCGTGCGATCTCTTCGTCGTCGACTTGTCCAATCCCGACGCGCCGACCGTCGCCTCCGTGGTCGTGACGACGGACCCGAACGGGTGGTGGGGCGACATGAAGGTGGTCAACAACGTTCTTTACACGACGCACTACGAATGGCCTTCGGGCTACAGCCCGAACGGCAGCGTGAAATACTATCTGGATCCGATCGACCTTGCCGACCGTGCAAACCCGAAGATCGGCTCGAAGATCAACGTCCCGGGTGTGCTGATTGGCGGTTCCACCACCGATCCGACGATTCTCTACACCATCGACTACTGGTGGAACGGAAACGATACGGAGAACAACTTCGACGTCGTCAAGCTCTACGGAGACAAAGCCTACTTGCTCAGCAAAACGACGCTCGATGGTTGGGTGGGCAACGTGTTCTTGAGCGACGACGGCAACACGGCCTACACCTCGACGCAGCGCTACGTGTACGTCGACAACGAGCCGAGCACGGAGCTTCACCAGATTTCTCTGAGCGATCCCACTCATCCGGTCGACCTCGTGGCGAGCGGTCCGCAGGGTTGGGGGTGGCTCGTCGGAGTCAACGGCGACCGGATGCTCGTCACCTCGGGTTGGGGAGACGGTAACGGGCTCGACGTGTACAAGCTGACCGCCAATGCCGCGCCGGCCTACGACCAATTCGTCCGCACCCAGGGCTGGTCGATCAGCGCGATCGCGCGACTGACCACACCCCAGAGCGACCGGCTCTTCTTGTCGAGCGGCGACTGGGGCGTGCAGGTGGTCACTCTTCAGTGATCCGGAGTCGACGGGCGGCCGTTCACGGGGGCTTGGCGAGAGCGAGGATCTCGCCGCCGCCGCCCGCGACGAAGTAGATACGCGTCGCGTCGACCAAGATCTGCGGGACGGGGCCTTCCGGCGCGAACGAAGCCGAGTAGAGGGGTGTCGGGCCGGTCGGGCATCCGCTGAGGGGGCACGACAGGATCTGCCACCCCGGCCCCGTGCCGCTGCCGACTTCGGTGGCCCCGAAGTAGACATCTTTCCCGTCGACGGCGATGCCCGCAACGCCGCTAAAGTCGGTCGATAGCGAGGCGATCGTCGTCGGCGCGCCGTTGCAACCGGCCACGCTGCACGCGACAACCGAGTTACCCTGCGCCCAGTAGACTGCCTCTCCACTCACGACGAGGCTCGTCGGGCGGCTCATCCCTCCCGCAAGTGACGTGGGACCTGCGTCGTCGCAGCCGTTCACCGGGCACGTCAAGACGCCGGAGTCGACGAGAGACGCCGCCTTCCTACCCGCGGCGGCCTCGACGAGATTGATCCAATAGACGCCCGCGCCGCTGACGACGATCTCGGAAGGGGTCTGCTGGCCGGACGCAAAGGTCACGGGGGCGATGCACCCGCGAGTGGGGCACTCCTCGACGTTGCCTACGGGGCCCGCAAGGAAAGCCTGCGTCTCGTTCGCGGCAAAGGGCTCTCCCGTCAGGTAGGGCAGCTTGTAGAAAAGCGTGGCGTCGTCGTTGCAATCGATGCCGCAACGCATGAGCGAGCCTGCGTTGTAGTCGAGCCAGTAAAGCGTCGTCCCGCTGAGCGCGATGTTCTCAGCGACGGATTGTCGAGTGGCGAGCATCGTCGGATTGCCCGTGCAACCAGCGAGCGGACATTTCGAGACCGTGCCGGTCGCGAGCGTCGGATCCCCGCTCGTGGTCCAGTCGATCGTCCAGTACACGCTCGCGTCGTCGATCGCGAACGAGCTGACTCCGGAGTACGCCGCGGTGACCAGAACCACGGGCTGGCAAGCGCCGGCCTCACACGCGCCTCCCAGACAATCGTGCCCGCGGACGCCACAGTTGTGCGGATCGACCTGAGTGCTCGCAAGGCTTGCGGGCGAGCCGCTGTCCTTCGCGTTCGATCCGGTGCTGGGCGACTCCGAGGCGCGGCCCCCACAGCCGCCATTGACAAGCATTGCCGCGAGCAGGGCCGAGAGTGCCGTCGTCGAGGGCGCAGGCGCGAGCACGCCCAAAGTGTAAGTCGAGCAAGGCCGCGTGCGTAAGGCGCTACAGCGTCTCGAGATACGCGCTCAGGTCCGAGATGTCTTGCGTCGTCAGAGCCGAGATATTTCCGTGCCCTGCGGTTGCGCAAGCGACGCCGAAGCGATCGGTGATGGTCAGCGCGCACCCGTCGTGCAAAAGAGGCGTGCGCCAGCCGACGCCGACCAGAGGCGGGACCTGGAAAGGCTGGCCCGTTCCGACGTCGAGCGTCTCGTTGTTGGTGAGCTTCGGGCCGGAGTGACACCTGGCGCACGCCGTGTCGGCTCGCGTGAAGAGCGCGCTGCCCCGCGCCGCCGAAGCGGCATCGACCCACGAGGGCGCAGGCGGAGCGGGAATGCTCTGAATCCAGCTCGCGAGCGCGCCCATCTGCCCGGAGTCGAGCTTTTGACCGCTCATTCGCGAGGTGTAGACGTCGTTGGTCAGCGTGGGCAGATCCGGCTCGTCGCCGGGCCAGTGGTACGGAGCCGTGCCGGCGACGGTGCCTCGAAGCGACGGGGTACGACGAGCCTGGCCGTCCAGCATCCATACGTGGCTGTCGTCGCCCCCTTCCGGATGGCAGGACGCGCACGCGATGAGCGCGCCCGCTGACGCGTGGAAGATGTCGTGGCCCGTGTCGTCACGCGAGGCGGAAGAGAGAGCGATGGGCCCGTTGCTCGGCAGCTGCCACTGGCCGCCCGAGAGGCCGCCCCCGGGTGGAATGGCGATCACCCAAAGGCTCGCGGGCTCGCGAGTCTGGACGAGCACGTGGCCACTTGCGTCGAACGCGACCGCCGTGGCTTGATCGTTTGGGGGAAGCGCAAGCGTCGCGCTTACGCCCACGGGCGCTGACCCGGAAGGTCCCACAGCGATCGTCGGCCCCACCGCGGTCGTCGTCGGAAAGGACGGCGCGGAGACCAACGAGGGCGCGGCGTCGGCGATGGCCGAGGGGTCGAGCGACACCAGCGGCCCGCCCGCGTCGGCCGTCACGGTTCCGAGCGCGACGATGTTGAGCGCGGCCAATGCGGGAGCAAACGAATTGCCCGCGCCGACGACTGCCGCAAACGTCTGGTCGGGCGAGACCGCGATGTCGACCGGAAGCACGGTGTTAGCGAGCTCGACGGAGCTCGTCACGCTGCCGTCGGGGCCCAGCACCGTGCACTCGGCCGCGACCGCGCCTGGCCCGTTGGCGCCGTAGCCGCCCGGGACGAGCGTTTGAATGTTCTGCGTCGAGTGCCCCTGGTGAGCCACGACGACGCTGCCCGACGATCCCTCGACCGCGCGCCAAGCCACGTGGGGCTCGAACGCGCCGTCTTGCGGCATGACGTCGCGGCGCGCAATGGTGCCGGTGCTGCTCAAGCGAAGCACTTGAGCCGACCGGAACTCCGTGATGGTGAGCGACCCGTTGGCGACCAGGATGTCACGCAGGTCGCGCTCGACCGTCCAGCTCGTCGTCGCCGCGCCCCCCGACGCTGGAAGCGCCACGAGCTCGCCGGTGGCGCATGCGACCCAGACCGAGTCACTCGTCGAGTCCCAAGCCACCCCGCGCGGCGCCGGGCAAACGGCGCGACGGGCCGTCACGGTGCCGAGGGTTGGATCGATTGTCACGAGAGCGCCTCCGGAACGAAGCGCAACGTGCACGCGCCCCTCGCCATCTTCCGTCAGGCGGCCCGGCTCGTCGCCCGGCTGCAGTGAGACGGTGAATGTCACGGCCCCCGACGTGGTGTTCACGACATAGACGACATCGCGATCGGGGTCGGAAGCCACCGCCGTGGCGCCATCACGGAGCACAATCAGCGTGCCTCCCGAAATGGGGGGAGGCGGGGTGCTCGCGGTGACCGTTGCCGCGAAGCTCGGTCGCAGCCCCGGGTCTACGAAGACGCCCCCTTCACCAGCGCTTGCCAACTCCTGGGGGGGCGCGGGGCCGCCGGGCAACGCGGTCCCAAGCTGCGTGCACCCCGTCCCAAGGATCGCAGAGCCCGCGAGGAGTGATGCCAGCGTTCCCCTGTTTTTCATGATTCGCCTCTGCACGCAGAAATCGTGCCCGCCGGTCTTGCTCGTTAAGTCACCTGTCGCCCCGCGATCCGCTCATGTTTCTCGGGCCCTGCGAGCCAATTGCACGGAGTGCCCCGATCTCGTCATCGCCTGGCAGCGTGTCACTCCGTGCCAGGAGCGACACGGCTGTCGCGGTCTCGACCCGTCACCTCGTCGCTCCGCACACCCTCCATAGCTCCCGCGCGGATCCTGTCCATGGCAATCGCAACAGGGAGCCATGGCGCGCCGCTCGTGAGCCTGGTGATTGGCGCTGAACAGATGGGTATACGCCGCGAGACGTATTGCCGGGGTCGCGCCCGAGGGCGACGATGCCCGCGCCGGGCACGGTCAGCGCGCACATCAGACACTCCGATTTCCTTAGCAACCTTTTCGGACCCACGACGATTGGATGGGAGCGGCGGTGCGGGCCGCCGGGGGAGACGTCTTCATGATGACGAGTGAATCGGGGCGTGCGACGCGGCTTGGGGTGGCTTTGTTTGCGCTCGCATTGGCGAGCGGTTGTAGGAGCTCTACGTCCACGAGCGAGTCCATCGGCAAGGGCGAGCCTTCACCCGGGGCGGCCCGAGTCACCCTGAGCGCGACTCCGTCGACGCTCGACTCGGTCACCGTCGACAGCGGCGCGGTCGACAGCGGTGCCGTCGATAGCGGCGCAGAGGCCGGCGCGAGCTGCGGCGATGCCGGGCCGCCAACAACCGGGCTCGACGGAGGGGCCAGTTGCGGCGCAGCGCTCGCGGCGTCGACGTTTCAATACGCCATCTGCTCGTGCGGCTCTCTTCAATCGACCGGGGTGCTCACGACCGATGGATACGACAGCACCAAGGGGGGCCCCACGGGGGCGCTCGGCGCCAACGTCGGATTCAACTCCAGCGCGGCCTGGAGCAGCGCCCCGAGCCTCGGGGGCAATCTCTTTTCACCCGGCGGTATCTCGGCCCCCAAAGGCGGCCTCGTTCGCGGCGACCTTCATCTCGGCGGCAGCATTCAAGGAGGCGGGCAGAGCTTCACGGTCGACGGCAATGCGTTCGTAGAGGCGACGCTGCCGAGCAGCGTCAAAGTCCTGGGCACCGTCACCCACGTCTCGTCGACGGCGAGCCCGTGCAACTGCGGCAGCCCCTTGCCCACGACTTCGCTCGTCTCCGCGCACCAGGCGCCCAACAACGAAGACAGCGCCATCGGTCTATCGGCCTCTGCGGCGGGCGGCGGCAACCCTTCTCAAATCGATTTGCCCTGCGGCGCCTTCTATTTGACGGTCATCAGTCCCTCGAAACCGCTGACGATCGCGGCCCACGGCCATACCGAGCTCTATATTGGTGGCGCGGTCTCCGCGAGCAGCGCGCTCACCTTCTCGATCGATCCCGGCGGCTCGCTCGACCTCTTCGTGGCCGGTGGGTTCTCGGCGACCAGCACGCTCACTCTCGGCACGGCCACGAGCCCGTCGAGCTGCCGCGTCTACGTCGCCGGCTCTCAATTCCAGGTGCCCTCGAGCGCGAGCATCGCGTGCAACATCTACGCGCCAAGCGCCTCCATCGGGTTGCCGAGCACTACCGCCTATGGCTCCATCTTCGCGGCCGGAGTCACGGCGAGCGGCAGCGCGACGCTTCACTACGACACGAGCATTCAGAGCGGCTCATGCGCGAGCGCGCCGACGTGCACGGTGGCGTCGTGTAACGATGGGAACCCGTGCACCGTCGACTCGTGCAACAGCAACGGCACGTGCAGCAACACCCCCGCTGCAAACGGCACCTCGTGCCCTGCGGGGGCAAATGCGTGCGATCGGACTTACTCGTGCCAGGCGGGAGCGTGCGTCGGGTCGAATCCCGTCACGTGCACGGCGCAAGACCAGTGTCACGGGGTCGGTACGTGCAATGCGTCGACGGGGACGTGCTCCAACCCGGCGCTCGCGAATGGGACCGCGTGCAACGACGGAAACGCGTGCACGCTGGGCGACTCGTGCTCGACCGGTGTTTGCACCGGGAGTAGCCCCGTCGTTTGCACGGCTGAAGACCAGTGTCACTCCGTAGGGCTCTGCGCGCCCGCGACGGGGCTCTGCTCGAACCCCGCCCTCGCGAACGGCACAGCATGCAACGACGGAAACGCGTGCACGCTGGGCGACTCCTGTCAGAGCGGCACGTGCGTGGGCTCGAGCCCAGTCACGTGCATTGCCCTTGACGCCTGCCATGTCGCCGGAACCTGCAGTCCGACAACCGGGCAGTGCTCCAACCCGACGGCTTCGGATGGGACTGCCTGCACGGGCTCCAATCTCTGCAATCAGACATATGCTTGCGCTGCCGGGACGTGCACAGGTTCGAATCCGGTCACGTGCACGGCGCAAGACGGTTGCCACGTCGCTGGCCAGTGCCAGCCCTCGACGGGCAGCTGCACGAATCCGACCGTTCCGGACGGGACTCCCTGCACTGGGACCAATCTCTGCAACCAGAGCTATGCGTGCGCCGGTGGTACCTGCGCGGGGAGCAATCCCGTCGTTTGCACGGCGAGTGGCCAGTGCCAAGTAGCGGGAGCGTGCAATCCCTCGACGGGCAGCTGCTCGAGCTCCACTGCGCCCGATGGTACGAGCTGCAGCGACGGAAATCCGTGCACGACGAACGACGCATGCACAGGCGGGGCCTGCGCGGGCACGGCGGTGACGTGTACCGCGAGTGACTCCTGCCACACGGCGGGCACGTGTGACCCGATCAGCGGAGCATGCTCGAGCATCGCCGCGGCGGATGGCACAGCATGCACTGGGACAGACCCTTGCCAAGCGTACGCCTGTCTGGGCGGCAGTTGCGACGGGACGCCGGTGCAGTGTCAGGCACTCGATCTCTGCCATACGGCGGGGACGTGCAGCGCCGCCACGGGCGAGTGTTCGACCCCGGTGATTCCCGGCTGCGTCTATGCGCCGACGATTGGTGACAACCCATTCGAGCCTCGCGCTTCGATCATTGGACGCGTGCAGAGTACCGCCGGCAACGCCGTAACGGGCTACACCGTGAGCGTCTTCGATGTTCCGGTTGGAAACGCCGCGCGGAGCGACGTTTCGGTCTCGGTGGCCTCCGATGGCTCCTTTCGCGCTCGGCTGACGACGTTTCCCGATTCGGAGCCGCTGCGGTCGCCGCCCCATCACGAGATGTTGGTCATCGACACTCCTGGCATGCTCGAGGTGAAGCGCGAAGTCTACGTGCACCCCGGCGATGCCGCCGACGTGGGCCTCATCTTCGTCGTTCCGCAGGACCCAAAGGTCACGATGATCGACGCGAGCGGCGGCGTCGCGACGGACTCGCAAGGCTTGATGGAGCTCGACATCCCGGCGGGCGCTCTCGCGCAACCCACCCCGATCGTCATTACGCCCATTCAAGAGCGCGAAGCGATGCCGGCACCGCTGCCGGATGTAACGATCACCGGCTATGGGTTCGAGATCGATCCCAAGAGCACGAAGCTTGCCGTCCCCGCGACCGTTCGGGTGCACAACTACCGAAACTTCCCGACGACGATGACGATCCCGGCGGGCTCGTACGACGAAGTCAATGGCGGCTGGCAGCACGTGGGCATGGCCACTTGGGATGGGAGCGCCTTCAGCTATCAGATCACGCACTTTACGCCAGACGACGTGAACGGAAATCGCAAAGGTGAGCTAGTCGTTTTCAACGACCCCGGGCGCGACCCCAACCATTCAGACAGGATCTGCGGAGGGAGCTCCATCAACATTGGCGGCGGTTCCGTGCGCCAGAGCATCGCAGTTCCGACCTACCGTCACCGGGGCCGTGACTACGGCGTTAGTCTCAACTACGATAGCGGGCTCGCGGGTAACCGCACCCTCGGTGCGGCACCGACGCCCAGTGCGAGCGCTCAGGCCGTACCGTCCACGGGTGTAGGCGTCGCAGTGCGTGGCTCGCTTACGGGAGCGACGTGCGTTCCGTCAGATCTCGCCGCGAACCTCATCGCGAGCAGCCCAGGAAGCTGCAACGGCGGTAGCTGCACGCTGGGGGGCGTCGTTCTCAGCAACGTGCTCAGCCTGCAAGGCAGCCCGTACACGATCGCGACCCAGCCTTCGGTGGGACCCGCCACGACGCCCGATTCGACATGGGTCACGATCCCGCTCAATTCCGACGGGACGGTCCCAAGCACGGGATTCTCCCCGCAGCACGTCAGCGTCACCGATTCCACGTCGACAACGGCATGCGCGGGAGGCGGAGGCTTTGGCTCGCCAACCCCGACCCCGCTCACGCAAATCACGGCACAAGGCGGCCCCCTTCTTACGATGGACCAACGTGTGCTTGTCCACCATCGCTACAGCTCCCCTTTCGGACCGGGGTGGGCGATTGAGAATATCGATCGCTTCTACCGTGAGCCCAACGCAGATCACGCCGTGCTGGTCCGCGGCACGGGCGAGGAGGAAGACTTCCGACCCTACGCGGTTTTCACCGTGGCGGGCGGGCTGGCCACCCCCGACACGAGCATCGGGTTGGCGCGCGACTCGACGACCGGCCAAAACTTCGTGGCCGTCGATGGCGGGCAGATCCTCCAAATCAACGCCGACGGCACGACGACCGCGATCGTGTCGGGCTTGGCCTTCGACGGCAGCCCTCAAGGTATGGCCATCTCGTACGTCGCGGGTCAGCGCGTGTTTCTCGTCGCGCTCACGACCCGGCTTCTCATGGTCGCGGCCAACGGCCCAGCGCTGTCCATCTACACCCGCACAGGCAACAGCACGGAGGATTATTTGCCTTCGCAAGTCGCGGCGCAGGGCAATCTCGCATTTTACACCGAGGGCGATGCGCCTAATCCTGTGCTCTACAGGTTGCGTCTCACCGATTCACCGCCCACGGCTCAGGTCGTTTCGATGCCGACCGACGAAGCCATGGGGCTCGATCCTTCCGTCGCCCTTCAAGCCTTCCGTTTCCTCCAACCCGCCGGGATGGCGTTTGCGCCGAGCGGGGAGCTCTACGTCGCCGACGCGCTGCGAAACGCCGTATACTCGGTGAGCCTTGACGCGAATGGCGAGCCAGGACCGACGAGCAATATCGTCCGCGTCGTAGGCGACGGTGTCGGGGGTTTCGCGCCTTTCAAAGGGCAGCCCTTCCCCGGGCGCATGTTCCCCATCAATCAGCCGTTTTACCTATCGACGGCTGATGACGGGACGCTGATGATGATGACCACCTACGGGGTGGCCGTCTACGACCCGATAGCCACAGAAGCCCAGTGGCTAGCTTTCGACCAGAACGTCCCAGGGAGCGATCTCGGTTTCAGTTTCGCGCTCACGCCCAGCGGCTCCATTTATGGCAATCTCGCGGCCACGGGACCTCGCTCGTTTCTTTTCAAGCAATCCGGCCGCGTGGCGCTCGTCACCAGTGTCATGGCGAGCGAGTACGACCCAACGCGCGTCGTCTCCTACAACGGGTTGGCGGCCTCTCTGGTCGACACCACCGTGGGTATTGTCGATAGCTACGACGCGCAGGGGCGCCTGATTCAGCGCGATCTTCGCACCGGCGAGCCGCTCTTTTCTGCGAACTACGCGGATGCCGCAAGCGACCGGGTGTCATCTATCCTCGACCCGGAAGGCAATCCGACGACATTCGTGTACGACGGCAATGGCCGCCTGCAGACAATTACGGAGCCGGGGGGCCCCTCGGCGCGCGTGACGACCCTGATCCATGACAGCTCGGGCGACCTTCGCTCGATCACCTTCCCGGACCAGGAGGTGATGACGTTCGTCTACGACGCTCATCATATGGTCTCCAAGACGACTCGAAGCTTGGACACGACGACCTACGCGTATAACCCCGACGGGACACTGCTGAGCGCGACCAAGCCTGCGGGCGAGGTTACCACTCTGACCCAGACTGCCCTGGCGCAGCAGGCCACGACCGACGGGAACGGGAATCCGATATGGCCGAGCTCCTACGTTGACGCCTATGGCGTCACGCACAGCCTCGTGACCGACGCGGTCGGGCAGATCGTGAGCGATATCTATACGGCTGACGGCGTGAGCTACTCGGCGACGACTTCGTACTACGGCAACTTGGAGACGAACGATTTTTTCCAGACGCGTCACAACATACTCCTTCGTATTAGCGACAGGACACTCAACGGCGTACCGACGGGCCTCAGCACGAGCTTCGATTCGCTCGGGCGCGTGATCTCGACCAACGATTCACCCGGCCTCCATTCGGGGCTCGCGATTCTGAGCCTCAGTTACGACGGCAACGGGTTCATTTCGTCGTACTCGGTCGGGCCCACCAATTCAGGCGAAACCATCACTCGCGACGCCGCCGGTCACATGTTGCAGATAGCTCAGAACGATATCAATTTCCACCGGGAGAGCGATTTTACTTGGCGCCCAGACGGTCAGCCTGCGACCATCGTCGAGCACGGTGTGACTTACACCCTTTCGTACGACGATTCGTCACCGCAAGGCACGTACAACCTCACGGGAGTCGTCGATAGCCTCGGCCGCACATCGAGCTTGGCCTACGACGGGGCGGGCAACATTGCGACCGCCTTTGACGGAGCGACTACGAACTCGTTCCAATACGACGGCAACAACCGTCTGGTGGTCTCGGCCGATGCGCTCAACAACCAAACGCAGATCGCTTACACGCAAGTGTCTTGCGGCTGCACCGAGGCCGACGAGATCGCGACGATTCACACCCCAGATCTGCCCGCCGGAAAGCAGTGGACGCTCGGATACGGCGCCGAGGGACGGCTTGCTTCCGCGACGGATCCTGACGGATTCATTGAATCGTATGGCTACGAGCCGACGGGTGAGCTCAAGTCCCTTATCGACCGCAACGGCAATCCGACCACAATCACCCACGACCATCTGGGGCGGGTGGCGACGATCGTAGACGCCTTGAATCGCGAGCATCTCAAGGCATATCCGGTGCCATCCTTTGGCAACCCCCCCTTCGGGATCCCGTCGGCCTGGATCGGTCCGACCTTGATGAGCGGGAGCGCGAGCACGACACCGGCATCGACGGATTTCTCCGCCGCCCTGGGCCCCGGCGATTATCAGATCGGCGAAGCCTTTTACCCCACGCGCGGCTACCCAGCGACGGAGTTATTCTACCGGGACGCGACCATCGACATGAGCTACCAGCTCAGCTGGGACCTCGGCCCGCGGCTGACGCAAATGCGCGACCGCACCGGCGTTGTCAGTAGCTCGAACGGCGTCGATCCGAACAACGGCTCGATGGACTTCCCTTCGCAGTTTTACAACGTGGGGTACAACTACGACACCGAGAGCGCAGGGCCCTTCGTCGGTTCGCTTTACTTTCCGGGCACGAACTGGGAGGCGAGCTTTGGTCTCGACGACGAATTCGATAGCACGGACGCCGACGGCATCGGTCCCATCTGCGGCGATACGTTTGCGCGCACCGACTACTCGTACACTCTCGACACGGCGGGTCGTCGGACGGCTATCCAGACGACGCCGATTCCCGGCTGCAGCGGCGCCCCTTTCAGCAAGGCGCAAACCTATGGCTATCTTGCGGGGAGCAACCGCCTGCAGACTTACACCGGGCCTGAGGGGAACAAGAATTACGTTTACGACGCTCGAGGCCTGGTCCAGAGCCTGTCGGTGACGTTGCCTGGCGGTAACTCTGAGCAGTGGAGCTTCACGTACGATAGCTCCGGGCGAAGCTTTGACGTCACCTACCCCGACGGGCACGTGCGTGAGCAGCTCTACGACAGCGAGGGCCGCATCAACTCGCGCTGCTACACGTACGGAAGCCAAAGCTTCTGCTACACGGCGAGCTACGATGGGGCCGGTAATCCGCTTACGATGAGCGACCCTTACGGCGGCAGCGAGATCTACGCTTACGACGTGCTCAATCGCCTGACCACGGTGACTCGTTCGGTGGGGGGCTCGAGCGAGCACGTCGAGAGCTACAGCTACAATGCCATCGGCGGGCTTCACACGACGTTCGACCCCGTCGCGATGGCGGCGGTGACTCTGGACGACCAACGTCCCAAACTTTCCGGCTCCGGCACGGCGGACGCGGCGATTCCGAACACTTTCGGCGGGCAGCCCGTTACCTTCAACGGCGGAGGGCAAGTCACGAGCTTGAGCGGCACCACGTTCAACTACGACACGACGGCACTTCTTCGGGGAGCGCAGAGCACCGTCGGCGGCAATACGATCACCGATAGCATCAGGTACGACGCTTATTCGAGGCGTAACCTGCACTTGCACACCGAGACGAGCCCAACGGTATCCACCACGGAGTTCGATCTGCTCGAAGGGCCGAACTTCGAAGCGACTCTCGATGGTGCCGGCGAGGTGCAATCTGCCTATGTGTTTGACGGAATCGACCATCCGCTTCGAATGGCACAGGTGAGCTACGCGTGCAGCAAGGACGCGGCCACCGCCTGTGTGCTTTCCAATGGCTCCTATACATGCCCGGAGGCGAATCCTCCTTCCCGGACGTGTGTGCCGTCAGCTACGCACGCCTACTTCTACGAGGTCGATCTCGCGGGCAATGTTCGGCGCCTGCGTGACAGCAGCGGTGGAATGGACTTAGGGGGCTATCGGTACACGGCGTTTGGAAATGCTTTTGCCGCCGACGCGACGACCCCCGCGCCGTCGATCGACCAACCGCTGCGCTGGAAGGGGCGGCCGTTTCTGAACCTCGCGGGCGGCCTGTACGACATGCGGGCGCGGTGGTGGAGCCCAGGGATGGGGGCGTTTCTGACGATTGATGGGTACCAGTATCACGACGCTAGCTCGACGCTTTGGGGGTGGCCGGGGCAGAACCCAATCAGGTCGATAGATCCAAGCGGCCACACGGGTCTCACGAACGCGGAGTTTCTGTATGAGTTTTTCACGGGAAACGGCCCAACCGACAGAACCTACACGGTCGGCGATCTTCAAGGGGCGGAGGAGGCTGCGTCGCCCGGCGCCGACGCTCTGCGAGCAGCGTTCTATGCGGGCGGCGAAACGGGTGTGTCCGACTTTAGCTACGGCACGTGGCAGGCTGCCAAGGACACGCTATTCGATCCGTCGCAATGGGGAAGCACCGCGTTCGAGGTCGGAGGGTTCGCGGGAGCTACCGCTGTAAACAATGGCGATGGCACTGTGACTTTCACGATCCCGAACGTCGCGGGAGCCAATTCCTTCTTCTACCACCTACTGCCGAATAGAGAGAGCAAGACGGGGTGGTTCCGAAGCATCAATCAAAAGTTCACCTGGACGGAGCCGATTCCGCAGTGTCCGAAATGACTCTGCTCGCTCACCATCGCGAGCAACCTCCGGTGAGAGCGTGACCGCGCTTGGCGTCCTATTCGAAGTGCTTGCCATTTGCGGCCTCGCATTGCTTGTGCTTGTGGTGTCTCTCGCATTGGCCGTATTGCCGAATAGTCGCGTGCTAGCCAAACAGGTCGCTTTCGCGACCGTCGGTGCGGTCGTCGGCCTGTTCGCTGCGCAGGGCCTGAGCACCCTTGTTGTCCTTGCCGTCGCCGCTGTGACCCAGTACGTCGCAAAGCGGCTAGGGTACGAGGCGGGGCCGGAATCGGTCCTTGGGCTGCTCGCGCTTGCAGCCATTGCGCTGATCACGGCCATTGCGGCATTCGACGGCGCCCGCGCTGGATGGCGCATCGGAGGCGGGCGCCAATTGGTCGTTGCCCTCCGAGATTCGTTGCTCGCCCGAGCGATTCGGAGGAATGTGTAGTGTCCCGGCAAAGGTCCGCACCGCGACGAAGGTCGCCCGAAAAAGATGCCGCCACACAAATTCCAACTCGCCGCACGCTCTCCATGCGCCTGCTGAACGGGCCTCGTACCCCAGGTCGGACGAAGGCGAGAACATAATCGAGCGGTTCTACGGGCGTCGCGTCCACTTCGAGAAGATGGGCACCATCGAACCCGCACATCTCGCGGTATTGAGAAACCCGACCCATCGGGCGAGGGCGCGTTCGCGGTCGAAAGGCTGTGGCGGGGGCGGTCGTCGTCTCATGGTTCCTGCTCGGAGCACGAGACGAGCCGAACCCCAAGAGCGATGCCGTGGCGCTTGCCCGCCTCGAAGGCCCATCGAATGATCACGTCGGTTTCTCGGTTCGTGCGGTCGTTGACCAATTCTTCGAGCCGCAGATATCGCTTCCACGCTCGACGATCCACGACGAGTTGAAGGCGCTCTTGTCCATGTCGGACGCGCTTGGAAAGCTTGCGGATCGTCTTCGACCCCAAGAGCAAGTCGTTGACGGCCATGGCGAGCGCGTCGTCGTCGTTGACGATAGCGGCGGTGAGGCAAGGGGTTTTCATCGGGCCGCTCCCCCAAGATGACGTTGAATGGTGGACGAGCCGACGTTGAGGGTCTCGGCGATCTTGCGCACGGAGAGACCCTGAGCGCGAAGCTCGCGGAGACGATCCATGTCGAGATGGGCGCGTGGTCTTCCGAGACGGGCACCCCTTCGTTTGGCAGCGGCCACACCGGATTTGACCCGCTCGACCAGGAGAGCCCTCTCGAACTCGGCCATTGCCGATCTGCCTATGTGTTTGACGGAATCGACCATCCGCTTCGAATGGCACAGGTGAGCTACGCGTGCAGCAAGGACGCGGCCACCGCCTGTGTGCTTTCCAATGGCTCCTATACATGCCCGGAGGCGAATCCTCCTTCCCAGACGTGTGTGCCGTCAGCTACGCACGCCTACTTCTACGAGGTCGATCTCGCGGGCAATGTTCGGCGCCTGCGTGACAGCAGCGGTGGAATGGACTTAGGGGGCTATCGGTACACGGCGTTTGGAAATGCGTTTCCTGCCGATGTGACGACCCCCGCGCCGTCGATCGACCAACCGCTGCGGTGGAAGGGACGGTGGTTCGAGGAGAAGATCGCGGGCGGGCTGTACGACGTGCGGGCTCGGTGGTGGTCGCCGCAGTTGGGAGCGTTCCTGTCGGTGGACGAGCTTGCGTATCACGATCGGAACTCGACGCTGTGGGGGTGGCCAGGGCAGAACCCCATGGTCTACGCCGACCCGACGGGACACTTCTGGTGGATCCTCGCCGGTGCGGCTGCCGGTGGCGCTCTTGATCTCGGCGCGCAGCTCTACGGTAACGGTGGGAATTTCAGCCAGGTAGACTGGGGGGAGGTCGCCGGCTGGACTGCGGCTGGGGCAGGGGTCGGACTTCTCCCAGAGTTCGCGCTGGGGAGCGCCTTCAGTGGTCTCTCGACGTCGGGGGGTCTGACGGCGGTCACGAGTTGGGCACCGCAAGGAGTCGATGCAACCATTGCAGCGGGACGCTGGGTCATGCTGGGAGGCGCGACCGTGCGGAACTGGCTACTCTCGGGGACGGGATACCCACTGACCAACGGCCAAACCGAGTACGTGCTTAGCTCCGAACTTCAGAACGTACCAAACGAAATCGGCGGCACCGGAGGCGCGTGCGTCACCGCGACAAAGCAGGCGATCGGGCAGCGAATCGTGGGTGGACCCTAACGGCGATGACTTCGGAGGCGTTCTTGACCTGCATGTGGGCGCTCGACGTAGCCCTATGGGTCGGCGTCGCGTTCGGAGTGTTCATCGACGTTGTCTCCTGCCGGGCACACGTCCGGCGCCGACGGAGTGGGCGGGGACCGTCGGGCGTTCCGATAGTCGCGCTGTGCCTCTTCCTTCTGCGGATCCTTGTAAGACCGCTGGACTTCGCTTCGCGTGTGCACCGCCCGTGGTGGCTGCTCGCCTGCGCTGTCATCGTAGCCTTCGCGTTTCACCTGTCGTGTCAGGTCTTGATCCCGTGGAGCGTCCGCAAGAGCGCCACCCTCTGAACGAGATCCAGAACTTCCAGAACCAGATCGACACCCTGAAGGACAAAACGTGCAAGTAAGAATCGCCACGTTGCGCGCCCTCGCTGACAAGCTCTTTACTCATCTGGAGCAAACCGGGCACTCCGCGATCGAGATCGACGAGGATTACTACTGGGATGTGCCTGCCGTTCGGCGCTACAATCCGTACGAGAAGCCGGAAGAGCTAACCCTCGGACAGCTCTCCGACCAGTGGTCCGACCTGAAGAAGATTCTCGCCGGCGAAAAGAACGTGCTGAACTACGATCTCGTCTGGCTCGCCGCGATCTTGCGTCGGATCGGAGAGACCGCGGCAGAGGTCGCGGTAGGCGGTGAAGGGCGGGGCTAACGCCTCCCTTCCTGCCATCGTAGCAAGAAGAGCGCCGGAGACCGCAAAGACGCCGACGACCTCGTTATATACATCATCGGAGTACGCGCCGTAGTGGCGCAGAAGGAGATACCGATGATGAAAAACGAGAGAATAACGGCAGACACGGAACTGACTCGAACCGCCTGCTTCAGGATCACCGAGTCCCAATTCCAGAACTTTCAGGAGCTGCTTCGATTGGTGCCGGGCTCGGAAGCCGACAGCATGTACCGAGAGATCTTCGCGCGCGGGCTGAAGGACCTGGAGATCTACTGCGACAAGCACCTGAACTTGACCTGCGCCGAAGTGGCAGCGGAAGTGCTGGAAGGAGACGCGCCATGAGCGTCCCACCACCAGCAGCCGCCCAAGCGGTCGAGTCCAATGTCATCTCCCTGCACGGCTCCTCCGAGCCGATGCCCTCCGTCAAGGAGAGGTGCGTCAGCCGAAGAGCTGCGCGTGGCGCTCGCTGCCGAAGCACAAGAGCAAGAGGATTGACGGCGGTCCAGTCGGGCGCGAGCCTCCCTCTCGTGTCGCGGCTCCGCTGGTTGGCTGCCATCTTCTTCGCCCTCGTGGCCGTGCTCGTCCCGAGCCGGGCCCGGGCGTCGATGACACCCGCGCCGGAAACTCGCATCGGGGATTTTCACCTCGCGTCGCCAATGCTCGTCGGGGTGATCACTGCCCAAACCCTCGGAAAGCATCGGGCGATCTCCGTCTTCGTTTACGATCCCGCGTCAGCTTGGCGTTACGCCAAGCATGGCCGCACAATGGCGCGATTTCTATGACAATATCGCCGCGCAATTCCCGGGCAATCCGAGCGCGGAGGGAAGAGCAATCCTGATGCAGCAAGCTCTTGAGCTGTTGTCCCAGCCGTAAGTAAGGAAGTCAAAAGGAGGTGGCGATGGGATCCGAGACTCCAAATGGAGGAACGAGCACGACGCGACTGACGAACGCGAGGTCAACACCGATTACGTTCGTGCTGGAGCCTTGGGGTGATGAGTACCCGTTGGCAGCCGGAGCGTCAGTGGATGTGGTCGCTGTGGGGCCGGCGACGGGATCGCTTGAGGTGACGTATACGCAAGATCGTGTTGTGGCGTATGGTTGGCCTGGGTCAGTGCTTCGAGTGTTTCAAAATGGTCTCGAACTGGACAACGGAATTTCTCGGCCCGTCGTCCCGCCGATTCCATGACCAGCACGGGAGCTGGGAACAGTAGACGGCGACAAGACGGCGGCACCGAAAACTGGAGCTTCACCTGCGACACCGTGGGGCGCACCCTCGACGTCACCTATCCGGACGGGCACGAGCGCCAGCAGCTGTAAGACTCCGAAGAGATGTGGCGTTGGACGGTGGGCGGATCCAACGCCTTTGTGGTGCAGCTGGGGTCGTGGAAACGGGGACCACTTTCACAACTCACATGGAACGATCAATCCGACGTGCGAGGTGCAGGACCGGCTTGAGCTGCGCCGACCTTAGTTACAATGCGGTTACCCAAGGGAACGTTTGGCGAACAGCGACGTCGCCATGAACGTTCGTCGTGTTGGAATGATCGCGGTCGGAGTCGTGGCCGTCGGAGTCGTGGCGGTTCTCCTTGAGAGGCGGATCGTCGCTCCTGTAACTGTTCGCGTTAGGAACGAGACCCCTGGGCCCATGACGAAAGTCGAGGTAGCGACGGTGGACGAGCTTCGAACGCGGAACGGGATCGAAGCCGGTGGCGAGTGTTCTATTGGTTTTCATCCAAAACTGGAGACTGCCGTTGACCTGCGATGGCGAAGCCAAGCAGGCGACGCCTGCGCCGGCCACGCTGACGTTTACTTGGAGCGCGGCATTCGGGGAACCGTGTATGTCAGGGTTCTCGGATGCCACGAGTTGAAGATTGAAGACCGCACGACGATACCACTCTTCTGACTCGTACCCCCTGTATAGTGTGTAACGCCACGCGACCGCCCATGCCGCGACGAAAGATTCCGACAGGGCCCATAGAAAACA
>Ga0302324_100000246_pt1 | contig 145171 bp, 125 predicted proteins | sample Palsa_T0_1_FD_201949 | JGI IMG/M metagenome (GOLD analysis project Ga0302324, IMG submission 201949) | Peat permafrost microbial communities from Stordalen Mire near Abisko, Sweden - Palsa_T0_1 | ecosystem: Environmental > Terrestrial > Soil > Palsa > Peat permafrost | place: Sweden: Abisko...
CTAGAACTCGAAGGCCAGGCCGAATGTAAAGTAGGCCGCCCCGAGGTTGATGCCCGCCGCCCCGAAGTTGTTGGCGAAGTCGTCGTTGAATTCGCCAAACAGGTAGAAGTGGTAGATGCCCGAGTCCTCGCGCGCTTCGCGGGCATAGCTCGGGTTGAGGAAGTCCATCTCCAGCGCCAGCCCGGCGGTGAAGCCCCACCCAAAGCGGAGGCCGGAGCCCTTCTGCCCGTCGACGGTTTCCGTCATCCCGCCCTTGTTCGTCCACCAGGGGTAGGCGATGCCGCCAATCTCCGCGTAGGGGACGAGCGGGATGTGAAAGACATGCGCCAGGACGTCGTAGCGGTAAACGGCCATGACGCGGATGGGCAGGACGATGAGGCCGGTGGCCTCTCCCGACGGCGTGCCATCGGCCAGGAGCGCCTTGGCATATTTCTCGGCGTAGCTCACGGAGACGCTAAGGCCGAGGTAGCCATAGCCGTGGTAAAAGGAGCGGTCGACCTCGACCCCGCCAAGCAACATCGCCGAATTGCCGAAGGTTTCGACGTAGGGGTCGCCCGTCACGCCGGGCGAGTCCTTCACCCGCGGCTGGTAGAAGCCGAGCTTCAGCTCGACGATGGTGGTGTTGGGCAGCGAGGACGGCGCCTGCGTCGTGCTCTGAGCGAAGGCCGGAAACGCAACCCCGAGGATGGACGCCAGGAGTGCCTTCTTCACCCGCGCCTCCGCGCCAACACCAGCGCCAGCAAGGCACCCAGGGCAAGCGCCGAGGGCGCTCCGCCCGCGCTGTCACCGCAGCCGCCCACCTGCCCGCCGTCGTTGAGGTAGTTGGCGTAGAAGCCGGTGGTCATGACCGGGGAACCCGTCACCGTCGTGGGCGTGGTGCTGACGTTGGAGGCCTCGTCGACGGTGAAACCCTGGATGGAATACACGTCGCCATTCACCAGATTCGAGATGCTGACTGCAGCGTTGCTCGCGGCGATGTTGCCTCCAACCGGGGTGTAGTTGAGAGTGCCGCCATCGTAAGTGCCGCCGTCCGTCGACTGCAGGGCGTACTGCACCAGGTAGTACTGGACGTCGACGACGGGCGTCAGGGCGTCCGGAGACAGGCGCACCGAGAGCTGGCTGTCCAGGGGGACGATGTTGATGGTGGGAGGGTCCGGTGGGACGTTGTCGTAGCGGAGACCGTTAATGGTGGTGGGTTGGACAACCGTCCCCGTGCACCCGCTGGTGGCCGTGTTGAGCGTGACGGCCCCGCACACGTAGTTGGTGAAATCGCTCACCGAGCCACAGCTGGTGTTGCCTCCGTCCAATGCCCCTGCGGCGAAGCCCGGAAGCACCGAGGCGGTGAAGCTGAAGGTGTCCGTGGTCAGCCCGCCAACCAGGTTGCCGGCCGCTTGGGTGTAAAAGATGTAGTCCACGGGCGCGACCGTGGTGTTGGGCGTTGCGGCGCAGGTGGTGTTGGTAATCCAGAGTTGAAGCGAGGTGCAGGCGGTGGTGAGGCCCGTCCCCGTCCAGCTCCCCGTGATGTTGCTGCTGCAGCCACTCGCGTTGAAGGCCAGCACCGGGTTGACGTTGGTGCCGTAAGTGATGGCGCTGTTGATGGTGACGGACAGCGTCTGGGCGGTGCCGACGGCGGGAAGAAGCAACAGGGCGGCAAGGAGTGGTCGCATGGGGAGCCAGCCTGGAATAGCAAGGCCGGGGCCAGCCTGTCCCCGCTCTCGCGGCCCGGCAAGAAAGCGGCCCACGCGCCACCCGGGCATGGGCGGTGCCCGACGGCGTGTCAATTTGTCAGGGAGCGCGCCACCAGGCGCTCCCCGGCGGCGAGGGCGGCCGCGGACACCAGCGCCGGGCCATCCACCGCCACCACCAGCTCGAGCGCGTCCGCGCGCCCGGCGGAGGCCCGCACCCGGCCGACGAGGATGGAGGCGTCCGAGGACACCAGCATGGGCATGGGGTAAATCCGCTCCGCCGGGGCGTCGAGCACCTTCACGCCCGGTGCCTCGCGGAGTCGCATCCGCACCTCCTCGGGAGTGGCCGCCTTCCCGAGCCGCACCTGCAGGGTCAGGAGCGCGCCGTGAAAGACGGGTACCAGCACCGCGGTCCCATCCAGCGGCGGCGCACCCGGGCCCCACAAAAGCGTGACGTCCGCGCGCCAGCTCAACTCCTCCAGCGTCCCGCCGCTTGCCTCGCTGAAAGGCCCGGCCTGGGGCACGAGGTTGAAGGCCAGCCGGTGGGGAAAGTGCGTGGGCTCGAGCTCTCGGCCGGAGAGGAGCTGAGCAGTCGTCTGCTCGAGCTCGGTGAGGCCACGCGCGCCGGCCGACGCCGCGCCGAGGAGTGCCGTGACGTGGGCCTCCGTCACCCCGTAGCTGCCCCGCAGCGGCTCGAGCGTGCGCAGAAGCCCGAGGGCCACCGGCCCGGGGACTCTCACCACGTGGCCGGAGAAGGGGCGTGAAAGCCCGTCTCCCCGAAGCCCGGCTTCGGCGAGCGGCACCGAGACGTCGGCCAGGAAGGCCCGGCTCGTGTCCACCACCCAGGCCCCGGCCTTCTGGGCCTCCACGGCCAGTGGACGGGCCACCTCCGCCGGCACCGCCAGCACCACCAGCGCGTGGCCTCGGAGCGCCTCCGCCGAGGTTGCCTCCACCTCGAGGGTGGTGTGGCCGTAGGCCGCCTCCACCCCCACCGAGCGCTCGCTGGCCAGGGCCGTCACCTGGGTGTCGGGATGCCCGGCCTCGGCCAGGGCGGCCAGGACGCCGCGGCCCACAAGCCCCGTCGCTCCCACCACCGCCACGCGCCAATTCCGTTGCATGCCCTACTCCTCTTCCTTGCGAATGCGGGCGGTGGGTGCAGGCCCCGCCAGCGGGGGAAACTTGGGGTTGCGCTCTGCCTCGGAGGCTCGAAGGTAGTGCGGCTCGAGGGCGAAGAGTGTCTCGGCGACGAAAGCGTCGGGCAGCCGCGCAAGGCGTGCCACCGCCCAGGCCGACGGAAACAGGGGGCCAGCCAGGAGTTGGCCCCGCGCTGCCCCAGCCAAAAGGAGCGCCTCCTCGAGCTCGCTGGCCGCTGGCCCGAGGGCGCGAGCCTCCGGGTGGGCCCCGAGGTACGCGCCCAGCTGCCCCGGCGTCCAGGCCTCCTCCTTCGCGTCCTCGCGAAGTCCGTTGGCCGTCCGCCGGTAGAAGCCGACGTACACCTCGTCCCTCCGCGCCACCATGGCGGGCAAGAGTGGCACGTCCAAGGGGCCCTCGAGCGCGAGCGCGGCCAGCGACGAGGCACCGCCCACCGGCCGCCTCTGCGCGTAGGCCAGCGCTTTCACCGTCGACAGCCCAATCCGCAGCCCGGTGAAGGAGCCCGGGCCGAGGCCCACCGCATAGCCCTGGACGTCCTTGAGGCCGAGGCCGTGCCGCACAAGGAGGTCAACCAGCGTGCCGGGCAACATCTCGCTCTGCTTGCGCGGGGGTGGATGCGACTCCTCCGCCACGAGGACGGGGCCCGGCCCCACCAGGGCAAGCGAGAGCGTCAGTGTCGAGGTGTCCAGCGCGAGAAGCATCCGTCGTCCACCCCCCATGCGCCCGAGGGTGCCCAGGAGGCAAGTGGTGGTGGCTTAGCCCTGGAGGAAGCGGCGGTCCCGCACCGGGTGAGCCTGACTTTCACCACGCCCCGTCCCACCATTCCCAGCGCCTGGGCAGCCGTCTCCGAGACATCGAGAATTCGCCCTCCGGCGTAGGGGCCGCGGTCATTCACCGTCACCTCGACGCTGCGCCCGCTGTCGAGCACCGTCACCCGCACGCAGCTGCCGAGGGGCAGCGTCCGGTGCGCCGCAGTGAGGGTGCCGGGCCGGAGGACGTCTCCGCTGGCGGTGCGGTGGCCGTACAGCCCGGGCCCGTAATAGGAGGCGTCGCCTTCCTCCGACTCGGCTGGCTCGGGACGCACGGCATGGGCACAGCCGCAGAGGAGGACGAGGGAAAGGAGCAGCCCACGCAAGAGGAGGCGCTCGCTACATCAACAGGCGCGCGATGTCGTTCTTGAAGACGAAGAGCATGAGCACCACCAACACCGCCAGGCCGACGATGTTGGCGATTTCACGCGCCCGCATGGGGATGGGCCGTCGTCGCACCCACTCCCAGAAGGCGGAGAGCAGGCCAAAGCCGTCCAGCACCGGGATGGGCAGAAGGTTGAGGAGGCCGAGGTTCACCGAGATGAGGGCCATGGTGGAGAGGAAGACGCCGAGGCCCAGCTGCGCGCTCTGGGAGGCGATGCCGTAGAGCATGATGGGACCGCCCAGCATGCTGAAGGGCACCCGGCCGGTGACGAGCATCGCCAGGTTACCGGCGACGTTGGAGATGGTGTCTCCCACCTTGCGCGCCGCGGCCACCAGCGCCGTGCCTGGCCCAAGCCGCGCGATGTCGAATGTCAGCCGCTCGTCCGCCGAGGCGTCAAAGGGCGCCCTGAGGCCCAAGTCGAGTCCCTTCGTACCAGCGACATCCTTCGGGTCGAGGGGGCGCTGCTGGACCTCGGCGAAGCGCTCCTGGCCCTTCTGCAGCCAGCCGAGGCGAAAGGGCGTCTTGCGCAGAGTGTCGAGCTTCCTCTGCAGCTTGAGCGCCGACACCACCGGCTGTCCGTCGACGCTCAACAGGCGGTCGCCGGGCAGAAGCCCCACGGCCTCGGCGGAGCTCCCCGGGGCCACCTGGCCCACGTAGAGGTCCGGGAGCTCGACACCGAGCACCGCCAGCCCTTGGCCTTGCTGTCTCGGCACGTCGGCGTGGATGCGCTCCGGGACGACGGCGTCAACGCCCGGAAGTGCGGCCGGGGCTCGCCGCAGCGCCTCGACGTGCACCACGTCGTTCTTCGCCGCCGAGAGCGTCCGTTCGAGCGACACCAGGTCCTCGACTGGCTGGCCATCCACGGACAGGACGCGGTCAAACGTCCGGAGTCCTGCGCGCTCGGCGACGCTTCCGGCCGGGACCCCCAGCAGTGGCAGGCGGGGCTCGGGTGAGACGCCGAGCCGTCCGCGCGTCTTGTCCGCCTCGCCCTCCTCGCTGCGCGCCGCGACCAGCTTGAGCTCGAGCGGCCGCCCGTCGCGCTCCAGGCCCAGGGTGACTTCCTTGCCGCCCTTGTTGCCCAGCGCGCGGCGGAGGTCCTCGAAGGTGCGGACCGCGTTTCCGTCGATGGAGGTGATGAGGTCCCCCACCCGGACGCCGGCCTCGGCGGCCGGCATCCCTGGCTCGAGCATCATCACCCGCGACGACGTCCGCAGCGGGTACCTGGTGGTGACGTCGATGGCCTGTGGGAAGGCCAGAAAAAGGATGAAGTAGAGGAGCAGCGGGAAGGCGAGGCTCGCGGCCGGACCCGCTCCGACGATGACCGCCCGCTTCCAGGGCGCCTGCGCCAAGAAGCCGCGGCCCTGGTCCTCGCTTGGGCCCTCGTCTCCGAGGTCTCCTGCCATCTTCACGTAGCCACCGAGCGGGACCCAGGCCACCTGGTACTCGGTCTCTCCCCGGGTGAAGGCGAAGATGCGAGGGCCGAAGCCGATGGAGAACCGAGTCACCTTCACGTCCAGCGCCTTGGCGGCCAGGAAGTGCCCGAGCTCGTGCACGAAGATGAGCACGCTCAGAAGGACGATGAAGTAGATGGGGTTCTGCAGGACCATGTGTCTCCAACAGTAGCCGCGCCCCTGGCGAGGGACAACGGCGTCCTTCGGCTTACGCCAGCAGGTTACGGAATACCGTGACGTACACGTACACCACCGGCGCGTTGAAGAGCAGCGCGTCAAGGCGGTCCAGGATGCCTCCGTGGCCGGGGATGAGGACGCCCGAATCCTTCTTGCCGTAGGCCCGCTTGAGCATCGACTCGCAGAGGTCGCCCAGCGGCCCGACGAGGCCGCCCGCCACGCCGAGCAGGACGCAGTCCATCGGCCGGAGCACGGGAAACAGAATCCGGGCGATGAAGAGGCCGCCCACCGAGCCGAGGAAGCCGCCGGCAAAACCCTCCCACGTCTTGTTCGGGCTCACCGTCGGGTACAGCTTGTGCCGCCCGAAGGCCCGTCCGGCGAAGTAGGCGCAGGTGTCGTTGGCCCAGGTGATGACCAGCGCCGCGATGACCCAGGCCAGGCCGTCCGTCCCCGCCCGGAGGGCGGCCAGAAGGGCGATGCCGAGCCCTCCATAGAGACAGCCGGTGACGGCGTGGGCGCTCTGCGTCGGCGCCTCGGGGAGCGGGCCACGGAGCAGGTGGTCAATCCAGGCGACGTAGAAAACGCCGGTCACCACCCAGAAGGCCGGCCCGGCAAAGCTGCGCGGCCAGAGGGTGGCGAAGAGCGGCAGGCTGGCCGCACCGAGGACGCTCACCAGCTGAGAAACGCCGAGGCCCCCCGACGTCAGCTGCGCATACTCCAGGGCGCAGGCACCCGCGGCTCCGGCGAGCATGATGCCTGCCGGCCATCCGCCGTAAAACAAGAGCGCCAGCACGGCCGGCAGGAGCGTCAGCGCCGTCACCACCCGGACGAGCAGGTTTCGGTTGGGTGGAGTCACTTGGGAAGCTGGGCCGAGGTGAGGCCGAAGCGGCGTTCTCGGTGCTGGTACTCGGCGACGCAGGCCAGGAAGTGGTGCGCGCGAAACTCGGGCCACAGGGTGTCGGTGAAGATGAACTCCGAGTAGGCCGACTGCCAGAGGAGAAAGTTGCTCACCCGGTGTTCGCCGCTGGTGCGGATGACGAGGTCGACGGGGGGAAGGGGGGACGTCCACAGGTGAGCGGCGAAGGCTTCCGCAGTGAGCGGGCGGTCGGGCAGCGTCCCGGAACGCGCCGCCGCCACCAGCCGGCTGGTGGCGGCAATAATCTCCTCCTGTCCTCCGTAGGAGAGCGCCAGGGTGAGCACCATCCCCCGGTTGGCGCTCGTCTCGGCGCGCAGGGCCTCGAGCGGGCCACGGACCATGCGTGGGAGCCGGTCCAGCTCGCCCACCGCGTTGAGCCGGATGCCGTTCTCCAGAATCTCCGGGCGCTCCTTTTCCAGGTACTCGCGGAGCAAGTCCATGAGCCCGGCCACTTCCTCCATGGGACGGGACCAGTTCTGCGAGGAAAAGGCATAGAGCGTCAGCGCCTGCACGCCGATGCGTCGGGCAGCGCGCGTCACCTCGCGCACGCTGTTGCTCCCCTCCCGGTGGCCCTCGAGACGCACGAGCCCCCGCTCCTCCGCCCACCGCCCGTTGCCATCCATGATGATGCCCACATGCCCGGGCAGGGGCCGCTCCTTCACCTGGGCCTCCAGGGCAGCGAGCGACGGAATCGTGGACATGGCAGCGGCGCACCATAGGGGCGCCCGTCCACGCTTGGCCACGGCAAACCGGTGTGGGTCGCGAGCATTCTTTGAAGCCTTGACGAAGCAAGCCGTGCGCCAGCGACTCGGGCCGTCGCCAGAAAGCGAGTCGCGGCCGGGCGCCCACGTCAACTCCGCGGCCCGTCGGCCGCGCGTCGTCGGCTATGGTGCCGCACCCCTTCCCTGCCCCCCTTGGAGGTCCGCTCCCGTGTCCCGCGCCTTCTGCCTTCCTGCCCTGTTGCTCTTCCTTCTGGCGCACGCCGCCCAGGCCGAGCCTGCGCACGCGGTGGTGCTCCACGCCGCCCACCTCTTCGACGGCACCTCGGACGCGCTGGTGTCCGGCGGGGTGAGTGTCCTCGTGGAAGATGGGAAAATTCGTGCGGTGGGAAAGACGGTCACCGTCCCTCCCGGCGCGGAGGTGATTGAGCTCGGGGACGTCACGCTGCTCCCGGGCCTCATCGACGCCCACACCCACCTCGGCATGCAGAGCTCGGACAACTGGGCGCAGGACCAGGTGGACATGCTCCGGCGCCACCCCGCCGAGCAGGCCTACTACGCCGCCACCTACGCGCGTCGCACCCTGGAGGCTGGCTTCACCACCGTCCGCGACCTCGGGGCGGCCATGGATTTCGTCGACGTCAGCCTGCGCAACGCCATCTCCGCTGGCCTCGTCCCAGGGCCACGCATGCTGGTGGCGGTCCACGCGCTCGGCGCCACCGGTGGGCACGCCGACATGGACCCCTACCCCACCGACCGCGTCATCCCGCCCGGCGTCCCGGAAGGCATCTGCAATGGAGCCGACGCCTGCCGCGCAGCGGTGCGCTTCCAGGCGAAAGGAGGGGCCGACGTCATCAAGGTGATGGCCTCGGGCGGTGTCCTGTCGCTGTCGGATTCGGTGGACGCGCCGCAGCTGACGCTCGAGGAGCTCACCGCCATCGTCGACGAGGCCCATCGGCTGGGCAAGAAGGTGGCCGCCCATTGCCACGGCGACATCGCCGGAAAGACGGCCATCGCCGCCGGCGTCGACTCGCTCGAGCACGGCAGCTTCCTCAAGCCGGACACCCTGGCCCAGATGAAGGCCAAGGGCGTCTACCTCGTCCCGACGCTCCTCGCGGCCGAGTGGGTGAACACCAAGCTCGACCGCTTGCCGCCCTCCATCGTCGAGAAGGCGCGCGCCGCGCTGGCTGCGCGGTCGCAGATGTTCAAGGACGCGCTCAAGGCCGGGGTGCGCATCGGCTTCGGGACCGACTCCGCCGTCAGTCCGCACGGGCTGAATGCGCGCGAGTTCGCGCTCATGGTGTCCCTGGGGATGGCGCCCGCGGCGGCCCTGCGGTCCGCCACCAGCGTCGATGCGGCGCTGCTCGGGCTTTCGGCGAAGCTCGGGACGCTCGAGGCGGGCAAGCTTGCCGACGTGGTCGCCGTGCCGGGAAACCCCTTGACCGACGTTCGCGTCATGGAGCACGTCGTCTTCGTGATGAAGGAAGGCGTGGTGATGAAGCGCCCGGCGAACTGAGCTCCGCCCTTCAGCAGGGCGGGTCCTTCCAGAGAGCGATGCCTCCCAGGAGCCCGGCGGTGTTGGAGACGAGCTTCACGTGCGGCGGCAGCGTCACCGAGATGTGCTTGGCGTTGCCGCCCCCGAGGTACAGGACCTGGGGGTTGAAGATGGGTTCTACCTGCGCCACCACCTTCGTCACCCGGCGGTTCCACTTCTTCTTGCCCACCCGCTCCAGGGCGCCCTTGCCGATGTATTCCTCGTACGTCTTTCCAGCCTTGAAGGGGTGGTGGGCGAGCTCGATGTTGGGCACGTAGCGCCCGTCGACGAAGAGGGCGCACCCCATGCCGGTCCCGAAGGTGAGCACCATCTCCACGCCCTTGCCGCGGACGACGCCATAGCCCTGCACCCCGGCGTCATTGATGACCCGCGTCGGGCGGCCGAGTCCCTTGGTGAGCGTCTTGGCCAGCGGGAAGCCGAGCCACTTGGGATGCAGGTTGTGGGCGGTGTCGGTGACCCCGTCCATCACCACACCGGGAAAGCCCACCGAGGCCCGCTCGAAGTCGCCGAGCGGGGCGACCAGCGTCTGCAAAGCGGCGAGGACGGCATGCGGCGTGGCCGGTCGCGGCGTCTCCACGCGCACCCTTTCGGTGAGCGGCTTTCCCGACGGGTCGACGATGAGGGCCTTGAGGCCGGTCCCTCCAATGTCAATGCACAGCGTCCGGGGAGCTGCTTCGGCCTCGGCGGGGGCGTCCATGTGAGACATCCTCGCCATGGGATGCCCCCGGGGGGCAAGCACTTCCGCGTCCTTTGGACGCTCGGCGGTTTGACCCTCCTGCCGGCGACTCCTTACGCTACGCTCTTTCTTCTCCTTCTGAATGCCGCCCAAAGTCATCGGCCCATACCGAGTCTTGGAGACGCTCGGCAGTGGCGGCGCGGGGACCGTCTACCGGGCCCTCGACCGAAGAACTGGCGAAGCCGTCGCCCTGAAGCTGCTCTCCACCGGTCCGGCGCTCGACCCGCGCGCCGCTCGGCGGCTGGCGCGTGAATTCGAGACGCTCTCGGAGCTCTCGCACCCCAACGTGGTGAAGGTGTTCGACACCGGTGTGCACCACGGTTACCCGTACCTGGCCATGGAGCTCGTGGACGGGCTCACGCTTCGCAACTACCTGGACCTCGACGGGCCCAACCCGAGGCGCTCCCGGCCCGTCGCCGTGCCTCCGCCGCAGGTGCCCTGGGAGGACAGCGACACCGGCGAGTGGAGCGGTCCTCGCACCTTCACGCTCTCGCAGCTCGGCGAGGAGCCCCCCAGCGACGACGCCGCATTCGGCACCGGTCCGGACAGCCTGCGCGCCCTGGCCGACGCGGTGGATGAGCCAGACACCAACGAGTCGCGTGACGTCTCGCTGCCCTATGCGCTCGAGCCCACCGGCGAGCTCCCCACCCTGGCCGCGGTCGCTCCGGTGGACACCGAGTTTCTCAACCGCCCGGAGCGCACGGCCCGCCTCAGGGACGCCATGCTGCAGCTGTGCGACGCGCTCTCCTACGTCCACGGCCACGGCCTCATCCACCGCGACCTCAAGCCAAGCAATGTCATGGTGGACGGGGAGAAAGTCGTCCGCCTCATGGACTTTGGGCTGGCGAAATTCCTGGCCGAGGATGGAGCGGTGACTGCCGGCGGACGCCTGGTGGGCACCTTCCGTTACATGGCGCCGGAACAGATTCTCGGGGAGTCGGTCGACCCCCGGGCGGACCTCTACAGCCTGGGCGTCATCCTCTACGAGCTCCTCGCCGGCCGGCCTCCCTTCGACGCCCGCAATCCCCCGGAGCTCTGGCAGAAGGTGCTCGAAACCGAAGCGCCGCTGGTGATGGCCCTCAACCCCGGCAGTGACCCGGTGCTGGCGCGGATTGCACAGCGCCTCATCCGCAAGGAGCCCGACGAGCGCTTCCAGACGGCCGAGGAAGTCCACGAGGCCTTCTTGGAATGATGCGGACGTTGCAACTGCCCGCCGAGGCGGCCGGACGGCGACTGGACGTCGTGGTGGGCGAGGTACTCGGCCTCTCCCGCGCCCGGGTGAAGTCCCTTTTCGAAGCCGGCGCGGTGCGCGTCGACGGCCGACGCCCAAGCAAGGGGGACCGCCTGCGGGGCGGGGCACGGGTGGAGGTGGAGCTCGTCGAGGAGGCGCGGGCCCTCGTGCCGGAGCCGGCATTGGCGCTCGAGCTGCTGTACCAGGACGACTGGCTCCTGGCCGTGGACAAGCCGGCGGGCATGCCCTCTCACCCGCTCAGGCCCGGCGAGACGGGGACGGCGGCCAACGCCCTCGTGGCCCGGTTTCCGGAAGTCGCCGCCGCAGGCGAGGACGTCCGCGAGGGGGGCCTCGTCCACCGGCTCGACATCGAGACGTCGGGCGTGCTGCTGGCCGCACGCGACCGACGCACCTGGGAGGCGGTGCGGGCGCTCTTCCGGGAGCGCGCGGTGGACAAGCGGTACTGGGCCCTCGTCTCGGGGCCCATCGGGGAGGAGGGCGCCATCGAGCTGCCGTTGCGCCACAAGGGGGAGTCCCGGGTGGAGCCCGCCCTCGACGCTGGCGAGCCGGGCCGGGAGGCGCTCAGCGAATTCCGTGTCCTTGGCCGCTCCGGGGAGCTGGCGCTGGTGGAGGTGAAAATCCTCACCGGTGTCCTCCACCAGGTGCGTGCTCACCTGGCCGCCATCGGCGCACCGGTGGTGGGCGACGCGCTCTACGGCGGGCGCGCCCTGAAAGGGCTGCAGCGCTTCTTCCTGCACGCGCGCTTCCTCGGGCTGTCCCTCCCGGAAACCCACGCCGCGGTGCACGTCGAAAGCCCGCTCCCGGCGGAACTCCGCCGAGTCCTCCTGGACAATGGCCTGAAACTGCCCGGGCTGAGCGAGCCGGACTAGTTCTTCACCGCTAGGATGCCACGCTGGGCCATGGAGTCGATGACCGTCTTGGCGAAGCCCTGCATCCCCTGAAGAATGGTGCCGGGGTTGGTGGTTTGCGTCGTCCCGGACCACACCATCTCCAGCTTGGCCGCGTCGAAGACGTCCGTCTCCAGCGTCACCACCAGAGTGGTGGTGGCCATCGGCGGCACGTAGTCGTAACTCCACGCCGAGCCGTAGAAGCCGTAGAAGCCTCCGTAGTAGGCGGGGCCGACCGGCCCGTAGATGTAGCCCGGTGTGTAATTCACCTGCGTCTGCGTCCCGAGGAAACGCGTGGCCAGCACGGCATCGGCACCGGAGGTGCGGATGGCGGCCTCCAGCTTGTCGTTCGGGACCTGGCCGTCCTCGGCGATGAGCGTGTAGCTGCTGATGGCCGTCACCCCGCGTCCCATCAGCTGGTAGCTGAAGGCGTCCTCGAAGGTGCGGCGCCGGCCGCTGTCACGCGTCACGCAGATGACGAGGACGCGCTTGAAGCCACCAGGGACGTAGCCCGGAAGCTGCCAGGCGCTCACCAGCTGCGTCTGAGGCCCGGTCTGGCAGGCAAACAGCAGCCCACACAACAGCGTGGCGGCGACGACGGAACGGCGAAGGCGCATGGAATGCTCCGGGGCGAAAAAGGTGCGCGCACCGTAGCACCGCCAGCCTGGCGTCACCGACAGCGTTTTTTCAGCGGACGGGAGCCGCCGACTCCGCTGCCGCGGGAGGGAATTGCACCGAGAGGTCCGCATCCGCGCCGGTGCCACCGGGGATGCCGTCCCGTCCCAGCGTCCAGATGCGCGCCGAGCCCCCGTCGCTCTCGTAGCGGTACGGCCGCCCCCAACCGTCCTCGCCCACCGAAGCGACGTACTTCGGCGCGAGCGGCCCGAGCCCATCCACCGTGGAGGGGAAACGCCCGGTGTCCTTGCGGTACAGCTTGGCCGCATTCAGGAGATTCCGCAGGCGGTAAGGCTCGAGTAGCTCGGGCGGCTGCTCGAGTGTCCGGTAGAGGAGCCAGCAGCCGCCAAACCCTGCCAGCACGACACCGGTGACGAAGAGGAGTGCACGCGAGGTGCGGCGACGAGCGGCCAACGCTCGCTCCTGCGGCGCGTCCATGGCTCCCTCCTCGAAGAGAGGCTCCGGGGCAGACGCCGTCCGGAAACCCTCCCTGGGGAGTCTTGCTCCCCTCGGCCTCGAAACACCAATCCCTGCAGTGCAGGCGCCGCTTCCGTCAGGCGCCCCTCCGCGGCAGGGCGAGCCGCTAGACTTCCCTTCGGCCCATGGACACGCCCCGCGCCATCCTCCATCTGGACATGGACGCCTTCTACGCGTCGGTGGAGCAACGCGATGACCCGGCCCTCAGGGGCCGTCCGCTCATCGTCGGGGGACACCCCAAGCGCGGCGTGGTGCTGGCCGCCAGCTACCAGGTGCGCCCCTCGGGCGTGCACAGCGCCATGCCCATGGCCCGCGCCCTCCGGCTCGCGCCGGACGCCGTGGTGGTGCCGCCGCGCTTCGGCGCCTACGCCGAGGCCAGCGAGCAAGTCTTCGCCATCTTCGAGCGCTACACGCCGCTCGTGGAGCCGCTCTCGCTCGACGAGGCCTTCCTAGATGTCACCGACTCCTTGAGCCTCTTCGGCCTTCCCGGAGCCATCGCTGCCCGCATCCGCGCCGAGGTGGCGAAGGAAGTCCAGCTGCCCTGTTCCGCGGGCATCGCCGCGGTGAAATTCGTGGCCAAGGTGGCCAGCGACGTTGCCAAGCCCAACGGGCAGCGCGAGGTGCCGGCGCGCGAGACGCGGGCCTTCCTCGCGCCACTACCGGTGGGCCGGCTGTGGGGCGTGGGCCCGAAGCTGGAGGCCACCCTCTTCGCCCTCGGGCTCCGCACCGTGGGAGACGTCGCCGCCGCCGACGTGGGCCTCCTCGTCGAGCAGCTGGGGGACACCGGCCACCACCTGGCGGCCCTCGCCCGGGGCGAGGATGACCGGGCAGTGGTGCCAGACCGTCAGGCGAAGAGCATCGGCGCCGAGGACACCTTCGCCGAGGACACCGCGTCGCCGGACGTCCTTCTGCGCGCGCTGCACTCCCATGCGCTGCGCGTCGCGCGACGGCTGCGCCGGGCGTCGTTGAAGGCCCGCACCGTCCAGCTCAAGGTGAAGCTCTCGGACTTCACCCTCCTCACCCGCCGAAAGACACTGGAGCATCCCACCGATGACGGGCAGCGGCTCTACCGCGAGGCAGCGGACCTCCTGGCTCGCCTCACACTCACCCAGTCCGTCCGGCTGACGGGTGTCTCCGCCCAGGAGGTCGTCGGGGTGCACTCCCAGCTGGGCCTCTTCGTCGAGAAGGAGGAGCGCACCGGCCGGCTCAACGCCGCGCTGGACGCCATCGCCGAGCGCTACGGGCAGGGCGCGGTGACACCGGCCGACGTCGCCAGCCTGGAGGCGGACACCGAGGAGGACGAGGTGCGCCGGCGGGCAGGCGCCGCCCGCTACGACGTCGTCCGCCGCGAGAGCTAGTGCGTCAGGCCGCCAGGGGGCTGGCGGGGAGTCCCAACGGGCCGCGCACCCCGTACAGACGCCGAAGACGTCGCTCCAGCTCGCCGGCCCTTAGCCGGACGCGGTGAATGCGGCCGTTGCGCGTCGAGATGGCGTTTCTGTCGGTGAGCGTCAAGCGCCCCCAGGGCCGCGCCAGGGTGAAGACGGCGTGGCCGGTGAAGGGGGACGTGGGCGACGTCTGGTGCCAGGCATTCATCCCGGCGAAGGCCTGCAGCGTGCGGGGCTCGCGAGACACCCGGTAGAGCGAGCGCCAGTGGTCTCGCACCGCGTGCTCCAGCACGAGCTCGTCCGGCCACTCGCCCTCCACGAGCCGGTACGTCCCGCTGACGTCCGACTGCTGGCCGGTGCCGAGCGGCATCGGCGCGCGGAAGGCATCTCCGAAGCCGACCTCGACGAGGTACGTCTGGTCCAGCGTCACCGCCAGGGTGAGGTGGTCAAACTCCGGGCCCCAGCTGCGCTCCGCCTTGCGCCACACCCGGGCCGAGAGAAGCGACACCTGGAAGCCCAAGGCCGAGAGGGCCGAGGCGAAGAGCGCATTCAACTCGTAGCAGAAGCCCCCCCGCCGCAATTCCATGACTTTGGACCAGGCCCTTTGGACGTCCAGGGGAATGGGCCTCCCCCAGAAGATGTCCAAATTCTCAAAGGGCACCCGAAGCAGGTGCCGACGCTGGAGCCGGGTGAGGAAGGGCAACGAAGGGCGCTCCGGCCGCTCGAGGCCCAGCCGCCCGAGGTAAGCAGCCAGTTGCCCAGGCCGGAGCTCCGCCCCGGGAGCGGGGCCCAAAGAGACGGTGGCGAGGGAGGAGTTGGGGGCGGGCGACGGCATGGGCGGCGGACCACCGACTGCCAGTGTGGGCTTGGATGCTAGCCGCTTTTCCGGGTTGCGGGCCGAATTCGGACACCTTCCAGAGTGCTAACCCCCCTTCAGGACTGTCAGGCGCCCGACGGAGGGGGCCCAGCCGGCGGTCCGCCCCCCGCGGGGGCCGTGCCCCCACCGGCCCCGCCCCGGCCACCCCCCCGCCTCCGACGGCGGCGCCGACGGCCGGACGGGACGACACTGCTGCCCGGGGCCGGCACCGGGGCCTGGCCTGACTGCCAGGCGGCGAGCTCGGCGGCACCCTCTCCCGTGGCCTCCACGGTACAGGCGAAGACGGTGAGCGACTCGTTGAAGAGGGGGTGGCGCCGGAAACTTGCCAGGTTTCCCCGCCGGCGCCGTTGGCCGGAGAGCGTGGCCTGGGCGAGCAGCATCATCCGGCAGCGCTCGGCAATGCGTCGCGGAAGCCGCGCCGTGCGCACGAGCTCCTGCAGCATGGCCTCGATGGCCTCCGGCACGGCGCTTGGCCCCTCGGCCGACTCGGGAGTGGCCCGCATCAGCGGGCTCAGGAGCACCGCGAGAAGCACCGCGTCCTCGAGCGCCTGGCCGCTCTTGAGGCGCGTGTCCACGGTACGCGCGAAGGCGGCCAGCGTCCTCTCACCCTCAGGACCGGCCTCCTTGAGGTAGCTGTCGATGGGCGCAAGGACGTAGCGAAGCGCATCCAGCGCCAGAAGCAACGCCAGGCCGGGCTCGGCCACGCCGCCGCGCAGGATGCGGAAGGTGTCTTCCAGAAGCCGTGGCGGGGCACAGCGCGGGAGGTCCTCCACCGCCCCTTCCATCGCGGCGTAGGTGCGCGGCTCGATGTCGAATTCCAGGCGGGAGGCAAAGCGCACGGCCCGCAGAATCCGGATGGGGTCCTCCCGCATGCGACGCTCCGGGTCGCCGATGGTGCGGACGAGGCGCTCCTCGAGGTCCCGCCGCCCACGCACGAAGTCCAGCACCCGGCCCTCGCCCACGTCGTAGAAGAGGCCGTTGATGGTGAAGTCGCGCCGCCGGGCGTCCTGCTCGGCCGTCCCGAAGACGTTGTCGTCGCCGATGAGGAGGTCGTCGGCCTTCTCCTCGTTGGGCACGGGGTCCGTCGGCTCCAAGTCCGTGATGGGGTTGGCCCGGAAGGTGCTGACCTCGATGATTTTTCCGCCCCGGAAGTAGACGTGTGCCAGACGAAACCGCCGTCCGATGAGGCGGCAGTTCCGGAAGATGCCTCGCACCTCGCTCGGCAAGGCGCTGGTCGCGATGTCGAAGTCCTTCGGCTTGCGGCCAACCAGGAGGTCCCGGACGCACCCACCGACGAGGTAGGCCTGGTGCCCATTCTGGTGCAGGCGGTTGACGACCTTGACGGCATCGATGTCCAGCGAGCGCGGGTCGATTTCGGCCTGGGCGCCGGCCGCGGCCTGGGGCACCGAGGCGTCGAGATGGTCCGCCTCGGACTCCCAGAGGACGGCCGGAACGGGCTCTGGCTCCCGGGCGTCGGCGGGTGGCGGCGGTGCCGGCACGGGCGCGTCGAGCGGGTCCGGGCCTTCCTCCTCGGCCTCCAGCTCCTCGTCCTCGCCCTCGGCCTCGTCTTCCGACTCGGCCGAGAGCAGCTCCTCCTCGGACGGACTCACCACGCCCGCCACCTCCGTCTCGTCGGAGGGCGCGGCGTCAGTCGTTTCGGAGGGGGGCCGTGGGTCGTGCGTCATGAGAGCGTTGACGCCCCGCGCCGGAGCGTGCTGAAGCGCTGCCGCTTTACACGATTTCGGTCGCCGGAGGGAGTCGCCCCATGAGAACGCTGGTGACGGGGGCCACGGGACTGATTGGGGCCAACCTCGTGCGCCGGCTGGCCAGGGATGGCGCCCGTGTCCGGGTGCTGCTGCCACCGGGAGCCGACCGCCGTGCGCTGGCCGGCGTCGACGTGGAAGCCGTCCCGGGGGACGTCCGTGACGCGCACTCGCTGGCCAAGGCCATGCTGGGGATGGCGCGCGTCTACCACGCCGCCGGGCGCATTCGCTTCGATGATGCGGGCCGGCTTCTGCTCTGGAGCATCAACGTCGAAGGGACGCGTCAGGTGCTCCAGGCCGCGCGCAGCGCCGGCGTCGAGAGGCTGGTGCACGTCTCGAGCAGCGTCGCGGTGGGAGCCGGCCCGTTGAATGCCCCGGCCACCGAGGACAGCGCCTTTCCAAGCAAGGGCGGCACTCCCTACGCCGAGAGCAAGCGCGCCTCCGAGAAGCTGGCCGGTGGCGACTGGGGGGACCTGGCCGTCATCATCGTCAACCCCACCTTCGTCGTCGGCGCCTACGGCACCGGAGCCAGCAGCGCCGAGGTGGTGAGGCTGGTCGCCGCGGGACTTCTGCGCGCCTACCCACCAGGCGGCACCAACTTCGTCAACGCCGACGATGTGGCCGACGGGCTGCTCCTGGCGATGGAGCACGGCACGTCGGGGGAACGCTACCTGCTCGGCGGGGAGAACCTCACCTACCGGGCTTTCCTCACCGTGGTGGCCGAGGAGTGTGGCGAACCCGCGCCGCGTCTTCCGCTTCCGGGCTGGGCCGCCCGCGGCCTCGGACGGGCCGGGGACTGGCTCGGCCGTTTGAGCTCGGCGCGCCTGGGCTGGGTGAACACCCCCTTCCTCCAGGGCCTGTTCGAGACGTCGTACGTCTCCTCGGCCAAGGCGGAGGGCGCGCTCGGGTACCGGCCGAGGCCCGTGCGCCGCGGCGTCCGCGAGGCGCTGCGCTGGTATCAGGAGCAGGGACTCTTGCGTCGGGACCGTCCGCTGACGCCCCGGGGCGTCGTGGAACCGAGTGGCCCGGGCTGAGGGTTACTTGGACGACCGCACGCCCCGCGCCGCGCGGCTCCGCAGCTTCCCGCGCGGGCGCGCATCATCGAGCAGCTGCAGGTAGTCCACCCGCGTTGCGGGCGGAAGTGGCGGGGTGGCACCGAGGGCCGCCACCCTCCTGGTGAAGGCCTTGACGATGTCCGGCACCGGGCGGAGCGCCGCGAGCAGCTTGTCCGGTCCCTGCAGCGCGCCCTCCAGCGCCTGCACCAGCGGCGCGGCGACGGCTTGCAGCGGAAGCCCGCGCCGCAGGAGGTCCTGGAAGGAGTTGGAGAGGGTGATGAGGTTGTAGCCGGCGGTCTGCACCATGTCCGCCGCCACGCGCACCACCTGCGTCGGGGTGAGGAGCCCGTCGCCGAGGAGGACGAGGGCTGCCTGGAAGTAGTTGAAGATGGGGACCACCCGCGGTCCGTACCGTCCGAAGTAGGCAGGCGGCGTGAGCCGGTCGAGCATGATGAAGATGCGCCGCACCGGGTCAGCCCGGGGCACGGTGTGCCAGGCGGCGAGGATGCGGGCCGCGTCCTCGGGGTAGACCTCGGCCGCTTTGAGCACCTGGGCCAGGACCGGCTCCTCCACCCGTCCGGCGATGAGGTCCGCGTAGAGCGAGTAGATGAAAGCATCCGCCTCGGCGTCGTCGCCGAAGAGCACCTCCTCGGCCTCCACCGGCGCCCGGGCCCGGGACTCGAGCAGCACCGGAAGCTTGTACCCAACCTGACCGCGCAGGGCGCGGAAGCGGCCCCGGAGGAGGTTACTGACGTTGTCCTTGAGCACCAGCTCGTCCCACTCCACGCCGTCCAGCTTCAGCTTCTCCTCCAGGACCTTGCGCAGCTGGGTGGGGCTTCCGGAGATGATGCACAGCCGCGAGTCACCGGCAGCGCCCAGCTCGCGGATGAGCGCCGCGGCCCCGGGGACAGCCGTCTTCTGGCTGGCCTTCTGCAGCGCGGTGCGCACCAGCTGGCGGAGGGAGTCGAAGTCCGTTTGCAGGTACGTCTTGTCCAGGTCCCAGCGGTAGATGTGCCGAGCCGGGGGAGGGTCGATGCGGTCTGGAAGGCTCACCCGAGTCCTGCCTGGATTGCCTGCGCCAGGTCCGAGGAGACTGCTTTGGCCGCCACCTTTCCGGCGTTGGCGATGGCGCGAGCGCGGCTGCGGCCGTGCGCCTTGATGAAGAGCTTGTCGAAGCCGAGCACGGGCGCGCCGCCGTACTGTTGCCAGTCGGTGAGGTCCTTGAGCTGGCTCAGCCCGTTGGCCAGCATCCACAGGCCCATGCGCCAGCGCAGCCGCGAGGCGTAGGCGTAGCGAGCCAGCTCGACCACCGTTTCGGAAACGCCCTCCAGCATCTTCAGGCAGACGTTGCCCACGAAGCCGTCGGTGACCACCACGTCGGCCGTCCCCTTGGGGATGTCCACCCCCTCGACGTTTCCGACGAAGCGTACCCCGGGGTGGTTGGCCAGCTTCTGGTTGGCCTCGACGACCCGGGGAGGCCCCTTGGTGGCCTCGGTCCCGTTGGAGAGGAGGGCCACGGTGGGGTTGGGATTCTTGCTGATGATGCGGGCGTAAGCCGACCCCATCACCGCGAACGTCACCAGGTCATCCGCGATGGCGTCGACGTTGGCGCCCACATCGAGGATGAGGCTGAAGGGGTCCTGGTTTTCTCCGTGCCCGGTGCGCGTCGGGTACACCGAGGCCAGCGCGGCCCGTCGCACGCCCGCGAGGAGCCGGAAGGTCCGGGCCGAGGCCAGGACGCCCGCTCCGGTGTTCCCGCAGCTCACCAGCGCGTCCGCCTCGCCGTCGGCCACCAAGCGCGCGGCCACCAACACCGAGGCCTCGGGCTTGTCGGCCAGCGCCGAGGCTGGCTTTTCGTGCATGGCCACGAAGGTGGGCGCGTGGTGGACGCTGATGCGCTCGGCATTGTGCCGGGTGGTGGCGAGCGCCTCCTCGATGACTTGCCCGTCGCCCACCAGGAGCGCGTGGATGTGGGGGGCCTCGAGGCTGAGCAGCGCCGCGCCGCGGACCACCTCGGCCGGGCCGTGGTCGCCGCCCATCACGTCGAACGCAATGGTGGTCGCACGCAGAGCCATTTCCCGAGGGACCTTATCCCGGGCTGGACGCGGAGCGGTTACTGCGTTCCCGAGAGCGAGCGGTTGGCCGTGCTGCGCTCGACGCAGCCCTTGGTGAGGGTGTAGCTGTACGTGCCGAGCTCGTCGCGCCAGTACTCGCCCTGGAACGGCCAGTAGAGCTGGTCGTCGGCCACGGCCACCGAGTACCGGTAATTCTTGACGATGGCCTTGCGGCCTCCGGCCTGGAGCTGCTCTTCGAGGAACTCCTTCTCCTTGCCGGTGGTCTCGAACTTGATGCGCTCGCCGTTGCCGAGCAGCGTCCGCAGGTTGCTCAGCTCCAGCTCCAGCTTCCCCCGGGCCATGATGCCGGCGCGATTCACCAGCTGCTGCCGCTCCTTCGTCAGCCGGTCCTGCAGGTAGCGAGCGAGCTCCGAGGAGCGAAAGGCCGTGCCCCGGCCAGCGATGAGGTCGACCTCTTTCTCCACCTCGAGAATGGCATCGTTGGTGTTCTTCAGCTCGCGGTCGGTGAGGGCAAGCTTCAGGACCCGCTCGAGGATGACGTCCATGGGCGTCGTCGGACCGGTTCCGCGAAGCCTGCTCTGCACATCGGCCAGCACCTGGTAGTACTGGGTGGCGTCCATGTCCTTCTTCACCAGCGCATCGAGCTCCTCGTAGACCGGTTTGTAGCGTCGCTCGAACTCCTGGATGATGGCCGAGGACTCTCGGTAGCGGCAGTTCTCGTAGTACACCACCGCCTTCAGCAGGAGCGCCTCGGGGAAGTACTCGTCGCGGAAGAAGGGGCTGCTCAGCGTCACGAGATTTCCGAGCGCCTGCTCGTACTGGCCGATGCGGTAGCTGGCCCAGGCCGACTCGAAGAGGGCTTCCAGCCACTCCGGCCGGCCGCGCTCAATCTTGCCGTAGTAGTAGATGGCGTAGCGGTTCTGGCGGGCGGCGTAGTGAATGCGGGCCAGGTCCATGAAGGCCAGCTCGCGAACCATGGCGTTGCTGCGGGCCTCCGCCGAGATGGCGTCGCCGCCGGGACGCGTCAGCCGCACCACGTCCTTAAGCGCTTCCACGGCTGCGGTCTGGTTCCCCTCGCGGTCGTAGATGACGCCCTCCAGGAATTTCGCCCGGACGTAGAAGACGTCCCCCCGCGGCACCTTGGCCGCCAGGCGGTGCGCTTCCTGGAAGCTCTTGGCCGCCTCCGCCTTCTGCTCCACCTGGTCCAGGGCGCGGCCGCGGACGAACTGGTAGCGGGCCAGGAGGTAATAGAATTCGTTGCGGTACTGCTCCGGCCATTCGGCGTTGGCGTAGCGGGCCACCTCGTCGAGGATGATGGACTCGTTGGTCGTCTTGCGGCCGATGAAGAAGAGCCACTCCAAAGACTTGGAGAAGAAGCGCGTCTGCTCGCCGCGGGAGAGAATGGTGCTGAACTCCCCGAGGGCCGAGTGGTAGAGGCCCATGCGGTAGAGGGTTTTTCCGAGGAGGTAGTGTGCCTCGAGCTGCAGCGGCGCCATCTTCGGGTCGTTGATGAGGTCCCAGGCGGCCAGCGCTGCCTTCTCGTACTCCTTGGCCAGGAACTGGGCGTTGGCTGCCTCCAGCCGCTGTCGGTCGGCCGTCTTCCCGGTGACGTCGAGCGCCTCGAAGGTGGTGGTGGGCGCCGTCGTCTTCTTCCCTGAACCCGCGCCGGGCGGCGGGGGCATGGGCAAGTCCCGGGCATTCTTGGGCGGCGGCGGACTCGGCTGGCTCAGGTCGACGCCCAGGGAGGGCTCGGGCGGAGGCGGAGGCGGAGGCGGAGCCGGCTGCGTCGCGGCCGGGGGCACAGGGGCGGGCGAGGCCTGCATGGAGGCGGGCTGGGTGCTTGCGCTCTCGCGCGACGTCGTCGCCGCCACCTTGACCGGCTTCTTCTTCTTCTTCGGGACGGGCTTGGTGGGAGGCGAGTCCAGCCCCTGGAAGGTCTGCGCCCCGGCCGGGAGCGTGGCGAGCAAGAGGCCGAGAGCGGCGGCGCGGAGGGAACGCAACATGCCGGCTACCCGTCGTGGAAGGTGGTCGGGAAGAAGAAACCAATCCCGACGTCGATGAACAGCTGGTTTTGGACGGCGGTGCCGCCGGCCGGGGTCGGGGACTTCTCCCCGTAGATGTCGTCCCGGAGCTCGAGTCTCAGCGTCATCCACCGATTGAAGAAGAAACGCATCCCGAGACCGACCTCACCACCGACGGTGAAGTCGTTGTTGCTCCCGGTCAGGCCGCTGGTCGGCGGCCCCCGGTAGCTGACGAATGCCGGACCGGCGATGCCGTAGAGGTCGAAGTGCAGGACCCACTCGGCGAAGAGATTGAACTTTCCGTACACCGGCGTCCACTGGACGTCGAGGGCGCCGAGGAACTTGATTTGTCCGGTGCCCTTTCCATTCAGCTCGTCGTAGGTGGGCGAGCGGCAGCCGCGCGTCCCTCCCGCGGCGATGTTCACCGTGCAGATTTGCGCCGACCCGGAGATGGCGTCCGCCGCATAACCCGCCCGCACCATGGCCCCCAGGGTGTCGTTGAAGTTGTAGGTGAGGCTGAGCTCGAAGAGGTACTTGGTGAAGAAGGGGTCGCGGAAGCTGAAGCCCACCGAGGGGACGAGCTCCCAGCGCTGCTTGAGCAGGAAGACGTGGCGAATGACGGGCGGGATTCGGTCCTTGAGCGGTCCGACGTCCCGGTCGAAGTCCGCGGTGTCGCCGGCCTCCTCGGGCGGCGTGGGCAGCGTTACCGAGGCCTGCGCCAGGGCCAGGGCGGGGGCAAGGATGAGGGCCAGTGCCAGCAGCCGGCGCATCACTCGGACTCCCGCCCGGTGGACTTGAAGGGGAAGAAGATGGAGATGCCGGCGTTGATGGTGAAGAGGTTCTGCAGCCCCCCGAGCGACGTCCCGGCCGGTGTGTCGGCGTAGCTCGTGTCGATGAGGGCCAGGTTCACGCTCAGCCAGTCGAGGACGATGAAGCGCATCCCGACGCCAACCTCGGCGGCGAAGGACGGGCCGCGCTTGGGCCCGGTGGGGTTGTTGGAGTCCAGGGGGGTGGCCGAGGTCTCCGTCCACACCACGCCGAGGCCGGCCAGGAGGTAGAGGTCGAAGTGGAAGATGGAGTTGAAGATGGTGGCCTTGCCGTAGATGGGGCTCCACTCCAAGTCGCCCAGCGTCGACCACTGCGGCACCGAGTAGAAGATGCGGCTCTGGAAGTTGGCCTTGGCGATGTTGACGTTGTCCGTCGTCGCCAGCTGCCACCAGGCGGCATGCAGAGAGATACCCAGCGTGTCGGCCAGGAAGTAGGTGCCGCGCAGGGAGACACCCCACTTCGAGTAGTAGGGGTCGTTGACGCTGATGAAGAACGAGGGTGCGAACTCGAAGCGGTGGGCCTTGGTGAAGACCTTCCGTTGGATGCTCTTCACCAGGTCGTCCTGGGTGAGCTCAGCCTCGTCGAGGGGTTGGACCTCGGGCTGGGCGCGGGGCTTGGCCACCGGCGCGTCCGGTTTTTGACTGTCGTCGGTGAGGTCGAGGCCCAGGCCAGGGGCGGTCGGGGGCGGCGGGGCGGGAGGTGCCTGCTGCGCCCGGGCCGCCGGGACCAGCAGGAGAAGACACGTCACCGCTGCCAGGCGTCGCAATGTCTGGGTCTCCGTCCGAAGGTGGCCGTGTTCGAGACGCTGGGTGTGGAGCCGTCGGGCGAACGTCTGGCAAATAAGTCTACCCGCGCTGGGCAACCCCAGCAATCTCATCATCGTCCGGCGGGCATCCGCGTGGTGGGATGTCGGTGCTTCACGCTTGTCGCGTCCGTGCGCCGCAGTCTGGTACCGTGGCGTGCCGATTTGTAGGGACCCCGCTCCCCGGTAGACTTCTCAAGAGGTCGACTTTTCCCAATGCTGCGTCATCTCCTGCTCGGCACCCTCGTTCTCGGCGCGACCCTGTTCGCCTGCTCGGCCAATACCGACCTCGGCGAACCCTGCAACATGGTGAAGTCGCTCGCGGATGGCGGCGTCACCTTTGTCGTGGTGGGCGACCTTTCCGCCGGCAAGGACTTCGTCAGTTTCGGAGCAACGGAGTGCAACGACCTCATCTGCGTCGTCGACCAGGCCTCGGCCAGTGTCCAGCTCTCGCAGGCCCAGCTCGACGCCGGGACGTCGCTCAACAGCCCGGCCGTCGGCTATTGCTCGACCGCTTGCGTCCAGGGCAGTGACTCCACCTGCACGCCGCAGGTCAACGACGACCAGAACGTCCCGGGGCTGGCCATGACTTGCCGGGAGCTGGTGCTCGACCCCTCCCTCATCGCCGCCATCTGTCAGGACCCGGTGGCCTGTCAGGAATTCTTCGGAAGCAACCGCTCGTCCTTCTTCTGCGCACGCGGCGCCCCGAGCGACGGCGGGCCCTAGAAGAGGCGTTCCGCCGACGGGCTGGCTAGGGCTGTCCGGCGCGCCCGGCGAGCCCGCCTTTCAGCTCCACCCGCGCGCCGCTCACCACCCCCACCTTCTCCGTCCAGCCGCCTGTCACCTCGAGCACGTACAGCGACGGGTGGCCCACCGTCCGGCTCTCGAGCGTCTGCGGCTCGGCCTGGGCCACGATGCCCACCACCCGCCCCGTCTGGTCGAGAAACAGCATGTCCAGCGGCACGAGGGTGTTGCGCATCCAGAAGCGGTGCTCCTCCTCGCTTGGAAAGATGAAGAGCATCCCCGTCCCCTCCGGGACCGAGGTGCGCCACATCATCCCGCGGGTGCGCGCCGGGGTGGTGTCGGCAATCTCCACCTCTAAGGGATGGGTGCCCCCGTAGGCGTCGTGCAGCAAAAGCTGGCCGCGGTCGAGGCGAGGCGCTGGAAAATCCCGAGCGCTGACGTCCTGGGACGCCGCCGCGGGGCGCGCGACGGGAGGCGGAGCGCCGCTGGTGCAGGCCAGCGCGGCAAGCACCACACAGGCCGCTCTCAAGGCTTGACCGTCTTGTTCAGCAGCTTGCCGGTGAGCTCACGGCCGAGCGAGTCCGTCATCAAGCGCTCCACCAGGTCCTCGAAGGAGAAGCGCTGCGAGTCGTCGTTGTAGACGAAGCGGATGCCCATCCCCGCCTCCTCCACGTCGCCCTGGGACCAGACCACCTCCCCGAGGAGCTCGAAGGGCTCGCTCCGGGTGGGCACCCCCAGCTTGAAGAGAAAGCGCGTCCCCACCGGGAGTGGCTTGCCAGTCCGGATGAAGGTGCCGCCCTTGGAGATGTTTTTCGTGTAGTCGGCGAAGAAGCTGTTGAGCTTCTTGTAGTCGACCCGCAGCTCGATGGGTGCCCGGGGGTGTACTCGGCCGTCGCTCTTCGGTTCCGTCATCGGAGGAAGGCCGAGTATAGGGGACGTCGATGGGCCACGTCGTCACCATTGCTGTCGCGGTCCTCCGCCGCCCATCGGGTTGGCTGGGCATGGCTGTCGTGGCCGGGGTTGGCTCGCTTTTGCTCGCCATTCCCCTCTTCGGCCAGCCCGGGCTCGAGCTCGCCTTGGGCGTCTGCCTCCTCTTGAGCATCGTGGGCGTGGTTTTCGGGGCCACGGCCGCGCTGGAGGCCGGAAGGCCTCCCCGACCGCGCGTCCCACGGGTGGAGCCGCCGGGGCCCATCGGGACGGTGAGTGCGGCCATCGGCGCCGCCTTCCTCCTCGGCTCCGCCGCCGCCGCTGTCCCTTTTCTGGCCGCCACCGTCCTCACCCTTGTGGCCACGCCCTGTAGCCCCTGGGGCCAGGCCGCCATCTACCCGCTGCTCGTCCTTCCCACCGCGCTGCTCAGCGCGGCGGCCGGCGTCTTTGCACGGACGCTGCTTCCCAAGAGGTTTGGCACGCTGGCCGTCGGCACGGCGCTCCTTCTGGCGTCCCTGGGGTGGACGCTGTGGCCCCTCGCCGTCGGCCCCCAGGTGTTCGCCTACAACTTCTTCCTGGGGTGGTTCCCCGGGCCGCTCTACGACGAGGCGCTTCGCATTCCCCATGCGCTCTTGTGGTTCCGCCTGGAAACCCTCCTCTGGGCCACCCTGTTGGGCCTTTCGGCCATGGCGCTCGCGCCGGCCGGCCGCTTCCCGGCCGGAAGCCGCGGTCGCCTCGTCCCCGCCCTGGGCGCGACGCTGCTCGCCATCATCCTTCTGGAGCTCAATGCGGTGGAGCTCGACTTCCGGGCCAGCGAGAGCCAGCTGCAGCAGCTCTTGGGCGGACGCGCCGAGACGACACATGCCGAGCTCTTCTTTCCGGCCGAGAAGCCCGCTGAGCAGGTGGAACGGCTTCGGCGGGACGTCGAATTCCGCTGGGACGAGGCGGCGCAGTTTCTCGGCGGTGCCCCCTCCGGGAAGGTGCGTGTCTACGTCTTCCGTTCTCCCGCGGAGAAGGAGCGCCTGGTGGGTGCCTCAGGCACCCAATTCACCAAGGGACTGGCGGTCTACCTCAACGACGCCCCCTTCCGGCAGCCGGTGCTCTTCCACGAGATGATGCACGCCCTGGCCAGCCGTTTCGGAAAGGGGCCCTTCGGGACAACGGTTCGCTTCGGCGTGGTGCCGGTGATGGGCGTGGTGGAGGGCGTGGCCGAGGCACCGCAGCAAACCCGCGGGGACCTCACCCTGCACGAATGGGCTGCCGGGATGCGGCGCGAGAAGCTGATGCCCGACATCCGCGAGCTCTTCCGTCTCGAGGGCTTCTATTCGAGTGCGCCGGACCGCGCCTACACCGCCGCGGGAAGTTTCATCCTCTGGCTGCGGGAGACGTACGGCACCGCCAAGCTGCAGGCGCTCCTCGCCCATGGGGACTTCCAGGGCGTGTATGGCCGCTCGCTCGACGCGCTGGCCACCGAATGGGAGCAGATGCTCGACTCGCTGCAGCTCGACGAGCGCAGCGTCAACCGGGCCTTCAGCCGTTTCCGACAGGGAAGCGTCTTCTCGCGGGCCTGCGCGCGCGAGGTGGCCGGCCTTTCCGCCGAGGCGCGCAGCGAGGCCACCAACCCCCTTCGCGCCCTGCAGTACGTGCGACGCTGCGAGGCGCTGCAGCCCGACGAGCCGTCCTTCGGCCTGTCCGAGGCGACGTTGCTGGAGCGCCTCGGGCGCTACGGCGAAGCCACCCAGCTGCTGTCCCACCTCCAGGGCCGCGTGGAGGGCCTTCCCGCGCTGGAGGTGGAAGTCGGGTTGGCCCGGGTCCAGCTCGCCTTCCTCTCCGGGGAGTGGGACGACTCTCCGGCGCTCCTCGAGCAGCTCTCGAGCGCCAAGCCTGGCCTCGACCTCGAGCGCCAGGTGGCCGTGTGGCGCGCAGCGGAGACTGCCGGCGACGCCGGCAGGGCGGTGATGGCCTACCTCGCCCGCCCGGACGAGCTGCGCACCGTCGGCCTGTTGCGCGCCCTGGGCAAGTCCCCCGAGCAGCCACTCGTGCACTACCTCCTCGCCCGACGACTCCTCGACCTCGGCGCGCCGGCGGCGGCGGCGGCCCACCTGCGGACCGCGCTCAGCCTTGGCCTTCCTTCCCCGGTGGACCGCGAGGCCTGGCGGTTGCGAGTGTCGGCTGACTACCTGGCCGGCGACTGCGGCGCCGTCGCCGACGACGCTGGCCAGCTGCCCGACTTCGGGCCCGGGCTGCGGGCCGAAGTGACGGAATGGCAGAGACGCTGCGCATTTGATGTCAGGACGTTCAACGGTCCCCTGGTGCCGGCGAACCCTTTCCGCTAAGGCTCCACGCCCGCATGCGCTTCGAGACACGGGCCTTTTTGGACGGAACGGTGGCCGAGGTCGAGCAAGCGATGCTCGACCCGCGCTACCTGGACTACCTCTTGCATCACCACGGAGTCTTGCTCGAGGTGAAACTGCTGGACCGAAAAGACGAGGGGGCGGTGGTGCGCCGCCGTGTCCGCTATCGACCGAAGCCCGTCATCGCCTCGGTGGGCCCCAAGCCGGTGCCTCCGGAGTGGTTCGCCTTTGTCGAGGACTCCACCTACGACCGGGCGCGGCACGAGCTGCGCTTCACCAACGTGCCCACCAACGACAAGGTGAGTCGCCTGCTCATGAACAGCGGAACCCTCACCCTGCGGTCCGCCGGCCAGAGGTGCGAGCGCACCGTGGAAGGCGAGATCAAGCTCTCGCTGCCCTTCTTCCTCAAGCCGCTGGCCATGGTGGGCGAGCGGCTCATCCAGGGCGAGGGCTTGAAAATCCTCGACGCCGAGGTGCCGGTGCTCAACGGCTTCATCCGCGAGCACCTTCGTCCGGGGTCGGCGTGAAGCGGCGCTGGCTCTTGGTGCTGCTCGGGACTGCGCTGGGCTGCGCGGCCCACAAGATTCCGGGCACCGACATCGACGAGACGTCCGACGCCAGCGCCATCATCGATGTGGTGGGCAAGTACAACACCGCCATCGACGCGCAGGACGCAGCCGGCATCCTGGCTCTGGTCGACCCGAGCTTCTACGACGATGCCGGGACGCTCACCCCCGAGGATGACCTCGACTACGCAGCGCTGAAGAGCAAGCTGCCGACGATGCTCCAGAAGTTCCAGGACGTCCGCGTCAAAATCACGGTGAAGACGCTCAACGTCGTCGGCGACAAGGCCTCGCTCGTCTACAACTACGTCATCACCTTTCGCCTCGGCCAGAAGGTGTCCACCGACTCCGACATCAAGCGGATGGATTTCAAACGCGTGGGCGGCGTCTGGAAAATCGTGAAGGGCGTGTAGAGGCCTTTGCCTCACTCCACCGGCGTCACCGTCGCCTCCACCACCCGCCAGTGCCCGTGCTCGTCGGCGAAGAGCGCGTCGACGTGAAACTGCCGGAGCTCGGCGTCGGTGAGCGTGGACAGCCCTCCGCCCCCGGGCTGCGCCGCCGCCACCCGCCCTCGCCAGCGGAGGCGGCCAGCCTCCTCGGGCAGCACCTCGGCCTGCAACGTCACCACCTTCAGCCCGCCGCCGCGCATGAAGAGGCCGAGGACCATCCGCCTGAGCTCCGTCCGGTCCCCCAGCGTCTGGGAGCGGAAGGTCTCGGACACCGCCTCCATGACGCGCGAGGCGTCCTTCTCCGAGAGGCCCTGCTCCATCTGCTGCACCGCCGCGCGGACCGCTTCCTCCGGCGAGGTGGCCCCGCGGGACCGCAGGGCGAAGGTCACGATTCCCGCGGCCAGCACCATGACGACGGCGAGAGCGATGGCCACGGAGCGACGCATGCGGGGTGGGAGCATGCCCCGAAAGGCGCTGCGCCGCGCTAGGGTCGAGCGCCGCCATGCCCAAGAGCTCCAAAACCGCCCGGCAGGTCCCCAAGAAGCGCAAGGCACCCGTCCGTCGGCGCAAGACAACGGTGCGGGGGCTCACCGCTTCCCAGCTTCTGGAGGACATCCCGGCCGATGCCAAAGCCCTCGGCGAGGCCATCACCGCCGACGGAGGCCGTCCGCTGGCTGTCTTCCGTGACCCACTCGGAGGGCACGGAGTGGTGCTGGCCGCGCTTCCCATCGACAAGGTCCAGCCCACCCCCTACCAGCGGGACCTCTCCGAGCCCCACCTGCGGCGCCTGGCCTCGGCCATGACTCGGGTGGACCGCTTTCTCGACCCACTCATCACCGTGCGGCAGGACGGGCAGTACTGGACGCCGAACGGGAACCACCGCCTGGGTGCCATGCGCTTTCTCGGCGCGCAGTCGGTGGTGTCACTGGTGCTGCCGGAGCCAGAACTGGCATTCCAAATCCTCGCGCTCAACACCGAGAAGGCCCACAACCTCAAGGAACGCTCGCTGGAGGTCATCCGCATGCTGCGCGGGCTGGTGGCCACCCGCGGCGGCACGGAGCTGGACGTGGCGCCGCTCCTCGAGGAGCCGGCCTTCGCCACGCTCGGCGCCGCCTACGAGAAGCGGCGCGGTCTGTCCGGGGGCGCCTACCAGTCCATCGTCAAGCGGGTGGACGGCTTCCTCGACGAACCGCTGGCCGAGGCGCTCGCCGTGCGCGAGGAACGGGCCGACGCCGTCCTCAAGCTCGATGATGCCGTGTCGGCCGTCGTGGAGCGTCTGAAGGCGCGCGGACTCACCAGCCCCTACCTCAAGGCCTTCGTCGTGGCCCGCATCAACTACCTGCGCTTCGTGAAGACGCCGCCCGAATTCGACGTCGCCCTGGAGAAGCTCACCAAAGCGGCGGAGCGCTTCAGCGTGGACAAGGTGCGCCAGGAGGATGTGAAGGCCTCCGGGCCCCCCGACGCGGTCGACGAGGGGTAGAATCCGCTAAGAGCGTCCATGGCCCACTCCACCGTTCTCGTCGTCGATGACGACCGCGCCAACCTTGACTCGGTGGCGCGTATTTTTCAGCTCGAGGGCCTGGCCACCCTCACCGCCTCCGACGGCGCGGAGGGGCTCGCGCTCTTGCGTCGGCCGGAAGTCGGCGTGCTGGTGACGGACTTGATGATGCCCGGCCTCGACGGCAAGGAGCTGCTCCGCACCGCCCGCTCGATGCGCCCCGACGTCGAGGTGGTGCTGATGACGGCTTACGGCACGGTGGAAGCTGCCGTCTCGGCCATGAAGGACGGGGCCTATGACTTCATCACCAAGCCTCTCAAGCGCCATGCCCTGGTGAAGACCGTCCTCCGGGCCTTGGAGCACCGGGCGCTGATGGCGGAAAACGAGACGCTCAAGGCCCGCCTGGCGGACCTCGGCGCGCCCGGAGGCCGGACGCTCATCGGGCAGTCCCCGGCGTTTCGGGCCTTGATGGAAACCCTGCGCCAGGCCGGCGCCGCGCACGCCACGGTGCTGCTGGTGGGCGAATCCGGGACTGGGAAGGAGCTCGCCGCGAGGGCCCTTCATGAGCTGTCGCCCCGTGCCAGCGGCCCCTTCGTGGCCGTCAACTGCGGCGCCATCCCCGAGACACTCCTCGAGGCGGAGCTCTTCGGCGTGGAGAAGGGCGCCTTCACCGGGGCGCTCGCGCGCCGCGAGGGACGCTTCGAGCGGGCCCACGGAGGGACGCTCTTCCTCGACGAAGTCGGCGAGCTGTCGCTGAGCGCGCAGGTGAAGCTGCTTCGCGTGCTCCAGGAGGGGGAGATTGAGCGGCTCGGCGGCTCGGGTCCGCTGGCCGTCGACGTCCGCGTGGTGTCGGCGACGCGCCGGGAGCTGCCCCGCGAGGTGGCCGAGAGCCGCTTTCGCGAGGACCTCTATTACCGCCTCAACGTCGTCGAGGTGCGCATCCCTCCCCTCGCCTCTCGTCGGGAGGACGTCCCGCTGTTGGCCGACCACTTCCTGCGCCGCTTCGCGGCGAAGAATGCCAAGCCGCTCCGAGGCCTCTCCCCGGAGGCGCTCCAGGCCCTGGAGGACTACGCCTGGCCGGGCAACGTGCGGGAGCTGGAACACGCCGTGGAGCGCGCGGTGGTGTTGGCCCGCGGGGACATCCTGGAAGTCGGCGACCTCCCCGAGTCGGTGCGCACCGGGCCGCGCGGGGCCGCCGGGCAGGTGGTCATCCCCATCGGCACGCCAATGGAGGAGGTGGAGCGCCGCCTCATCCACGAGACGCTTCGCCACACCGGGGGCGACAAGACGATGGCTGCCCGGCTGCTGGGCATCGCCGCGCGGACCATCTACCGTAAGCTCGAGCGCGAACGGGGCGACGACTCCACCGAGCCCTGACAGGCCGTCCCGGCGCTTCTGGCCCGGGACTGACAATTTGTCCGAAACCACCGTGGCGAGGGCCGATTGCCCCTCGGAAGCCGGCCGGTGGCTCTGGCACCTGGCTTGCTGTACGTCCCTCCCGGTGCCTACCGAACCGGTGGAATTGCTGTTCCGCAAGTACTTCTGGGCCGTCCAGATGGCGTGCATTGCCACCGCGGCCCTGCTGGCGGCGAAAATCGTCAACCTCTTCGTCGAGGGAGCCATCCTCCCCAACCCCTCGACTCCGGCGGCGCTGGTGAGCCGCACCGTCGCCACGAGCCAGCTTCCGGCCATCCTCAACGCGGAGCGCCTGGCCCACCTCACCGGGCTCGTCCTGCCCGTCGAGCCCACCTTCGTCTCGTCCAAGACGGACTTGAGCTCGGAGCCGGTGCGCACCTCCATGCGGGCGAAGCTTCTCGGCACCATGCGTGCTGGCGACCCGGAGTGGTCCCTGGCCTCGGTGCTGGACACCGGCGCTCAGCGCAGCATGACGGTCATGGTCGGCGACCGGCTCCTGACGTCTCAGGTGCTGGACATCCTTCGCGACCGCGTCATCGTCCTCAACAACGGCCGGCGGGAGTATGTGAGCGCTGATTCAGGCGACGGCACGGCCCCCCCCCTGTCCACCAACACCAAGGTGACGGAGCCCTGGGGAGCGGGCATCAAGGCCCTGGATGGCAACAACTTCGACGTGCCGCGCTCGGAGGTCGACCGGGCCATCAACAACCTCAACGACATCGCCATGCAGGCCCGACTGGTGCCGGCCTTCAAGGACGGCGCCGCAGAGGGCTTCAAGCTCTTCTCCATCCGGCCGGATTCTCTCTACTCGAAAATCGGAATTCAGAATGGTGACGTCGTCACCCGCATCAACGGTCTGGACATGAACGACCCGGCCAAGGCGCTCGAGGTCTACACGAAGCTGAAGGACGCTCCCCGCATCGACGTCGATGTGGACCGGAACGGAACCATGATGCGGATGACCTACAACGTCCACTGACTTCCCCGGCCCGAAAAAGCCGCGGCCGCCCCTTCAGACATGAACGCCCTCCTCCAGAGCTCCCTGCTCCTCCCGCTCCTTCTCGGTCAGGCCCAGAACCCCGATGCCACGCCGCCTGCCGGCGTCGTGAAACCCAATCCCTTTGCCCTTCCCCTCTCCCCCAACGCGAACAACGTGCGGCGGCCGGGGCTCCCGGGCCCCGGGACGCCGGCCCCGGTTCCCGGCGACACCTCGACGCCCATTCCGCCCCCTGCGCCCCCACCGTCCAAACCGGTGACGCCGGTGGCTCTGCCGGAAAGAGCCGTCAGCCCGGTGTTCGACCGGACGACACCCAACTGCGAGGAAGTCCGACGCAAGGCGCGCTTCAACATCTATTTCGACAAGGTGGACGTCGAGAAGCTGGTGCAAACCGTCGCCGACGCCACCTGCAAGACTTTCATCCTCGGCGAGAACATCCGCGGCAAAATCTCGGTCATCGGCCCGGACAACGGACGGGTGGAGGTGAGTGCCGACGAGTTCTACGCCGCCTTCCTCGCGGCGCTAGACGCCAACAACCTGGCGGTGGTGCCCTACGGCAAGTTCTCGAAGGTCGTCGAGAAGGCAAAGGCCAAGCAGAACAACATCCCCACCATCCTCGACGGGAACACCGAGTACACCACCACCGAGCAGATGATGACCCGGCTCTTCAAGGTCCGGTACGTGGAGCTCGAACCGCTGCGCAACGTCGTCCAGCAGCTGGTCAGCCCTGGCGGCGACAGCATCCTCTTCCAGCCGGACACCATCATCGTCAATGACCTCGGCGGGAACATGCACCGCATCGAGCGCATCGTCGAGCAACTCGACGTCCGGAGCGCCAACGACGAGATGCGCGTGGTGCAGATTCGGTATGCGCTGGCCGCCGACGTCGCGAGCACCATCCAGAAGCTCTTCGAGCAGAAGGGACGGCCGGGCACACGCCCAGCAACGCTTCCACTCCAGGTGACGCCCGCCCCGGCGGCCGCGGGCGCACCCACTCCCACCGGCGGCACGGCGACCGCCTCGGGCACGACAGCCGGGGCGCCGGCGACGCTCACCACCCTGGTTCCGGACGAACGCACCAACAAGCTCATCATCGTCGCCAGCGCAGCGGCCAATGACCGCATCAACGACATCATTCGGCAAATCGACGTCCCCATCTCGGGCGAGGGACGCATCAACGTCTACGCGCTGGCCAACGCCACCGCGGAGGACATCGCCGCCACCCTCCAGGCGCTGGCCCAGGGTTCGGCCAACCGCCCCCGTTCGCCCGCCGGGACGGCGGCACCGCAAAACAGCGCTCAGCCCGCCCCCCCGCGGCCGGCGGGGACTCCCGGCGTCGCGGCCACGGAGCTCTTTGCCGGCGAGGTGAAAATCTCACCGGACAAGGCCACCAACAGCCTGGTGGTGGTGGCCAGCCAGAGCGACTACCGAAGCTTGGTGAAAGTCATCGAGAAGCTCGACGTCCCCCGCCGCCAAGTCTTCATCGAGGCGGTCATCATGGAAGTCGACATGACGCGCGAGACAGACTTCGGCGTGAGCCTCCACCAGGGCTTCACGGTCAACACCTCGCAGGGTCAAGGGGTGGGCATCCTCGGCACCAAGTACTCCGGCTCCGAGCCGCCCTCCTTCTCCGTCACCAACCTCAACAACTACAGCGGCTTTCTGGCCGGCATCCAGGGGCCGGCCATCCCCGCCCTCACCGCGCTGGGCTTGAGCGTCCCGGCCTTCGGTGTGGTGCTGCATGCGCTGCAGACCAGCGCCGGCGTCAACGTCTTGAGCACCCCCCACCTCCTCACCAGCGACAACGAGGAGGCGGAAATCACGGTTGGCTCCAACGTGCCCTTCCAGGCCGGCTTCGCGCCGCAAAACCTTCCCGGCGTCAATGCGAGCAGCGTGCCCAGCACCGCTTCGTCCCTGGGGACCGCCATCGGGGGCCTGGGCTCCTTCTATGCCCCCATCAGCCGGCAGGACGTCGCGCTCAAGCTCAACATCAAGCCGCAAATCAACGCCGCCGGCGATTACATCAAGCTGACCATCAACGAGTCGGACGAGGAGATTACCTCCAACGACCCGGTGCTTGGCCCGACGCTCGCCAAGCGAACCGCGAAGACGACGGTGGTGGCCAAGGACCAGGAGACCGTCGTCATCGGCGGCATCATCCAGGACCGCACCATCGAGAATGCCTCGAAAGTCCCGGTGCTGGGCGACATCCCCATCCTGGGGGCATTGTTTCGGGAGACGACGAAGCAGACCATCAAGACCAACCTGCTTCTCTTTCTCACGCCCTACATCATCCGGGACTCGAGCGACTTCCGACGCATCTTCGAGCGCAAGATGGCCGAGCGGCAGAAATTCGTGGAGGAGTTCTACGGAGAGCTTCCTCACTACGACGTGGCCGTGGATTTCGACCGCAAGGCAGGCCCCTTGGGCAAGATGAACCAGGCCTCCATTCAGAGCGTGAAGCTGGAGGCCGGCTACAGCGCGCCAGGCGACCAGGTCATCCGCCCCTCCGGGCCACCGCAGCCCATCCCGGTTCCCCCCGTCCCGCCGCCCTACTCACCACCCGACGCGCTCCCACCCATCCCCACGAGCCCCCCCTCGTCCGCCCGAGCGCCAGCCCCGGCCCCGGCGCCGCAGACGGCAGCGCCCCCGCCCGCGGCCTCGACGGCCGAAGCCCCGGCTACCCCGACGCCCGCTCCTCCCGTGCCGCCCCTCGACCCGCAGTCGAATCCATACGACCGCTCGATGGTGGACCCACCCAAACAACCCTAGCCATGCCAGACGTTCAGACCGCAGTTCTCGAAGCTCCCGTCGCCCTCGCCGCGCCCACCGGGCTCGCCGGCCGGCTGCTGGGCGAGGTCCTCGTCGCCTTGGCCAAGCTCGACCCGGCGGTGCTGGCCGACGCGCTGCGCGCTCAGGGAGCCGCCGAGAGCGGGCGCATTGGCGAGATTCTCGTCCAGCGGAAAGTGGTCAGCGAGGAGGACGTGGCCCGGGCACTCGCCGCGCAGCTGGACTTGCCCTTCGCCGCCCGCATCAGCGTGGAACACGTCGACGTCGAGCTCGCACGAGCCGTGCCCATCAACTTCGCCAAGCAGTCCCGCCTCCTCCCCCTGCGGCGTGAGGAGGGAGCGGTGGTGGTGGCGGTGGCGGACCCGCTCGACACGCCAGCCCTCGACCACGCGAGAATGCTGGTTGGCGCCTCGCTCTTGCCGGTGGTGGTCCCGGCCGCAGCCATCGTCGACGCCATCAACGCCGTCTACGACCGGGCGCTGAACGAGGCCGAGCAGCTGGTTGGCGAGATGGAGGCACAGGACGACCTCGACTCGGTCGCCCACGAGCTGGAGGAGCCCCAGGACCTCCTCGAGGCGGACGACGAGGCGCCCATCATCCGCCTCGTGAACTCGCTGCTCTTTCGCGCGGCCAAGGAGCGGGCCAGCGATATCCACATCGAGCCGATGGAGCGGGACCTCATCGTCCGGTTCCGAATCGACGGGGTGCTGAACGAGGTCATCAAGCCGCCCAAGCGCTACCAGAACTCCATCGTCAGCCGGGTGAAGGTGATGGGGCAGCTCAACATCGCCGAGAAGCGGCTTCCCCAGGACGGTCGAATTCGCATCAAGCTGGCCGGGCGGGACATCGACATCCGCCTCTCCACCATCCCCAACGTCTACGGCGAGCGCATCGTGATGCGGCTTCTCGACAAGACGTCCACCTTGCTCGACCTGAGCGAAATCGGGATGGCCCGGGCCATCCTCACCCAGGTGGAGCAGGTCATCCGGCGCTCGCACGGCATCGTCCTGGTCACTGGCCCGACCGGTTCAGGGAAAACCACCACCCTCTACGCGGCGCTGAGCATCATCAACACACCGGACCTCAACATCCTCACCGTCGAGGACCCGGTCGAGTACCAGCTGCAGGGCATCAGCCAGATGGCCATCAACCCGAAGATTGGCCTCACCTTCGCCGCCGGGCTGCGCAGCTTCCTGCGCCAGGACCCGGACGTCATCATGGTCGGTGAAATCCGCGACCGGGACACGGCCGAGATTGCCATTCAGGCCTCGCTCACCGGCCACCTCGTCTTCTCCACGGTGCACACCAACGACTCGGCGGGCGCCATCACCCGTCTCGTGGACATGGGCGTCGAGCCTTTCCTGGTGGCCAGCTCGCTGACGGCCGTCCTGGCCCAGCGCCTGGTGCGGCGGTTGTGCAACCTCTGCCGGGAGGCCCACGTCCCCACCGCGGAGGAGCTGGCCGAAATCGGCATGACGCCCGAGCAGGTGGTGCGCGCCGGAAGCCCACCCGTCTACCGGGCAGTGGGGTGCTCGGCCTGCGGGCAGACCGGGTATCGCGGCCGGACGGGCATCTACGAGTTCCTCCCCGTCGACGACGACATCCGCACCCTGGCCATCAAGAACGTGGACTCGAACACCATCAAGAAGCAGGCGGTCAAGCGGGGGATGACGACGCTCCTCGATGACGGCGCCAGGAAGGTGCTCGCCGGCGAGACCACCATCGCCGAGGTCCTCAGCGTCACCCAGGAGGACATGTAAGCCGCCATGCCCGTCTTCGAGTACAGAGGCCTGAGCGCCGCCGGGAAGCAGGTCACCGGTTTGTTAGAGGCCGACAGCAGCAAGTCGCTGCGGGCACAGCTGCGAAAAATCGACGTCTTCCTCACCGATGTTCTCGGCCAGTCCGAGGCCCGCACCGGCCGAAAAGCCGCCGCCGACCGCGAGGTCCAGTTCGGCAAGATGTTTCAGGGGCGCGTCTCCTCGGAGGACGTCGCGGTCATCACCCGCCAGCTGTCCACGCTGCTCCACGCCGGCGTCACCCTCGTCGAGAGCCTGGCCGCGCTCGTCGACCAGACGGAGAAGGACCGGCTCAAGCGTGCGCTCTCCGACGTGAAGCAGCGGGTGAACGAGGGCAGCTCGCTGGCCGATGCGCTCGGTCAGCACCCGCGCATCTTCGGAAACCTCTACGTGAACATGGTCCGGGCCGGCGAGGCCTCGGGCGCCCTCGATGCGGTGCTGGCACGACTCGCCGACTTCACCGAGGGCCAGGCCAAGCTCAAGCAGAAGCTGGTCGGGACCCTCATCTACCCGGCCATCATGACCGTCATCGGCGGCGGCATCCTGGTGATGCTGATGACGGTGGTCGTTCCCAAGGTGACGCGCATCTTCGAGACGATGCAGGCTACCCTGCCCTGGACGACGCGGTTGCTGATTTTCGCCAGCAACCTGCTCTCCGGCTGGTGGTGGCTGATTCTGCCACTGGCCGTGGGCACGGTGGTGGGCAGCGTGGCCTGGACGCGAAGCGCGAATGGGCGGCCACTCTTCGACGCCTGGGTGCTCAAGCTTCCGGTGGCCGGCAGCCTGCTCCGGATGCTCCTCGTCTCGCGCTTCAGTCGAACGCTGGCCACGCTTCTCAAGGCCGGCGTGCCGATGCTGACCGCGATGGACATCACCAAGAATGTCGTGACCAACACCGTCCTGGCCGGCGTGGTGGAGATGGCCCGCGACGCCATCCGCGAGGGCGAGAGCATCGCCGGGCCGCTGAAGCGCTCCGGGCAGTTTCCTCCGCTCGTCTACCACATGGTGGCGGTGGGCGAGCGCTCCGGGCAGCTGGAGGAGATGCTGCTCAACGTGGCGGACAGCTACGAGAACCAAGTCAATGTGCGCCTGGGCGCGCTCACCGCGCTGCTCGAGCCGCTCATCATCGTCGCCATGGGTGCCATCATCGCTTTCGTCGCTTTCTCCATCCTCATGCCGATTTTGCAGCTCAACACCACCATTCGGTGACGGCAGGCCACGGCGATGGACAGCAATCTGGATAGGTGGGTGCAGCGGGTGACGGCAGCAGCCATCCTGGCGCTGGCCGCGGCACTGCTGGCGGTGGGCTTTGTCTATTACGGCCGCGGGGCAACTCTTTCCCCCGCGCACACAACGGAGGTTCGCTGATGCGACGACTTTCCTGGAAGCACTCGAGCGCGGCGCGCGGCATGACGCTCATTGAAATCATGGTGGTCATCACCATCATCGGCCTCATCGCCGCCGCGGTGACGGTGGCGGTGATTCCGCAGCTGCAGAAGGCTCAGGTGGACCGCACGGTGCTCGACATCAAGGCCATCGAGGGTTCGCTCAAGCTCTACTACGCCCGCAAGGGGAACTACCCGGACACCGCCATCGGCCTGAAGGGCCTGGTCGACCAGCAGATTCTGGACAAGATGCCCCAGGACGCCTGGAACCACGACTACATCTACGTCCTGGAACGCGGCCGCCCCATCATCACGAGCTACGGCCGAGATGGTGTCCCGGGTGGAGAGGGACCGGACGCCGACATCTCCAACCGGCCGGACCAGAAGCAGCCATGACCTTGCTGCTGTTGGTTCTTGGTCTTCTGATGCCCTGGCCCGAGACCTGCCGCAACACGCAGGAGGACCGAGTGCGACTGGACATCATGTCCATCGAGGGTTCCCTCAAGCTCTGCTACGCCCGCTACGGGAGCTACCCGGACACCGCAACCGGTCTCCAGGCCCTGGTGGACGCGCAGCTTCGTGACGAGGTGCCCCGGGACGCCTGGAACCACGACTACATCTACGTCCTGGAGCGCGGCCGCCCCATCATCACGAGCTACGGACGAGATGGTGTCCCGGGTGGAGAAGGACCGGACGCCGATATTTCCAACCGCCCGGACCAGAAGCAGCCATGACGTCCGCGTCGCCTCTCCGTCCGGCCAGCGAGGCCGTGGTTTGCGCAGGGGCGCTGACGGGCAGGACAGCAGGCCCCGCATCTCCATGAGAACGAGTCGCTCCAAGAGCGGCCTCACCTTGATTGAGGTGATGGTCGTCGTTGCCATCGCGGCGCTGCTGCTCGGAGCCGCCGTGGTGAGCATCAATGCGCTCACCGGAGCGCGCGCACGGGCCACCCTCGGCGAGCTGGGGGCCACAGCGCGGGCCCTCTACGACACCGCGGCCCTGACGGGACACACCTGCCGGATGGTCTTCGAAATGCCTGCTGGCGATGCAACCGGCTTCACCTACCGCGCCGAATGCGCGAACCGGGCCGTGACTGCCTCCAGTGACCGCGAGCAGCAACTCAAAGACGAAAACCAGGCCCTCGCCGACGCCGCCAAGCGTGGCGCTCGAGGAGGAAGCGGTTCTCCGCCGAGGAGCGGTCCGTCGTTGCTGGACGTGCTTTCCCAGGAAAAGGACCGCGTGGAACACTTCGCAAAATTCTCGACCTTCATCTCGCCGGAAATCGAGCCACGCCGGGTGTCGGGCGTCAAGCTCAGCGTGTGGACGCCGCACCAGCGACTGCCGGCCAAGAGCGGCCTGGCCTACGTCTACTTCTTTCCTCAGGGCTCCGTGGAGCGCGCACAGCTCACCGCGCGCCAGGGCAACAGCGTCTGGACGCTCAGCATTTCTCCAGTCACCGGACAGACGACGGTGGTCGACGGCGAGATGGAGATTCCGAAGTCGTGAAACGCGCTGGCTTCACGCTGTTGGAGGTGGTGGTGGCCATGGCCATCCTGGGGCTGGCGCTGTTGGCCATCTTCGACCTCAACGCCGGCGCGGTGGCCAGCCACGCCTACGTGAAGCGCATCACCATCGCCACCCAGCTGGCTCGCGCGAAGATGACCGACCTCGAGCAGGAGCTGTACGACAAGGGCTTCGAGCTGGACGACGTCGAGCGCTCCGGGGACTTCTCCGCCGATGGCTGGACCGCCTACACCTGGAAGGCCAGCATCCTGGCCCCGAAGACGAGCGGCGTCAGCGCGGACAAGCTTCTGGAAGCGCTCTTCGGTCTTCCGCCCGGAGAGGGCGGCGGCCTGGCTTCGCTCTTCGGGGGCCTCGGCGGGACAGACGGCGGCCTCGGCGGGCTGGCGGCCTCGGCGCTCTCGGGCGGAATCAGCAACTCGGCGCTTCCACCTGGGGCCACCGGCCCCTCGGGAATGAATGCCCTCGGGCCGTTCGCGAACCTCGCGCAGACGCAAGTCCAGCAGTTGCTCGACCAAATCCGTAAAGGCGTTCGCGAGATTCGTCTCACCGTCTCCTGGAAAGAGGGCAAGGGCACCGAGTCTCTCGACGTGGTGACTCACCTCGTCTCACTGCAGCAGGGCTCGGACCGAAACGGGACGCCAGGAGTCCCGCTGGCCTCTGGCTCAGCCGGCACCGGCGCTTCCGTCGTCCCCGGCGTCAACGGAAACCCAGCCGCGGGGACCAACGGGTTCGGCAACCCGGCCTTCGGCGTCCCAAGTGGCCCGGCGGCGACGACGGGCCGACAGACGGGAACCTTTCAGCCCTTCGGCGGGAACTGACGCATGGCCAGGCGCGGCTTCACACTTCTGGAAGTCATCGTGGCGGTGGCCATCACGGCGATGATTGGGGCCACCATCGCCGTGGCCTTCAACACCGGCTTCAAGGCCAAGGAGATTGTCGAGACGGAGGCCGAGCAGTACCGCGGGCTCCGGACGACCATGGACCGGATGGTGCGCGAGATTGGCGCTGCCTTCGTCAGCGACCGCTACGACAGCCGCCGCTACCGCGACCAGAACGACCGTCCCACCAACTTCATCGGGGCCCGCGACAAGCTCATCTTCACCTCGCTTGCCCACCAGCGCCTCTACGCCGACGCCAAGGAGTCTGACCAGATGGTGGTGGCCTACGAGGTCCGGACCTCGACCAAGAAGGGCAGCCGCGGGCAGCAGGACCTCATGCGCCGGGAGAACCCCAACCTCTACGGCGAGGACAGGATGGAACGCGGCGGCGTCGAGGACGTGCTGCTCGAGAACGTGAAGCGAGTGGAGTTCTCGTACTGGGACTCGGACCAGAAGGACTGGGTCAACGAGTGGGACACGCGCAAGATTGAGAAGAAGTCGATTCTTCCGGTGCGGGTGCGCATCGCGTTGATTCGTGCCGACGAGAGCGGACACGAACAGCGCTACAGCACCGAGACACGAATCATGCTCAACACGGAGATTCCGAGATTCTGATGGCCCTCCGACGACGACCCGACGAACGAGGCGTGGCGCTGCTGATGGTGGTGGTGGCCGTCGCCATCCTCGCCGCCGTGGCGGCCGACTTCGCCTACAGCTCGAGGGTGGACCTGGAGCTCGCCGTGCATCAGCGCGACGCGCTGCGGGCCGAGTACCTGGCCCGGAGCGGGCTGGGCATGGCGCGGCTCCTGCTGCAGTTCCAGAAGCAGCTCGACACCACGATGCAGAGCCTGTCGTCGACCCTGCCCGGCGGCATCGGCGGAAGCTTCAACCTGCAGCTGTGGCACATGGCGCACATCGACTGCCAGACGCTGGGTCGCTTTCTGCCCGACGGGGCGGACGCGGGGGTCCCGAAGAAGAAGCCAACCGATGCCCAGCTCGGCGGAGCGCTCGGCACGCCGCTCGTCGATTACGGAGGGTTCCGTGGTTGCTACGGCGCCCTCATCGAGGACGAGGAGGCGAAGCTCAACGTCAACCAGCTGGACAGCTTGCTCACTGCTGGCGCGGGTGGCGCCGCGGTGCAACGGCTTTACCTGCTGCTCACCGACAAGCGCTTCGAGTTCGTCTTTGACCGTGAAGACGCGAACAAGGTGAAAATCGCCGCAGCCGACGCGCTCATCAACATCAAGGACTGGGCCGACGCCGACGACCTGGTCTCGGTGCTCGCGGTGAACGCGGCGGGAGCGCAGGTCACCGCCGGCTACGCCGATGAGCCCGGGCTCTACAGCAAGTACCTGCCGCGCTACCGGCCGAAGAATGCCTCGATGGACTCTCTCGGCGAGCTGTACTTCGTGCACGGCGTCGGCGACCGCTTCATGGCGGCCTTCGGGGACCGGCTCACCGTCTATCCAGACGTCAACGCGGTCCTCAACGTGAATACGGACGACCCGATGGTGCTTGCCCTCGCCGTCCGCTCCGCGGCGGACCCAACGAAACCCGACGGGCGACTTTCCGACCCGGTTTTCCTGGACACGCTGGTGCAGAAGATTTCCGCTGCCCGGATGCTGAGCCCGATGGGCATGACTGTCTCGGACTTCATCAACGTCCTGGTGCAAGCGGACATCGCGGTCAATCCGCAGATTACCAGCAACCTGCAGGGCAACACGTTTCTCGGCGACCACACCAAGACCTTCCGCGTGACGGCCGTGGGCGAGGCCGGCAGCGTCCAGCGCACCATCACCTCGGTGGTTCGCATCACGCAGCCGCAGGATGGCTTGGGTCGGCTTCTCTACTGGAAGGTGGACTGAACCCGAATGCCACGCATTCTTGGACTCGACCTAGGTAGCCACGCGCTGAAGGCGGTCCTGCTCGACGTTGGCCGGACCACCGTCCTGGCCGGCTGGGCCGACATCCGCCGGGGAGCGGGCACGGAGGAGGAGTCGCTTCGCGCGGCCCTGGCGACGTTTAGCGAGGAGTTCCCGTGGCATGTGGACCAGGTGGTGGTGGCCATGCCCGGGACGTCGGTGGCCACCCACGCCCTCGTGCTGCCATTCCGCGATGCAAAGCGCATCGAGGCCGCCCTCCCCTTCGAGGTCGAGAGCCAGCTCCCTGGAGAGCTGGAGGCCGTCGTCTTCGACTACCAGCCCGGCGCGCGGAGTGGCGAGGGCACCGAGCTCCTGGTGGGCGTGGCGCGAAAGGACGAGCTCCGTCCCCTGCTGGCCCTGCTTTCCGAGGCCGGCTTCGAGCCGCGCGTCGTGACGCATCCGGCCCTCGTCTACCGGTCGCTCTTCGTCGGCCGGCCCGCGCTCATGGGCGTGGAGGCGGGCGGCCTGGCGGCGCTGGTCGACGTCGGCCACAGCCGAACCACGTTGGCCATCGGACGCCCCGGGGAAGGGCTGGTCTTCGCTCGGGTGCTCCCCGGAGGCGGGCGTGACATCACCACCGCGCTGGAGCGCGAGTTCGGCGTCTCGGCGCCGGATGCCGAGCGCTGGAAGGAACGCGACGGCTCGCTGGCGCCGGGCGGAGGGCCGGAACACGTCCGGGCGCGCGAGGCGATTCATCGCGCCTTGCAACCCTTGACGCGCGAGGTCCGCGCCACGCTCAAGGCGGCCACCACGCGCGACCGTCGACCGGTGGACCAGTTGCTCTTGTGCGGGGGCACAGCCCAGCTCCCCGGCCTGGCCGATTCCTGGGCCAAGGAGCTCGGGCTCCCAGTCAGCCTCCTGGCGGCGAGCGGCCATTCCGAGCTCGCACCGGAGCAACGCATGCGCGGCGCTCAGGCGTGGGCCCTGGCGCTGTGCGGCAGCAGCCGGGCCGACCGCTTCAACTTCCGGCGCGGCGACCAGGCCTTCTCCGGGCAGCTCGACTGGCTCCGAAGGCGAGTGCCGCAGCTGGCTGTCTTTGCCGGGGTGTTGGTCGCGCTCCTCGTCACCTTCGGGGTGGTGCGAAGCGCGTTGCTTGGCCGCCGGGAAGCGGCGGTCGATGCGCAGCTGTGCGAGTTGACCCGCCGGGTGCTCGGGACGTGCGAGCACAATTACGACCGGGCGCTGAACATGCTGCGAGGCAAGGAGAGTCCGACCGCTGCGCTGCCCAGGCTGTCCGCCGCCGCGCTCCTGGCGGAAGTGACGGCCCGGGTTCCGGCGGACATGCCCATCAAGCTCGACCAGATGGTGGTCGACCTCGACCGCGTCCAGATGCGGGGCGAGACGGACAGCTCGAAAACCATCGACCGATTGACCGCAGCGTTGAAGACCTTTCACTGCTTTCGTGACGTGAAGGAGGGCAAGGTGGAGCGCACCAAAGACGGCGCTCACGTCACTTTCCAACTCGACGTCCTCGTCGACTGCGGCGACGCGTCGCCCACGGCCGGGTGAACCCTTGGACAAGCTGAGACAACGCTGGGTGGAGCTGCAGAATTGGTTCAGCGGTCTTTCGCGCCGCGAGAAGGTGCTCGTCGGTTCGGCCACCGGAGCGGTGGTGTGCTTCCTGCTCTTCATCATCCTGTTCTCCCTGGCAAGCGCCGCCGACGACACACGCCGACGCACGGCGAGCAAGCTGGCGCAGCTGGCCGCGGCCGAGGCGCTCTCCCAGAGCTACGCCGACGCCGAGCGGGCCAGGAAGGCGGACGAGGCCCAGCTCTCCGCCAATGGCATCAGCCTCATCACCTACCTCGAGGAGAAGGGCTCCGAGTCGGGCGTCGACATCCCGGCCCTCACCCCGAAGGCGGACGCTCCGGTGGGCGACGGGCGCATCGTCGAGAGCACCGTCGAGCTCACACTCACCGATGTCCAGCTCAACCGCCTGGTGTCATTCCTGGCCGCCGTGGAACGTGGGCCGGCCATGGTGCGGGTGAAGTCCCTGCGCCTCGAACCGCGCACCAAGGAGAACGTGCTCACCGCTTGGGCCACGGTGGCCACCTACAAGCTCAAGGCAGGCCCGTGACGCCGCGCTTTCGACCTCCATGGAAGCCAAAGCCCTGGCACCGGCCTCTGGCCCTGGGCCTCTTTGGCCTGTTCTGCTTTCTCTGTTTCCTTGTGCTCACCTTCCCTGCGGATGCCGCACGCGCTCGCTTGCAGGCCGAGGCTGCCCGCACCGGACTCGTCTTGCGGATGGACAGCCTGTCGACGGGCTTCTTCGGCGTGACGGCCACCAAGGTGCGGCTGAGCCGCGCCTCGGACACTGACGCTGTGCCGCTGGTGGTGGACCAGATGACGGTTCGCCCGACCTTCTTTCCACCGGGCCTTGCGGTGCGAGCCGGACTGCTCGGTGGCACGGCCACCGCGTCCTTCCCGAGCTCGGGCCAGTCGCTGCGCTTGAAGCTGAGCGGCCTCAACCTCGCCCAGGCCAACCTCAAGGCCTTGGCCGGCATCGACGCTGAAGGAAAAGTCGATGGCGAGCTGGCGCTGGACATGCCGCTGGTTCGTGGCGAGCCAGACCTCTCTCAGGCAAGCGGCGTCTTGCGGCTTAACGGAATGGACATCAACGTGCTCGGAGGAACCGTCACCGTCCCCATGTTCGGGACACCGACGCCCGTCGACCTGCCGCGTGCGGCGCTCGGCACGGTGGAAGGCGAAGTGACGTTCGACAAGGGCGCCGGAACGGTTCAGCGCTTCCACATCAAAGGACAGGACCTCGAGTCGCTCACCACCGGCACGGTCAAGATGGGTCGGCGTCCGGAGTACGTCGAGCTAGCTCTCGGTTTCAGGTTGAGGCCGGAGGCAGAATTTATCAAGCGACTGGGAGTCCTTGGTGCCGGATTCACTGTGCTGCCCATGGATGGGGAGTTGCCCGGCTTCCGAGATGTGCGCGTCGGCGGATACCTCGGGAAGCCCGTTTTCAACCCAGGACGCTGAGTCGTTTGAAGCCTCGAAAGTGGGGTGGTAAGGGTTTCCCTGGTTTCCTCTTGGTTGGGGGGGCAGGCATGCCCGAGTTGGTTTTTCTGCGCCGGGGCGAAGAATTGCTTCGGATCGCGCTGGACCGCTCCCGGGTGGTGCTCGGACGGGCAGAGACAAGCGACATCGTCATTCCAGATGCCGAGGTGAGCGCGCACCAGGCCGCGGTGCTCCTCGACGGCGGCGTGGCGGTGGTGGAGGACCTCTCCGGCAAGGGCACGACGGTGTCCGGGGAAAAGACCACCCGCGCGCCCTTGGCCGATGGCGCCGACATCAGCCTCGGCCAGTGGCGGGCCGTCTTTCGTGCGGAGAGGTCGACCGCACCTCCGCCAACCACGACGCCGCCCGGTGCAGCGGACCCGGAGCGCTGGAGCACGCGCGGACCCCTGATCGGGACGGTGCGCGTCTTTGGCACCGAGACGATGCCGTCTGGCGTAGCCACCGCCTTCCAATCGGCGACCGCGCTCCAAGAGCGGCCGGCTTCTGCAGCCATCCTCGGAGCCGACCCCGGCATCCGCCAGCTCGCCGACTTCATTGAGAGGGTGGCACCGTCGGCGGAAGTGGTCGCCATTTTCGGTGAGCCAGGGTCAGGCCGGGAACGCGTCGCGCGGGCGATTCATGCGCGAAGTGGTCGGACCGAGCGGCCGCTGGTGCGAGTGCAGTGTCGTGTCATCCGTCAGGACCTCCTGGAGACCGAACTCTTCGGCTCGGAGAAGACAGGGCAGCGGGGCGCGGTCGAGGAAGCTGCGGGTGGCACGCTGTTTCTCGATGAAGTCGGTGAACTTTCCCTCGAGCTTCAAGGAACGCTGCTGCGGGCGCTCGAGTCGCGGGAGTTTCGTCGCGTCGGTGCGACCATCGCTTCGCCGCTGGACGTCCGGGTGGTGGTGGCGACGAGCCAGGACCTGCTGTCGGCAACGCGCGCCGGCAAGTTTCGAGAGGACCTCTACGACCGGCTGTGCATGGCGCCGCTCATCCTTCCCCCGCTTCGGCGTCGCCGCGGTGACGTTCCCGCACTCGCCGAGCACCTGTTGCGCGAAGACAGCCCACGCGGACAGCCGGTGAGCATCACCACCGAGGCGCTCGGACGACTCACGCAGCACTCCTGGCCAGGCAACCTGCGCGAACTGCGAAACGTGCTTCGGCGTGCTCTGCTCATGCGCACGGGCCCCACCATCGACGTCGGCGAGCTCCGGCTCGACCCCCATCCAGGCGTTGAACGGCGCTTGCCGGTGGGGGAGTTCATCCCCGGGATGACGCTCGAGCAGATGCTGCGACAGCGAGAGCGAGAGATTGTCGAGGGCGCGCTGCGACACTTCGACAACAACCGTGAGCGAGTGGCGCGAGAGCTGGGTGTGGCACGCTCCACGCTCTTCAAGCGCCTCAAGGACTGGGGACTCACCAAGCACGAGGACCCGGAGGCTGCTCCGCGGGAGTAGCTCGGGCCGTTGGTCCCGTCTCGAGGAATGGTCGACGGCCCGCCCGGGCAGTCTTGCTCGACAGGCCACCCCGTGCGCGCCATGGGGTGTGAAATCGGCCCGCCGTTCGCGCGTACATCTAAAGGTGGGAATGATGACACCCTCTCCCCAGTCGGCGAACCTGTACGCCATGGCCGCGTCGGGAGACCGTCCGCAGAGCCGTCTTGACGTCGGCAAGCTGCTGGTGCTTGCGGCGCTGGTGGCCGTCGGGCTCGTCTTCTGGGACTCGCCCCTCCTCACGCCCATCAAGCTTCTGGTGGTCATGGGGCACGAGAGCGGACATGCCGCGGCCACGCTTCTGGCCGGCGGCAGCGTCCAGCGGGTGGTGCTCGCCCCGAACCAGTCCGGCGCATGCCTCTCTGCCTTGCCGCCGGGCGCCTGGCCAACCATCCTCGTCTACTCGGCCGGCTACGTGGGCAGCGCCATCGCCGGCGCCGTGCTCCTGGTCTTGGCGTTTCGCTTCCGGCTTGCCCGCGGAGTGCTCGCGCTCTACGCGGTGTGGCTTGCGGCGATGAGCCTTCTCGCCGGGAACGCCTTCACCGTCGCCTTCTGTCTGGGAATGGCCGCCGTCCTCGGTGCCGCAGCGCGCTGGCTTCCGCCCTTGGGAGTGCGACTCTTGGTTCTCTTTTTGGCGGCCTTCACCGGCCTCTACGCGGTCTTCGACCTGCGCGACGACCTCTGGAACTCGACTGTCCGCGCACAGAGCGACGCCGCGCTGCTCGCAGCACATACCCCGGTGCCGGCCTTCCTCTGGGCGGTGGTCTGGTCACTGCTCAGCATCGCCATTCTCGGGTGGGGGGCGCTGGTGTCCCTGCGTTCCCGTCCATCTGCTCCATCCGGGCTTGCTCCCAACGCCGGCCCGGCCTAGACGGCCCATCCGCCTCCTACCACCTCGGAAGGTCCTCCATGGTGCTTGCACTGCCCCTGTCCTTGTTGCTCTCCCTGGCACCCACGCTCGACGTGCCGGTCACGCACGCCGAGCTCCCGAACGGGCTCAAAGTCATCATCGCGCCGGACCGGACGGTGCCCGGCGTGACCATCAACTTGCTGTACCACGTGGGCAGTCGGGACGAGCAGGCAGGCCGGACCGGCTTCGCTCACCTCTTCGAGCACCTGATGTTCATGGGGGCGCGCTACGTCCCCTACCCTCAGTTCGACACACTGATGGAGGCCGGCGGAGGCGTGAACAATGCCTTCACCAGCTACGACATCACCGACTACTACTCCGTCGGCCCTTCGAATCTCCTCGAGACCTTCCTCTGGATGGAGTCCGACCGGCTCCTCACGCTCGGCCAGGAGATGACGCAGGAGAAGCTCGAGACGCAGCGAAAGGTGGTGCTCAACGAGCGGCGGCAGTCCTACGAGAATGTCCCCTACGGGAAGGTGGAGGACGCGCTTCCACCCGCCCTCTTTCCCAAGGGGCATCCCTACAGCTGGCCTGTCATCGGCTCGGCAACGGACCTCCGAGCGGCCACCCTTCAGGACGTGAAGGCCTTCTTCGCCACCTGGTACGTGCCCTCCAACGCGAGCCTGGTCATCGCCGGCGACGTCGAGCCAGCCCAGGCCCTGGCGCTCGTCAACAAGTACTTCGGCTTCCTCCCCAAGCGGCCCATTCCAGAGCAAGTCTCCGCGCCACTCGCCAAGCTCACCACCGAGGTCCGCCTGCAACTCACGGACAAGGTGGACCTCGACAAGGTGGTCATGGCCTGGTTCAGCCCACGCGAGGGGACACCCGGGGACGCCAACTGCGACCTTCTGGCGAGCATCCTTGGACAGGGCAAGGCCTCGAGGCTCTACCAGCGTCTCGTCTACCGAGACCAGCTGGCCACCGAGGTGTCGGTCGCCCAGGAAACACGCGAGCTGCAGAGCGTCTTTTTCGTCTCCGCCCTGGCCCGCCCCGGGGTGGATGTCCACGCCCTGGAGAAGGCCATCGACGAGGAGCTCCAACGCATGAAGACGGAAGGCCCGACGCTCGATGAGCTCGAGGCCGCCCGTACCCTCGTCTACACCGGGGCCGCGCGGCGGCTCGAGTCGCTCGTGAGCCGAGCGCAGTACTTGAATCAACTCCAGCTCACCTATGGCCCGAAGGCCACGGTGAAGAGCGACCTCGACCGCTACGAGGGCGCCACCCAGGCCACGGTGCGAGAGATGGCGAATACAGTCCTCGGCGCAGGACGCGTGGTGGTGGAAGTCCGGCCGGAGCCCAAGGTGGCCAACGCACAGGAGACGAAGTGATGCGCGTCCTCGTCCCCGCAGCCGCCCTTGCTTTACTCGCCTGTTCCGCGGCGCCGCCGAAGCCGGACATGGAGCCGCCGCTGCCGCCGGCCAACAAACCGCAGGCCATGGCCGCCTCCGCAGGCACCATCCCCGGCGAGAACGTCCTCGCCCAGCGGCCCCCCATTCCACCGCTCGGGCCCTTCGACGCGCCGGTCCCGACGGTTCTCACCCTGTCCAACGGGCTCAAGCTGTACGTCGTGGAGCGCGCCAGCGCCGGACTCGAGGCGGTGGGCTTCGTTACCCGGCAGGGTGCGGCAACGGACCCAAGCGGCAAGGAGGGGCTGGCCTCCCTGGCTGCCTCCATGCTGCAGGCTGGAAGCGCCGGAAAGTCGCAGGCCGAGGTGGCCGCTGCTGCCGACGCCATCGGTGCCAACCTCTCGGTGTCCGCTTCCACCGACGCGCTGTCCATTGGGCTTTCCGCGCTCGCGCCGCGCCTGAATGAGATGGCCGCCCTCCTGGCGGATGTCGCGCTCCGGCCCAACTTGACGGCCAAGGACTGGCAGAAAATTCAGGCGCAGCGACTGGGAGAGTTGACCGCGGCTCGAAGCCAGCCGCGCGTTGCCGCGCGGGCGGCATTCCAGGCGGCCCTCTATGGCAACGGCCCCCTGGGCCACCTCCCCGAGGGCACCATCGCCGCCGTGAAGCGCATTCGTCTCGGCGACGTGAAGAATTTCCTGGCGTCCGTTTCTCCCACCGAATCGGCCATCGTCGCCGTGGGAAGCGCGTCAGCCGGGGCCGTGCGCTCCGTCATGGAAGGCGCCTTCGGCGCCTGGAAACCCCGGGGGGCCCCACCTTCTCACGGCCGCAAGGAGCCAACGGTGGAGGTGCCCCGGCCGCGATTCGTGCTGGTCAACTTCCCTGGCAAACCGCAGTCCGTCCTCCTCGTGGGACAACCGAGCGTCCCGCGCTCGTCGCCGGACGTCCTCGCCCTGGAGCTGGCCAACGCCATCGTCGGCGGCAGCTTCACGAGCCGGCTCAACCAGAACCTGCGTGAGCAACACGGCTACAGCTACGGGGCCTTCAGCGGCTTCGCTTTTGGGCGCGGCCCGGGGGCCTTTGCGGCGCGAACCAGCGTCCAGACCGACGTCACCGGGAAGGCCGTCACCGAGATTTTCGGCGAATTGAACCGGCTGGTGGCCGAGCCCCTTTCCGCAGAAGAATTGAGCAAGGGCAAGGCGCTGCTCGCCTTCCAGCTGGTGGAGGCCCTCCAGAGCGTGGGGGCGACATCGGCCGCGGTGGCCGACATCTTCCTCTTCGACCTGCCACTGGACGAGTACCGCACCTACGTCAGCCGTCTTCAGGCACTCACCCCGGCCATCGTCCAGGACGCGGTGCGCCGGGCGCTCCATCCCCAGGAGATGACACTGGCCATCGCCGGCGACGCGAAAGCGGTGCTTCCGCAGCTCCAGGCCGAAGCCGCGTTGAAGCTTCCCGCCCCTCAGCTTCGCGACCCAGAGGGGAAGGTGCTTCGGCCTGCGACGCCGTCGGTCGGCGGTGCGGCCTCCTCTGGTTCCCGAACGATGCGGCATCTCTGAACCCGAGAGCCGGAACGGCCCTCTCGACCTCAGACGTCCAGTCCAGAACCACCGCGCCAGCCGATGGCGAGTCCTCCCCGAAGGGGACGACCAGCGTCAGCGAACGCGCGCGTTCACCAACGCTCGCAGGTCATCGCTGTCGAATGGCTTTTCCAGGAGTCGGCCCTTCGGAATTTCCTCAAGAAACTTTCTTGCCCGGTCGCTGAACACCCCACCGGTCAGGAATACCACCCGTTCTGCCTGCTCTCTTTCCTGAGCATCCAGTCGATGGAAGAAGTCCATGCCGGTGACGACCGGCATCATGATGTCACAGAGGATGACATCGAAATGCTCGCCACCAATGATGGCGGCAAGCGCTTCGTCCGCGCTGGCGAGCAGTTTCACGTCGTGCTCGGGCGAAAGGAGTCGACGGATGATGGTTCCGACGTTTTCATCGTCATCGACGACGAGGACCCGTCCCCGTCGTCCGGTCGGCACCATCAAGCCGATGATGTTCGGCACGGTTGCCCCGGCCTGCGCCACCGGAAGCAGAACTCTGAACGTCGTGCCGATGCCGACCTGACTCTCGACCGAAATCTCACCGCCGAAGCCAGTAACGATACGATGGCAGATCGCTAGCCCGAGCCCGGTCCCCACACCTGCGGCCTTTGTCGTGAAGAACGGGACGAAGACCTTGGCCAGCGCTTCGGGGCCCATGCCAGAGCCCGTATCGCGGACTTCGACGACAACCCTTCCCGTTTCGTCCGTGGTCGTCAGAACGTGAATCTCATTCGTGTCCGCATGTCCCTCTGCCATGGCTTGCGCGGCATTGACGACGAGATTGAGAAACACCTGTCCCAGTCGGGCCTCGTTGGCGTCGACCATTGGGACATCTCCGTACTCCTTCACGACGCGCGCCCGATGTCGGATCTCGTTGGATGCCATCCGGAGCGTGGACTCCATGACTTTCTCGACGTCCACGGGTCCGCGACGATCCTCCTCGGCTCGCGAGAAGAGCTTGAGGTCCTTCACGATGAAACGAACGCGGTTTGTTGCCTCGCGCGCCTCTCCCAGACATTCCCGAATTTCCGTCAGGAGGGGTGAGCAACCGACGGCGGATTCGAGCTCTCGAGCGCCCGCCACGGCAAGGCCTAGGTTCGCAACCACCGAAGTCAGTGGATTATTGATCTCATGGGCAACGCCCGCTGCGAGCGTCCCGATGGATGCCATGCGGTCCGAGACCATGAGTTGCTCCTGCGCCGCCCGTTCCAGGCTCACGTCTCGAAAAGTCACGACCCCACCGCGCCGTTGGCCGTCGAGAATTAAGGGCCGCGCATTGGTGCTGACCCGAATCCCCGCCGGGGCCTCAGCGTGGCGCATGAAAAGTTCCACGTTCTCCACGGTCTCGCCGCGCATCGCTCGCGCAAGCGGCAACTCTTGCACCGGGAACCGAGTCACTCCATCCGGCAGGAAGAGACCGTAGTTGCTCGGCCATTTGTCCTGCAGGGCGGCGGCTTCGCTTCCGTGCGAGTTCCGGATGGCGTCGGCGGCAGAGTTCCAGAAGATGAACTTCCCCTGTGCGTCGGCAACGATGACTCCGTCCGAGATGGACTCCATCATCGCCTCCAACGCCGTGGCGTTGGTCTGCGCTTCTTGCTCTGCGGCGCTCTTGGCTGCGAACGCGCGGGCGAGAGCCACGCCCTGAGCAATCTGCCCGGCCACACCCACGGCGAACGACGCGCGTTCCTCGTTGGCGATGGGTGTCCCGTCTGACGAAATGAGCAACGCGCCCAGCAACTGGTCCCCGTGCTGGATGGGCACCACGAGGGCAGCGGGAAAGCCGGCGGCCTTCATCGCTTCCCAGGCGCGGGAGAGCTCCCCCTCGTCCAGGGGAAGGTTGAGGAGACGGCCCTTGAGGAGGAGCCCTCGCAGTGCATCGAGCTCACCGAAGAAGTCGCCGAGCAGGTCCTTTTCCCACTTCTCGGACAGGCCGAAGGCGTGCACGTCCGTGCCATCCGGGTCGAAGAGAAGGAGCGCGCCGGTGGAGATTCCACCTGCATCGAAGAAGCTGGCAAGCACGTTGTCGAGCGATGCAACGAAACTCTCACCACGTGAGAGCGCATCGGAGATGCCGGTAATCACCGAGAGCTGGGAGGCGAGGAGCGCGCACCGCTGAGCCAGCCCCGAGCCCACGTGAAGCCCCTGTCGGACGGGGGGCCGGGCATGCTGCGGCGGCAGGGCCAGGCCCTTGCGCGCCTGCGTCGCAACCGAGACGCCGGAGTCTCGGCTTCCTGTCGCGTTTGCGTCGTCTCCGTCCAGGAGAACGTCATCCTCGTCGTCTTCGAGGTCGGCTTGCAGCGCAGCGCTGGCGAGGAAAGCCTTGACGACTTGAACCAGTCGCGAGGGCTCGATGGGCTTGACCACGACGTCGTCGAAGCCCACTGCCGCGACGCGTGACTCGTCCAGCTTCGACAACAATCCCGTGAAGGCCAGCAGAGGCACGTGAGGCGTGTTCAGTTGCGCGCGCAGCTGCGCGGCCAACTCGAAGCCGTCCATGTCCGGAAGGACCAAGTCCTGCAGGACGAGGTCCACCCGCGAGCTCTCCAGTACTTTGAGGGCCATCCTTCCCGTCCCGGCCGCGAGCACCCGGTAGCCCTTGCGCTCCAGCGCGAATCGAACGAGCTTGGTGGTGACCTGGTTGTCTTCCACCAGTAGGATGGTGGACTTCATCACGCGTCCCGTCGCGCCCTGGCAAGGTGGGCCGCAACCAACGCGGGTAGCGCGCGGGTGTCGATGGGTTTGGTCACGTAGTCATCGCAGCCCGCCTCGAGCGCTCGCTGCTCGTCACCCTTCATTGCATTGGCAGTCACCGCGATGACGACGATGTCGCGCGTCGCCGTCGCCGCCTTCAGCTGGCGGGTGAGCGCGAAGCCGTCCACGCCGGCCATCTGCAAGTCCATCAGAATCAGCCGGGGGGAAAAGGTGCTCAGGACCTCGAGCGCGTCCTTGGCGCTGCTCGCACTCCTCACCTGGTAGCCCCTCTTGCTAAGGAGGAAGGACATCAACTTCATGTTGGCCAGGTTGTCGTCTACGACAAGGACCGGTTCTCCGGCCATGGTCAGGCGAGCCCCAACTGGCCGTCCAGCTGGACGCGGGAGGGAATGGTTGCGGGCTCTTCGCGCGCGGCCGCAGCCCTTGGAAGGATGGCGAAGAAGCAGCTGCCCTCGCCGAGGACGCTGCTGGCTCCCACCGAGCCACATTGCGCCTCGACCAGCCGCTTGGTGAGGGCCAAGCCAAGGCCTGTCCCCTCGTGGCGCTTCGCTGCACTGGAGTCGAGCTGTTGGAACTCATGGAATAGCCGCTCGAGGTCTGCGGCGGAGATGCCCATCCCCGTATCCATCACCTCGATGCGGAAGTTGGTGGCTCCTTCTGGACGCGCGCGGATGGCGATTCTTCCGCCGTCGGGGGTGAACTTGAGCGCGTTGGATAGGTAGTTGTAGAGCACTTGCTTGAGGCGAACGGGGTCGAGGAAGACGGCGCGTATCTCCGGGTCCACTGAGGTGGTCATCCGGATGCGCTTCGTTTGGGAGAGCGTTCGCATCCGCGCCCGGACCTCCGCGATGATGCTGAGCAAATCGAGAGGTTCCGGGTGAAATTCGAATTTTCCGGATTCGACCTTCGACAGGTCGAGGATGTCGTTGATGAGCTGCAGCAGGTGGAGTCCACCTCCGAGGATGTCGCCGAGGAATTCCCGCTGCTTCGAGGACACCGGACCGACCTCGCCATCCTTGAGGAGCTCGGCAAAGCCGATGATGGAGTTCAGCGGTGTTCGGAGCTCGTGCGACATGTTGGTCAAGAATTCGCTCTTGGCGCGGCTGGCCTCGAGCAGTCCGCGTTCGCGCTCCGCCGTCAGGCGCTGAGCGGCAACCAGCGCCTGGCTGCGCTTCTGCTCGCGCAGGTCGGTTGCCACCAAACAGCTGCTCCGGCGGTCCCCGATGAAGATCGAGCTCACCGAGAGGTAGACCGGAATCTCGACGCCGCTCGCGCTGAGGAGCGGGATTTCCTGGCGGCCCTGTGAGGTCTCGGTGCGCTCGACCAGCGCCCTCGAAGCGGCCCGGAAACGCTCCGGGACATGGTCGTGGATGGAGCTGCCCATCGTCTGCTCCAGTGGCCGGTCAAGCAATCGGGCAAACTGGGCGTTGCAGTAGAGAATGGTGCCCGTCTCGCCGAGGGTAGCGGCGCCCTCGCTCATTGCTTCCATCAGCACCCGGTAGGAGTGGTCCGCGCCCTCGAGCGAGAAGACGCGAGGCCCATCCGGCCCCTCGACCACGAGGGAGTCCACCTCGCCGCTGCGGATCGCGTCCAGGGCTTGCTGTGCCTCATCGAAGCGAATCTGAAGCTCGGAGATGTCAGCGCGCAGCGCCTGGTTCATCGCCCGCAGCCCGGTGGCCATTTAGGGGCGCCTCATGAGGTCCAGTCCGAAGAGCACCTTTTCCACGGTGGAGAGGTCCCCGATGTAGCGGCGCAGCGGACGAGGGAGTTCCTTGATGAGCGTCGGTGTGGCGACAATCTGGTGGTCCCTGGCCAGCGCCGGGACCTGGTAGAGGTCAATCACCTCGAGCTTGTAGCGGGCGGCAAGGTGCTCGTCGCAGACGCTGCGCACCCGTTCGATGGCCTCGACGGATGTGGGCGTCATGCCCGTTACGTAAAGGCGCAAGAGGTATTGTTCTGGGCTCGCGTGCTTGGGCGCCCGAGGCAAAGGACGCTTGGCCTTCTGGACTTCGGGGTCCTGCCGGGCCGGCGCGCGTCGAGGCCCGCGCTTCGCCTTGGCCAGGGCGACGCGGGAGGCCTTCGGTGCTGTCCTCCTCATCGGGCTGCTTTCGCGAGCGGACGGATGTCGAGCCCGACCAAGACCCGCTCCTCATTGGACAGGTCCCCGATGAATTTCTTCAAGGGGCTGGGAAGCCTTCGCACGAGCGCGGGAACGGCGAGGATTTGGTCGCCTTGGGCGAGCTTCGGGTTCATCAGGAGGTCGACCACCTCGATGCGGTATCGGCCCTCGAGGTATTGGTCGCAGATTCTCTGGAGGTTGGCCCCGGCGGCGACGCTCCTCGCTGTCTGTCCAGCGATGTAGAGGCGCAGTTCCCACTCCACGGCCCGCTTTCTCGCCAGCTTCTTCGCCGGCTTCCTCACCACACTCGATCGACGCTTCATCGGGACCGGCTCCCAGCGGGCTTGCGCGCGCGACCGACGCTGGCGAATGCCTGGCGACTTCTGGCCATCGCATGTCGTTCGGCGATGAGGCTATCGCGACGCATGGTTTCCTCCTGGATGGAGCCCTCGATGTCGGCATCCTGCGTGGCGAACTCCTCGCGCAGAGCCGCGATGCGATTTTTGAGCAGTTTTCTTTGCCGGACCCGCTCCTCAGTGGAGCGTTCCAGCTTGCCGGCATGTACCGCCAACGTGGCCTGGTCCTGTGCCTCCTGGGCCAAGCGGGCCGAGCCGGTGAGAACGCCGGTTGGACCGAGGTAGGTGTCCATCAGCTCGAAGCCCCGGTTGCTCAATCGGAACTCGCTCGTCTGGTTCGAATGGGCCGAGCCCCGTGACTTGATGATGGTCAAGCTTCGGTTCCGCTCCCGTCCACTCCGGAGGACCTCCAGCATCACCCAGGTGTCGACCAGCGATGAGACGCCCATGGCCACCTGCTCCAGTTCACTCGTGGCCGAGGTCAAGCTGGTGCACATGGCCGTCGTGCCGCGCACCTTGAGGAAGTCGATGAGCCTCGTCATCATCGACTGGACCTCGGAGGGGCTTCCGACGCTGAAGAGGTTGGTGATGGGGTCGATGACGACGACGTCTGGGTGGAATTGGTTAATCACCCGATGCATGGTGGCGAGGTGCATCTCGAGGCCATGAGAACTGGGCCGCGATGCCACGATTTTCAAGAGCCCGCTCTTGAGGTGTCTTTCCAAGTCGATGCCCACCGATCGCATGTTGCGGACCAGCTGTTCGGGCGACTCCTCGAACGTGAAGAGGACGCTTCGCTCGCCGCGGCTGCAGGCCGAGTTCGCGAAACACATAGCCACGCTGGTTTTTCCGGTGCCGGCCGTGCCGGAGACGAGGACGGTGCTGCCCTTGTAGAAGCTCTTCCCGCCGAGCATCTCGTCGAGCCGAGCGATGCCGGAGGAAATGCGCTCTGTGGACGCTCGATGAGTCAATCCCACCGAGCTGAGCGGAAGGATAGAGAGGCCTCCCTCGTCGATGAGGAAGGGGTATTCGTTGGTGCCGTGCGGACTGCCTCTGTACTTCACCACCCGGAGCCGCCGAGTTGAATTCTGCTCCACCACCCGGTGGTCCAAGAAAATGACGCAGTCGGAGACGTACTCCTCGAGGCCTTGGCGGGTCAGCGTTCCGTCGCCCTTCTCGCCGGTGATGACCACCGTCATCTCTCGCGCCTTAAGCCAGCGGAAGAGACGGCGTAGCTCCGCTCGCAAGATTTGCTCGTCGTGCAGGCCACCAAAGAGATTTTCGATGGTGTCGAGCACCACGCGCCGGGCGCCGACCGAGTCGATGGCGTATTGAAGACGGACGAAGAGGCCCTCCAAGTCATAGGCCCCGGTCACCTCGATTTCGCTCGGGTCGATTCGTACACAGTCGACGGCGAGTTTCTTTTGGGCCTGGAGCTTGTGGAGGTCGAAACCGAGAGAGGCCACGTTGGCGGCCAGCTCCTCGGGCGTTTCCTCGAACGCGACGAAGACACCCGGGTCGCCGTACTCGGTGGCGCCGCGCACCAGGAACTCCATCGCGAAGAGCGTCTTTCCCGAACCCGCGCCGCCACACACCAGGGTGGGCCGCCCATAGGGCAACCCTCCGCCGGTGATGTCGTCCAAGCCGTCAATCCCCGAACGGGCCTTGCGCAGCTTGTGTGCGACCGAGCCTCCGGCCGTAACGGACTTCAGGTGCTTCGCCAACGTGGCCTTCGCCATCTTCGCCTCCTGACGGACGCACCCTTCGTCGTCCGCGCTGGTCCGCTCTGAGCGCTGAGGCCAGCTTCTTCTTGGGGAGGCTGAAGCAGCTTGTTCCGAGAGTCCGGTAACACAGTAACAGTCCACCGTAACGCGCGTACCCGGGAACCGCCGTCGCGTGCGTCTCCCAGGGACGGAGTGAAGGGCCAGGTACTCCTCTGTCGGTTAGCGGGACACACGCCTTTCCGCTGCTACGGGAGCGCCTCGTTGCTCCTCGCAGCTGTCGTTTCGGCAACGTGTGTCGAAGGACAAGCACATGCGCCTCTTCGCGGGGGGCGACGCTCGCTTGGGGGTGCTCCGTCAGCGCCGGGGCCGCATCCGGTACTTCACGAAGGATGCGGCATCCGTGAACTGAAAATAGGGGTTGTGCACGGCTTCGCGCTCGAGCGACGACACCGGCACGTCACCGTAGTCGTGTCCGGGGAAGAGCCTCGTCGAGCCCGGCAGCTTTCCGAGAACGCCGGTGAGGGAGTGAAACATCTGGCCCGGGTCCCCCCCTTGGAAGTCACAGCGGCCGCACCCGTTGACGAAGAGCGTGTCGCCGGCGACCAGCGCGTCACCGGCGAGCAGGCACTGCGAGCCGGGGGTGTGCCCGGGCGTGTGGACGGCGCGAGCCTCCACGCCGCCCAGTGGCACCGGGTCTCCCGGCCCCAGTCGCCGCAGCGCATCTCCGAAGCCTTGCAGGTCCGCTGAGAAGTCGATTTCTGCGCGCTGGGCGTAGACCGGCAAGTCGTGCCGGCGAAGCAGCTCGGTCACGCCGTTGATGTGGTCCTTGTGGCTGTGGGTGAGAAGGATGCCGGCCAGGGACTTCTCCTGGGCTGCGCAGGCCGCTTCGATGGCGTCCACGTCCCAGGCTGGGTCGACGACGCACACCTCTCGCTGGCCCTCCGTCCCCACGAGGTAGACGAAGTTCTGCATCGGCCCGAGTGGAAATTGATGAATGAAGACGGCTCGAGCTCTTGAAGGGGTCATGGCCACGGAGCCCCGAGAATGGTCCCACCACCCGCATGCCGTCCAGGGTTTCCCAGGAGGCGCTTCGCCGGCACTGGGCCTGCAGGCATCCCCTCGGAGCGAGACAGAGGAACTCCGTTGCCCTCGTGCACCTTGGACTATCCTCGGGTGGACGTCGACGACTTCAGAGGGTGGGGATGATCGGTCAGCGACTCGGGCATTACGAGCTCATCGAGAAAATTGGCGCCGGCGGGATGGGCGAGGTGTATCGGGCGCGCGACCTGAAGCTCCACCGTGAGGTCGCGTTGAAGCTATTGCCGGCCGAGTTGGCGAAGAATCCCGAGTGGATTCTGCGGCTGACCCAGGAGGCCCGCTCCGTGGCGGACCTGAATCACCCCAACGTGGTGACGCTTCACTCCATCGAGGATGGAGGGGAACGCCCCTTCATCACCATGGAGCTCGTGTCCGGAAAGACCTTGGACCAGGTCATCGGCCCGCAAGGGCTGCCCGTCGAGACGCTGCTCGAGCTCGCCGTGCCCCTCGCGCGAAAAGGCTCTGGCGGCGATGAACCGGGCAGACGAGTTGCTCCCGCCAAGCGAGGGAAGCCCGCTCTCGCAATGCTGGTTGGCCGAAACCGCCCTCCTGTGCGGCGACGCCGAGCGCGCCAAGGTGACGCTGGCCCGACTCGAGGAGGCGGCACGAACGAAGTACATCGACCCGACGACGATGGCCGGCCTGTAAGGCCGCCTCAACGATAAGAATCGCATGTTCGAGTCCCTGGAGCGGGGTTTCGCCGTTCACAGCCCAGGCATGGTGTACCTGCTCATTGAACGACGCTTCGTCTGGAAGTTTGTCGCCGACGACCCGCGCTACCTGGACCTCCTGAAGCGCGTCGGCTTCCCTCGACTTCAGACGTAAGAAAGGGACCCCAGGCCCGGCGGCTCAGGCGCTTCTCGCCGGCGCGGCGCCCTCCTCCGGGTCTCAGCCCCCCGGAGGCTGGTCGGGAAACGCGCGCTCGAGCTCACGCCGCATGTGGCGGTGGGGCACGCCGACCTCGGTGAAGGGCTCTCCGAAGACTTGGTAGCCGAGGCGCGCGTAGAAGCCCACAGCGGTCTCGCGGGCGTGAAGCGTCACCGTGCGGAAGCCGCGCCGGGAGACCTCCTGCTCCAGCTCACGGACGAGTGCCTGGCCCACGTGAGTGCCCTGTCGCGCCGGCTCCACGGCCATCTGGAAGAGACGGCCGGTGGCCGGTCCCTCGGGATGAAAGAGGACGCAGCCCACCACCGATGCTCTGTCGAGCGCGAGGAGGTGGAGACTCTCGGCCTCGAAGGGAAACCGGGTGGCCTCGCGGGTGTGCCCCAGCGGTCGACGGAGCACCCGCCAGCGCAGGTCGAGCTCGGCCTCGTAGAGCGGGTCCGCCACGTCGAGCCACCGAAGCTCCACGGACTTCAGACGTCCAACTCGTCACCGGCCACTTCGCCCGCGCGCTCCATGATGAACTTGAAGCGCGCAGTCACGTCGCGGCCGAGCAAGTCGTTGATGACGCGGTCCGTTTCCAGCTCGTTGGAGATGGCCACCCGGAGGCTGGCCCGATGCTTCGGGTCAAGCGTGGTCGCCTTGAGCTCCGCCGCCTGCATCTCCCCCAGCCCCTTGAAGCGCATGATGTTGGGCTTGGCGTTCCCCTTCACCTTCTCCTTGATAATCCGGTCCCGGTCGGCCTCGTCCAGGGCCCAGTACGTCTCCTTCCCGATGTCGATGCGGTACAGCGGCGGCTGGGAGAGGTGGACGACGCCGGCGACGATGAGCGGCCGGAGGTGACGGTAGAAGAAGGTGAGCAGGAGGGTGGCGATGTGATGGCCATCCGAGTCCGCGTCCATGAGCAGAAATACGCGGCCGTAGCGCAGCTTGGCCATGTCCAGCGTCGGGCCGATGCCGCAGCCGAGCGCGCTGACGATGTCTTGCAGCTCCTTGTTGCTCGAGACCTTGTCCAAGGAGGCCTGCTCGGCGTTGAGCACCTTTCCCCGGAGCGGGAGGATGGCCTGCGTCCGTCGGTCCCGCCCCTGCTTGGCCGTGCCACCGGCCGAGTCGCCCTCGACGATGAAGAGCTCGCTCTCCCTCGGGTCGGTGGAGGCACAGTCGGCAAGCTTCCCGGGCAGATTGAGGTGGTGGCTGACGCCCTTCCGGCTCACCGCCAGCGACGCGGCACGGGACGCCTCTCGGGCCCGGGCGGCGAGGATGATGCGAGCGACGATGGACTCGGCCACCGTCTGGTTGTCGTTGAGCCACTTCTCCAGGGCAGGACGGACGGCCGAGTCGACGGTGGCCACCATCTCCGGGTTGTTGAGCCGTCCCTTGGTCTGCCCCTGGAACTGAGGCTCGAGGACATAGGTGGAGAGGAGGGCCACCATTCCTTCGCGGATGTCCTCGGCGGTGAGGCTCACGCCTTTCGGCGTGAGGCTGTGGGTCTCGATATAGTTCCGGACGGCCTTCACCATCCCGGAACGAAGCCCCGCCTCGTGCGTCCCCCCGTTTGCGGTGGGAATGCCATTCACGAAGGACAGGACGTGCTCGTCCGTGGACTCCGTCCAGCACATGGCCAGCTCGAGCCGGACGCCATTTTCTCGCGACAGGTAGAACTGCCCGCCGCTGGGAGGCACCAGCGCCTTGCCGCGCTCGGCGATGAGCTTCGGAAGGTACTCGGCGATGCCTCCCTCATGCAGGAAGGTGGCGTCGAGGGCGGGGCTCACCGTCTCGTCGCGGAAGCGGACCACCATCCCGCGGTGGAGGTAACTCTTCGTCTCCAACCGCTCGCGGATGAGCTCCGGACGGAAGCGCAGCTTCTCCCCAAAGATGTCTGCGTCCGGCGTGAAGGTGATGGTGGTGCCCGAGCCCCGCACCGGGCCCACCAGCTTGAGCGCCGAGGTGGGCTTGCCGCGGACGTACGTTTGCTGGTGGCGCTTCCCGTCCCGGCGCACCTCCACCAGAAGCTTGCTGCTCAGCGCGTTGACGACGCTGCTTCCAACGCCATGCAACCCACCGGAGTGCAGGTAATTGCCCTGCTCGAACTTCCCGCCCGAGTGGAGGGTGGTGAGGATGATCTCCAAGGCCGGCTTCTTGTACTTGGCCATCACGTCGACGGGGATGCCCCGCCCATCGTCGGCGACGGTGACCGTCTTGCCGTCCTTGTGCAGCGTCACCTCCACCTTGGAGGCATAGCTATTGATGACCTCGTCGACGCTGTTGTCGACTATCTCCCAGAGGAGATGGTGGTAGCCGGAGTCGTCGGTACCGCCGATGTACATCGCCGGCCGCTTGCGCACCGGCTCCAGGCCTTCCAGCACCTGGATGTCGCTCGCGGTGTAGGTCGCCTTGCGGGCAGTGGCCATGGCCTCAGGCGTCCTTTTCTTCGGGCAAAGGCGTCCAGGTGAGCGGTGTGGCCACGAGCTTCACCGTCTCCTTCTTCGCCATCTCCCGACCGCGTCCGCCGCGCGCCGAGACCTCGTAGCGCCCCGGACTGAGGGTGAGCTTTCGTCCCTTGCTCGTCTCGAGCTCCAGGGCAGCCTCCTTCTTGGCCGTGCACAGAAAGGCCAGCACGCGGTCGTCCTTCTCCACCTTGATGACGGTGACGCCCCGGCCTGGCCCGGAGAGCTCGTTCACCTCGCTCACCTTGCACACCAGCGCCCGCGCCTTGGCGGTGACCACCGCCAGGAGGTCCCGGGGTGATGCCGGCGCGACTCCAACAATCTCGTCCTCCTTACCGGGCCTCGCATACCGTCGACCGGAGCGCGTGCTCGCCTCCTTGTGCGGCGCCAGGGCAAAACGCAGCCCATAGCCCTTGGCACTGACGGCCACCAGAGTCTCCGGGAGCTCCAGGCGCGGGTCGAGCGACAGTGCTCCGACCACCCGCTCCCCGTCGTCGAACTTGAAGAGCTTCTGCACCGGGTCGCCGTAGCCAGTGGAGGCGGGGACGTCGTTGAAGCGCGTCACGTACGCGGTGCCGAAGTTGGAGAAGAGGACGACGTTGGCCTTCAAGGAGCCGGCCACGACGGCCATCACCTCGTCGCCCTCGCGCAGCCGCGTGGCGGTGGGGTCCTTCACCTCACGCACCCGCTTGATCCATCCATCGCGAGAGAGGACGACGTGGCTGTCCTCGTCGGCGATGAAGGCCTCCTCGGTGTACTCCACCTCTTCGCCGGCGCCGCCGATGCGGGTGCGGCGCTTGTCGGCATAGGTCTTCTGGACCTCGTCGAGCTCGTCCTGGACCACGCCCCACCGCTTCTTGGCGTCCTTGAGCACCGCCGCCAGGCGCGACGCTTCGGCGCGCTTCTCGCGGAGCTCCTTCTGGATGACCACAATCTCCAGGCGGGCGAGCTTGTAGAGCTTCATCTCGAGAATCGCGTCGACTTGCTCGGCGTCGAGGGAGAAGCGGTGCATCAGCTTTCCGGCGGCGTCCTGCTTTCCGTCCGACTTGCGGATGATGCGAATCATCTCGTCGAGGGCGTCATAGACAATCTCGAAGCCCTCGAGGATGTGGAGGCGCCGTTTGACCTCGGCCAGCTCGTACTTGTGCCGAAGCGTCACCACCTCGAAGCGAAAATCGAGGAAGTGCTGCAGCATGGCCTTGAGGTCCAGCCGCTGGGGCGTGCCCACGTTGGTCTGGGTGCTGGGGACCAGGGCGGTGAGATTGACGTTGAAGTTGGTCTGAAGCGGCGTGTGCTTGAAAAGGTACGCCATCACCATGTCCGGCCCGGCATCGCGCTTGAGCTCGAGGACGATGCGCACGTCCTCGGTGCTCTCGTCGCGGACATCGGTCAGCGGCGCCAGCTTTCGTTCTCGGACCAGGTCGCCAAACCGCGCGGTGAGCGTCGACTTATTGACGGTGTAGGGAATGGAGGTGATGACGATTTGCTGCCCCCCGCGGGGAAGCGTTTCCACCGTCCACTCACCCCGGACGCGCATCGACCCCTGTCCGGTCTCGTAAATCTCCTTGAGCTGCGGCTTGCTGTTGAGCACCTGGCCGCCGGTCGGAAAGTCCGGGCCCTTGATGTGCTTGAGCAGCTCCCGCAGCGGCGTGTCCGGCTTCTTCACCAGCTCGCGAAGCGCGTCGCAAAGCTCGCCGAGGTTGTGCGGCGGAATGTTGGTGGCCATTCCCACCGCGATGCCCGTGCTTCCGTTCATCAGCAGCTGGGGCACCTTGGCCGGAAGCACCACCGGCTCGGTGGTGCTGGCGTCGTAGGTGGGCCGGAAGGGAACGACGTCCTTGCCCAGCTCGCCCAGCATCTCGCCCGCCAGGGGCTGCAGGCGACATTCGGTGTACCGCATCGCTGCGGCCGTATCCCCATCCAGCGAGCCAAAGTTTCCATGCCCGTCCACGAGCGGGTAGCGAAGGGAGAAGTCCTGGGCCAGCCGCACCAGCGCGTCGTAGAGGGCCGTGTCACCGTGGGGGTGGTACGAGCCCATGATGGTGCCCACCACCTTGGCGCACTTCATGTACTTCGCATTCGAGGTGAGGCCGTGGTCGTTCCACATCCCGTAGAGGATGCGGCGCTGCACGGGCTTCAACCCGTCGCGCACGTCCGGCAGCGCGCGCGACGTGATGACCGAGAGCGCATAGTTGAGGTAGCGACTCCGTGCCTCCTCGTGGAGCGCGGCCGACGGCTCTTCAGGCCCACCGCCCGCAGGACTCGCGACACCGCGACCTTTTCCAGCCCCTCCACGCCCGCGGGGAGTTTCCGCCACGACTTTCAACTGTCTCGCCATGTGCTCGGGGGGTTGAAATGGGCTCCGAAACGTCGCAGCCGCCCCTGCTCTGGAGCGGCAGCGACCCGACAAATCACCTGAGAAGTCAGGTACTTGGGTGCTCTGTCGCACCCTGAAGCAATGTCATCCTACCGGCGGGCCCCGACCTGTAAAGCATTCGACCCCGTCATCCGCCGTGGCCGCGAGGCCTTTTCGACGGCCTTGCATCCGCGGTGGTCCGTTGACATCCAGCCCTCCTAACGGCGGCAGGCCAGGAGGTCATCGTGAAGCAGCGCACGCTGGGCAAGAGCGGCATCGAGGTCGGGGCCATTGGCCTTGGATGCATGGGCATGTCCGACTTCTACGGCCCGGGCGACGACGCCGAGAGTCTGGCGACGTTGAATCTCGCCCTCGACCAGGGCTGCAACCTCCTCGACACCGCGGACATGTACGGCTACGGAAAAAACGAGGAGCTCGTCCGTGACGTCGTCCAAGAGCGCCGGCCCGAGGTGGTTCTGGCCACGAAATTCGGCATCGTGCGCGACGCCAAGAATCCGACCGCCCGCGCCATCAACGGCCGACCCGAGTACGTCCGCGCCTGCTGCGAGGCAAGCCTGAAGCGGCTCGGCGTCGACGTCATCGACCTCTACTACCAGCACCGCGTCGACCCGGCCGTCCCCATCGAGGAGACCGTCGGCGCGATGGCCGAGCTCGTGAAGGCAGGGAAGGTGCGCGCACTCGGGCTGTCGGAGGCCGGCGAGGAGACGCTGCGTCGGGCCAACGCCGTCCACCCCATCGCCGCGCTGCAGACTGAGTACTCGTTGTGGACGCGGGAGCCGGAGGACGGCGTGCTGGCCGCCTGCCGGTCACTCGACATCGCCTTCGTCGCCTACAGCCCGCTGGGCCGTGGCTTTCTCACCGGCGCCATCCGGCAGGTGGATGACCTCACACCCGGAGACTACCGGCGCCAGACGCCGCGCTTTCAGGGCGACAACCTGGCCGAGAACCTCAAGCTGGTGAAGCGCGTGGAGGAGGCGGCTGCCAGGAAGGGCTGCACCCCCGCGCAGCTGGCGCTGGCCTGGGTCCTGGCCCAGGGCCCGGACGTCATCCCCATTCCCGGCACGAAGCGGCGCACGCGCCTTTTGGAAAACCTCGCGGCTGCCGACGTCGTCCTCAGCAAGGACGAGGCCGCCGCTCTGGCGCTGGTCATCCCGCGCGCGGCCGTGGCCGGCCCGCGCTACCCGGAGCACATGCAGAAGGCAGTCGGCCGCTAGCGTCGAGGCGCCGCCTGAGCGGCCTCAGGCATCGTCGCGATGGACGCTTGCCGGCGAGAATGCCGGGAGGCAGACACTCACGTACTCCGCCCCCCCGGCCTCGGGCGTGCTGTAGCGCACCCACTCGTTGGCGGACGTCACCACGGCCTGGCCGGCACGGACATCCAGTGTGCCTTGGGCGTGCTCGACCCGGAGCAGGCCGCGGAGCACCACCGTCACCTCCTCGAACTCCGGGCGCTGTCCGGGCTCGAGCCAGCCGGCGGGGGACGTCATCCGAGCAACGCTGAGGGAAGCGTGCCCGGAGTTCACCCGCCCAATGAATTCTTCGATGCGCTTGGGTTTGTTTCCTGCCGCCTCGACGACGGCTGGCGCGGCAATGAGTCGCGGCATGGGAACCACCTTCCCGAGCGCCATCTCTAGCGCAAACCGGCGGGAGGATGGGACGCTCGGCCAACGAGCACAGAAGGGTGCAGTCGTTCCGGCGCTCTGCTATGAAGGTGTCTGTTCCCGGGGCGGGCCTTGGAGGTGTGGGCCGGCCGCGGGGCATTCCCGGTGGGCACGGGTGTGGGACGGCGTCCCCCAGTCATGTGGGTCGCCCCTTCCTCCGTTGTGTTCCACCGGCACCCCGAAATCGCGACAAGGTCCAGATGAGCGACAACGACAATCACCCAGCCGACGGGCTACCGCCGCCGAGCATCCCTGCGCCCAGCGCACCGGACGACGAGGGCGGCGACGACGAAGGCCCGGAGGAGAGCGGGCCGCCGCAGGCCGGCGCCTCCGCACCTGGGAGCCCGGGCGAGTCGCCCGGGGGACTCGGTGGGGGACGCCGCCGCCGCAGACGTCGACGCCGCGGCCGCGGCGCGCCCGTCCTCTTCACCGCCGACGGACAGGCCTACCGCATGGCGCCTGGGCCGGATGGCCAGCAAACCCAAGTCTTCCTCTCGCCGGCGGAGCTTCAGGCCCACCAGGCCCGCTCCACGCCTGGCGGCGGGTCGTCCGGCCCTTCCCCCGGCGGCCAGCGCCCCTCTCCTCAGGCGCACGCCCCCCAGGGGCTGGTCACCGTCGAGGGTGTCCTCGACACCGAGGCCAAAGGCCCGAACGCCTTCCTTCGGCAGATTAAGCGCAGCCTCCTCGCTGGACCGGACGATGCCGAGTTCCCGAAGAATCTCGTGCAGAAGCTGCGTTTGCGGCCGGGGCAGTACCTCGTCGCCCAGGCCCAAATGCGCGGCCCGAAGGGCGTCGTGCAGCGCGTGGACACAGTCGATGGCCTTCCGCCCGAGGTGGCCGCCCGGTTGCCGCACTTCGGCGACTTGACGAGCATCGACCCGGTGGTGCGCATCAAGCTCGAGCACGGTCACCGGGAGATGGTCACCCGCGTCCTCGACCTCATCGCGCCTCTCGGGAAGGGCCAGCGCGCCCTCATCGTCGCCCCGCCCAAGACTGGCAAGACCATCATGCTTCAGCGCATCGCCCAGGCGGTCATCACCAACCATCCTGAAATCCACGTGATGGTGCTCCTCATCGACGAGCGTCCCGAGGAAGTCACCGACATGCGCCGAAGCATCAAGGGCGAGGTGCTGGCGTCGAATGCCGACCGTCCCACCGGCGACCATCTCAAGGTGGCCGAGCTGGCCCTGGAGCGCGCCCGACGCATGGTGGAGGCAGGCAAGGACGTGATGATTCTCCTCGACTCCATCACCCGTCTGGCGCGGGCCTACAACAAAGAGGTGGACAGTTCGGGACGGACGCTCACCGGCGGTGTCGACAGCCGGGCGCTGGAGCGGCCGAAGCGGCTCTTCGGCGCAGCGCGCGCCACCGAGGAGGCAGGCTCTCTGACCATCGTCGGTACCGCGCTCATCGACACCGGGAGCCGGATGGATGAGGTCATCTTCGAGGAATTCAAGGGCACCGGAAACAGCGAAATCACCCTGGACCGGATGCTGGCCGAGAAACGCATTTTCCCAGCCATCAACATTCCCCAGTCCGGAACACGCAAGGAAGAGAAGCTCTTCACCCAGAAGGAGTACGACAAGGTGAAGAAGCTTCGTCAGATGCTCTTCGCGGTGAAGCCGGTGGAGGCCATGGAGGCGCTGGTGAAGCGGTTGGCGCGGTCCACCTACAACGACGAGTTCCTCGAAGAGCTCTGAGCGCCCCCACGCTGCACGTGGACTCATTCCGGGCTGGCGAAGTCCGGCCGGGGCACCACCTCGTCGACCTCGACGTCGCTGCATGCAGCCCGGAGGCGGGCGAAGAGCGCAGCGGCCTTGGTGGGTCCAAGCGTCTTGGCCACCGCCTGCTCCGGGGAGCCGGCGCTGCGAAATGCCTCCCGGTTCTCGGCGAGCCAGAAGGTGATGTGTCTTCCGCTGCCCAGGCTGCTGAAAAAACTCGCCCGTCCGATGGGGTACTTGGCCAGGGCGAGCGCGGGCCCGATTTGCTTCCACGCCTCCTGGTAGGCGTCGCTTCTCACCTGCTCGACCACCATCTGCAGGAAACCGGCCGTGTACTCGGTGAGCCTCCTTCCCGGACCGCTGTAGTCGAAGCCGTCGAGCTTGGACCAGACCTCGCTGTTGTGTGGCGCGAGCAGAGCGACGTCCCCCCGGTCGTACCTCTCCCCTGCATCGGCGCCGTCGGGTCCGATACGCTCCCCGACGCCGGCACGAAAGTCCCGCAGGGCCTCGTATTCGGAAAAGGAATTGAAGGAGCGCAGGGTGATGAAGGTGCTTCCGGCGCGCTGGAGGAAGTAGCCGCGCCCGTCGGTGGTGTGGTGCAGGGCGAGCACCTTCAGCCACTCCAGCCGAGCCGCCTCGAAGACATGCTGGAGCTTGGGGTCGAGGGTGTCGATGTGAACGGCGCGGAACTTGGCGGAGGCGTCGTAGGCCGGCGTGGTGAGCGCCGCGCTCGGCGCGGCGGCGAGCGAGCCAGGGGCCAGGAACGCGAGTAGCAAGGACAACCAGCAGCGAGACATGCACACCGTCCCTTCACAACGTCAGCACAGCGTCGCCGCACGCGGGCCCTTCGCCCCTCGAGCGGCCCCGGGGGCGGAATATGCACGTCCTGTGCGCCCGCGGACAGGAGCCCTGCGGGGAGCCGCTCTTGGCGCCGCCGTGGCCTGGGCCGGTGTGGCGCTCGGTGTGACGGTACCCGCACCGAAGCCGTCCTTCCTGGTGGCCGTCGGTGCCAACGCCGAGTCCCTCGGCGTGGAGGCCTCCTACCCCGCTGGCTCTTCAGGCTGGCTCGTGCTCGAGGATGGGGGCGAACGCTTTGTCCGCGACGTCGAGATGCAGCGCTCCGGCCGTTGGGCCCCGGCGCAGCGCTCCGGAGCGTCCATCGCCCTGCCGGAGTGTGCCCAGGGGTGCCGGCTGCGCTACCGCTTCCTCTTAAAGGAGGCGGCCGAGGCGCTGGCCAACCCACAGGCCGCCGCCGCCATCCAGGGGGCCTTCGTCTCCCCGCCCTCCACCTGGCTCCTGCACCCGCGGGAGACGGACCTCAGCGGCTACCGGCTCCAATTCACGGCGCCGCCCGGCATGAATGTCCTCTGTGGGCTGCCCGTGGCCGAGGGGCCGAGCACCTACGCCTCCCCCGCCGGCTTGCGCTTCGCGCCGCTGTGCGCCTTCGGCGGCTGGAGGGTGCAGTCGTTCGACGTTGCCGGCTCTCGAATCACGCTGGCCGTTGCTCCGGTTGGCTTCGCCATGAAGGACGAGGAGATGGCGGCCTGGGTGGCCGAGGCAGCACGCGCGCTGACGGCGTACTACCACCACTTTCCGGTGACACAGCTCGCGGTGCTGGTGGTCCCCGCCACAGAGCAGCACCTCAGCGGCTTCACCCTCGGGGGGGGTGGAGCCTCCATCCTGCTCCGGCTTGGAACCCGCGTACCGGCGGCACGGGCCCGAGGCGACTGGGTGCTCGTCCACGAGATGATGCATGTGGGCTTTCCATCGCTGCGGCGCAACCACCTCTGGATGGAGGAGGGAATGGCCGTCTTCGGCGAGCCGCTGGTGCGGGTTCGAGCCGGGATGACGGACGCCTCGGTGCTGTGGTCCGAATGGCTGGAACAGGGCCCGCTCGGCCTCCCCGGCCCCGGGGAGGGAGGACTCGAGACGACGCACACCTGGGCGCGCACCTACTGGGGCGGGGCCCTCTTCTGGCTCGTCCTGGACGTCACCGTGCGCGAGCGCACCGCCAATGCCCACTCGGCCGACGACGTCCTCCGGGCCCTGGTGGCTGCCGGCGGCAACGTCTCGAGCGAGTGGAGGGTGGAGGACGTCATCCGCGTGGCGGACGCAACCACCGGCCTCACCGTCTTCAGCGAGCTCTTCCACAGCCTGGGCGAGCTGCCCGGCGCCCCGGACCTGACGGGATTCTTCGCCCGCCTCGGCGTCTCGATGCATTACGGCCACGTCGTCTACGACGACACCGCACCGCTCGCAGCCGTCCGGCGGGCGATGGTTGCGCCCGACCGCTGAAAGCAGGCCCCCCAGCGGGCTTTCTCGCACCGGGAGGTCTTGCGCCGTCGGTTGAATAGCGCTATCTGTAGATACATCTTTAAGACACATCTTGGAGATGGGTCGACAGGAGCGAACACCATGCACGAGCACCCCTGGCAGTGGGAGCAGCACCTGATGGGACCGGGTTCACACCGCGGAGGTCGCCCCGGCGCCCGCGACGCCTGGGACTTCTTCGGCGGTCCGCCGCCGCGGGCGGACCGCGGAGCGGTGCGCTACCTGGTCCTCGACGCCATCGAGAAGCAGCCGCGCCATGGCTACGAGATTATGGCCGCCATCGAGGAGCGCAGTGGGCGGACGTACCGTCCGAGCCCGGGCGTCATCTACCCCACCCTGCAGCTGCTCGAGGAGCTGGGCCACGCGCGCGTCGAGGAACACGACGGGCGAAAGACGTACGCCATCACCGCCGACGGCAAGCGTGACCTCGAGGAACATCGCGACGAGGTCACCGACTTCTACGAGCGTTCCGGCGCCGGCAGCTGGGAGGAGTACGCCGAGGAGCTGGGGGACCTCATCAAGCACGCCACTCGGCTCTTCCGGGTGTTCCGCCGTTCCGCGCGGCGGGGGCGGCTCACGCCGTCGGCGATGAAGAAAATCCGTGCGACGCTGGACGAGGCCCTGTCCAAAATCGAGTCCATCGTGGACGACGAGCGGGCCTGACGACGCGGAAGTCTTCCGCCGCGGACCGCCCGGGGAAGTCCACGTCCGTCGAAGAGGAGAGGCACCTGCCGGGGGTCGGTGCTAGAGGATTTGGGTGAAGTACCGCTTCGTGGCCGAGGCTGGAGAGTACCGAAGGGAGACCGGAGGACCGATGGCCCCCATCGTCAGCATCATCGACGTCTACAAGGAGTACAGCCTGGGCAAGACGCTGGTCCCGGCGCTTCGGGGCGTCTCTCTCGACGTGGGCGCAGGCGAGTTCATCTCCATCGCCGGCCCCTCGGGAAGCGGGAAAACAACGCTGCTCAACCTCATCGGCTGCGTGGACGTCGCGACCCGCGGAACGGTGATGGTGGCCGGGCAGAACACCGCCGAGCTCAATGAGCGCGCGCTCACCTCCCTGCGCCTTCACACCATCGGCTTCATCTTCCAGAGCTTCAACCTGGTGCCGGTGCTGAGCGTCTTCCAGAACGTCGAATTCCCGCTGCTCCTGCAGCGCAGGCTGAACAAGGCCGAGCGCAAGAAGCGGGTCATGGCGCTCCTCGAGCAGGTGGGCATCGCCACCCACGCCGGCCATCGACCGAGCGAGCTCTCCGGTGGCCAGCGGCAACGGGTGGCGGTGGCTCGGGCTCTGGTGGGCAGCCCGCAGATTGTGCTCGCTGACGAGCCGACGGCCAACCTGGACTCGGTCACCGGCGCGCACATCATCGACCTGATGAAGGAGCTCAACGAGCGGGATGGAACCACGTTCATCTTCTCCACTCATGATGCGCGGGTGATGAGCCACGCCAACGCCGTCATCCGCCTCGAGGACGGAAAGATTGTGGGCCGTGAGAAGCCGACGGGGTCGGCCCAGGCGGCGGGGATGCACTGATGCTTCCACTGCTGCTCCAGGTCTCCTTTCGAAACCTCTTCCGCACCCGCATCAACCTCCTCATCGGAGCCATCATCTTCTGCGGAACCCTGCTCCTCGTCGTGGGTGGGGCGATGCTGGACAGCCTGCTCAGCTCGATGAGTCGCAGCATCGTCGGGACGGTGGCCGGCCACATCCAGCTGTACAGCGAGCGCAGCCGCGACAAGCTGTCGATTTGGCCCACCGGCGGCACCGAGCCGGACCTGAGCCCGATGCAGGACTACCAGCGCATCGAGCAGGCGCTCGAGAAGCTGCCCAACGTGAAGGCCGTCGTCCCGATGGGCATCAACGGCTCCATCGTCACCTCGGGGAACACGGTGGACCTCACGCTCGAGGAGCTGCGCGGCGTCGTTCGCCAGGAGAAGGAGCACGGAAGCACCCCGCTGCTCGAGGCCCAAAGGCAGAGCCTCAAGGAGCACGTGAGGCAGATTGTGCGCGTGCTGCGCGACGACCTCTCGCACGCCAACGAGATTGAGACCTCCGACGCGCGAGACCCCGAAGCGCTGGCGGCGGTCGAGCGCGCCGCCTCCGATGGGTTCTGGCAGGAGTTCGACCAGAATCCCTATGCCGCGCTCGAATTCCTCGAAAACAAGGTCGCGCCCCAGCTGCCCGACGGGGACCTGGTCGTCCTGCGCTACGTGGGGACGGACCTCGATGGGTTCTCCAAGTCCTTCGACCGGATGGAGATTGTCGATGGGCAGGCCGTCCCGCCCGGTCGGCGGGGCTTGCTCCTCTCCAAGTTCACCTACGAACAGTTCATGAAGTTGAAAATCGCTCGCAAGCTGGACCTCATCAAGGAGGCCGTCGACACCGGTACTCGCATCTCGAGCGACCCGGAGCTCCAGCGCTACGTCCGCGAGAGCAGGCAGCAGACGCGGGAAATCCTCCTGCAGCTGGACAGCCTGAAGACCGAGCAGGCGGTGAAGCAGCTGCGCGCCGTCCTCGGCCGGTCGGATGGCACGCTGGATGAGCTCCTCGCCTCGTTCCTCGACCTCAACGACGCGAACTTCGCGGCCCGATATGCCTTTTTCTATCGCGAGCTCGCGCCACTCCTGCAGCTGTACCGCCTCAAGGTCGGCGACGTGCTCACCATCACCGCCTTCACCCGCTCCGGCTACACGAAGAGCCTCAACCTGCCGGTGTGGGGCACCTTTCAATTCAAGGGACTGGAGAAGTCGCCCCTGGCGGGAAACATCAGCCTCATGGACCTCATGTCCTTCCGCGAGCTGTACGGCTACCTGAGCGCCGACACCAGCGCGGAAATCGAGAGTCTGAAGAAGGAAGCCGGGGCCGAGGCCGTGGACCGCTCGCGGGCCGAGGAAGAGCTCTTCGGAAGCGCCCGGAAGGTGGTGGCCGAGGCGACGCCGGGCCTCATCGACGACAAGAAGGCCCTCGCCGGTGCGGCAGCCGACTTGCGCCGAAGGGACCTGCAGGCCCGCGTCTTCGACCAGGCCGACATCAAGAGCGGGGTGGTGCTCAACGCCGCCGTCATCCTCAAGGACCCCTCGAGGCTGAGGCAGACGCTCAACGACATCCGCGTCCTCTCGGAGCAAGAGCATCTCGGGGTCCGCGCCATCTCCTGGCAGGACGCCTCGGGCATCCTCGGCCAGCTCGTCAACCTGGCCCGGCTGGTGCTCTACGTCGCCGTCTTCATCATTTTCGTGGTGGCGATGGTCATCATCAACAACGCGATGATGATGGCCACCCTCCGGCGCACCGCCGAGGTGGGAACGATGCGCGCCATCGGTGCCCAGCGTCCCTTCATCCTGGCCATGGTGCTCGCCGAGACGCTCAGCCTGGGTGTCTTCTTCGGCGGCCTCGGTGCACTCGTCGGTTCGGGCCTCGTCGCCTGGGTGGGCGCCATCGGCGTCCGGGCCACCGCCGACGTCATGTACTTCTTCTTCTCGGGTCCCAGGCTCTACCCGCACCTTTCGGTGGGAAACGTCACCTGGGCGATGGTCATCGTCCTCATCGTGAGCGTGGTGTCGACGCTCTACCCGGCCTTCCTCGCCGCGCGCGTGTCGCCGGTCCGTGCGATGCAGACCGACGAATAGACTCCGCCATGGTCCAGCTCCTGCTCATCGCCATCCGCAACCTCGTCTCCCACAAGCGGCGGACGCTGATGCTCGGCGGCGCCATCGCCGGGGTGACCATGCTCCTGGTGGTGCTCCTCGGGCTGCTCAACGGCATCCGCTCCACCATTCTCGAATCCGCCACCACGTTGATGACCGGCCACGTCAACGTCGGCGGCTTCTTCAAGGTGACTGCTGGCCAGTCGGCGCCGGTGGTGACGCACTACCGGAAAGTCGTGGACCTGGTTCGCGCCAACGTGCCCGAACTCGACTACCTCACCGAGCGCGGCCGCGGCTGGGCGAAGGTGGTGAGCGAGACGGGCTCCATGCAAGCCGGCGTGAGCGGCATCGACATCCGAAACGAGCCCGGGTTCCGGCGGGTGGTGCAGGTGAAGGAAGGCTCGCTCGACGCCCTGGCCGAGCCGGGAACTTTCCTCATCTTCGAGGACCAGGCGCAGCGTCTCGGCGTCCGCGTGGGAGACGTGGTCACCCTCTCCTCCTACACCTTGCGTGGGATGGCGAACACGGTCGACGTACGCGTGGTGGCCGTTGCCAAGAACGTCGGCTTGCTCAGCATCTTCAACACCTACGTCCCGGCCGTGACGCTCAAGGCGCTCTACTCCCTGAACGAGGATTCCACTGGGGCGCTGCTCCTCTACCTGAAGGACATCCGGGACGTCCCACGCGTGGAGGGCCGCCTGCGCCAGGTGCTCGGCGCCGCGGGTTACCAGCTCCTGGACAAGGACCCGCGGGCCTTCTTCCAGAAGTTCGAGGTGGTGAACCGCGAGGGATGGACCGGCCAGCGGCTCGACGTCACCACCTGGGAGGACGAAATCGCCTTCGTCCAGTGGACGCTGACTGCCGTCACCTGGTTGTCCTACGTCCTGATTGGCATCCTGCTCATCATCATCGCGGTGGGCATCATGAACACCTTGTGGATCGCCATCCGGGAGCGCACGCGCGAGATTGGCACGCTGCGCGCCATCGGCATGCAGCGCACCCGGGTCCTGGCCATGTTCCTGGTGGAGGCCCTCACCCTCTCCCTCGCCGCGGCGCTCTTCGGGGCGGTCCTCGGCCTTCTGGCCTGTGCGGCGGTGAATGCCTTGCACCTGCACGCTCCGCTCGAGGTGCAGCTGTTCCTGATGCGCGAGGAGCTGCACCTGGCCGTTCGCCCGAGCGTCCTTCTGGGGTCCATCCTGCTCATCACGGGATGCACCACCCTCATCTCGCTCATCCCCTCCTTTCTCGCCGCCCGGCTCCAGCCGGTGACGGCCATGCACCGGGTGGGTTGAACGGATGAGGACTCCTCTCGTGCTGGTGGTGGGCTTGCTCCTTGGCTGGCGCGGCGTGGCGGCACCGCTGGCTGACCAGGCCGCCGTGCTCCAGGTGCTCAAGACCATCGACTACCGGCAACGCAACAGCGGCGACTACAAGTCCCTCGCCTACCTGGAGCAGAAGGAGAAGGACAAGACGGACATCGCCCGCGAGGCGCTCATCTACCGGCGCGACGAGGACGAGAAGTTGATGATTCTCTTCACCAAGCCCAAAGGCGAGGCGGGCAAGGGCTACATCCGGCTGGACAAGAACCTCTGGTCCTACGACCCGGGCACCGGGAAATGGGACCGACGCACCGAGCGGGAGCGCATCGCCGGGACCGACAGCCGCCGGGCGGACTTCGACCAGTCGAAGCTGGTGGAGGAGTACGACGCCACGGCCAAGGGCGAGGGAAAGCTTGGTCAATTCGACGTCTGGGAGCTCGAGCTCCACGTCAAGCCCAACACCGACGTCGCATTTCCGGTGGTGAAGCTCTGGGTGGACCAGGTGAGCGGCAACGTCCTCAAGCGCCAGGAGTTCGCGCTGTCGGGCCGACTGATGCGGACCCTCTACTACCCACGCTGGCAGAAGCTCTACAGCGAATCGAAGAAGGCCGACGTCTGGTACCCAGGGGAAATCCGCATCTACGATGAGGTGGAGAAGGCAAACAGCACCATCGTGGTGATGAAGAGCGTCGACCTCCGCCCGCTCGAGGCGAACATCTTCACCAAGGCCTGGCTCGAGGCAAAGAGCCGATGACCTGGCGCGCGACGGTGCTCCTCTGGGGACTCGTCGCCAGCACCGCCTTTGCGCAGGGGCGGCCAGACGAGGACGCCCTCTTCGGGCCGGCCCCGGACGCCGGGACGCCCGGCGCGCAAGCCCCACCGCCCTCCAACCCGTCGATGGCGCCGGGCGCCGGCACCGAGCCGGACCGGTCGAGCCCCGCGGGGGAGCAGCAGATACTCACCGGCGCTCCAGCAGCGGACGCTTTCGCCTCGGGCCTGGTGAAGGACGACGCGCTGAAGATTGGCGGACAGTTCTACATGCGAAGCATCCTCTCCGTCGCCCAAGGCCAGGGCCTCGGAAAGTCCAGCTTCTCCGTTCCCACTCTGCTCGATGTCTACCTCGACGCTCGGCCCACCGACCGACTGCGGGCCTTCGTGCTTGGACGGCTCACCTACGACCCGCTCCTCAACACCAGCGAGGTGGTGACGGGCGTTCCGGCGAGCTCGCTCGGGCTCACCACGGCCAGCAATCCGGCCGTCTACCTGGACCAGGCCTGGCTCACCTTCGACATCGCTCGCAGTGCCTTCGTCACCGCCGGACGGCAACACGTGAAGTGGGGCACCGGGGTGTACTTCAATCCCGACGACTTCCTCGCCAGCCAGCCCCGGGACCCGCTGGCCGTCTTCGATGCCCGCCTCGGCGTGAGCATGCTGCGCGTCCAAGTCCCCTGGGAGAAGACGGGGCTCACCTTCACCGCGGTGGCGGTCTTCGAGCCAACGCAGAACGTGAGCACCCTCGGGACGACCATCGGCGGTTCGAGCGGCTCGGTGAACCTCACCAGCGGGACGGCCACCACCTCCAACGGGCTCCTCAATGACGTCGGCGGAGCGGGACAAATCGAGTACGACTTCAAGGGCGGTGCGGTGGGCGTCAATGCCCTCGCCCAGAGGAATCGCGCCTGGCGAACCGGAAGCTTCGTGACGGCGGGCATCGGGGACCTCGACGTCTATGGCGAGGCGGTGCTGAAGCAATGCCTCGACTTCCCCAACATGCCAACCAACGCGACGTGCGCGGCGTCCGGCGCCCCCGACATCACCGTCCCGCCCTCGTCTCCCTACCGGTTTGGTCCCCTTCTGCAGCCTCCGAGCCCCATCTTTCAGGCCGTGGCCGGCCTCAGCTACGGCATCAACTTCGAGGGGAACAAGAGCATCACGCTTGGAGCCGAATACTTCTTCAACACCGCCAGCTTCCAGGCCTCCCAGTACCCGAACCTCATCTTCCAGGGCTACTTTCAGCCCTTCTATTTGGGACGGAATTACCTGGTGCTGAGCGCGACGCTGACGGACACCACGGCGAAGACAACCTGGGTGCTCACCAACATCGGGGACCTCAGCGACCGGAGCTTCATCACCCGGGTGGACTTCATCATCACCGTCCTCAGCTACCTCCAGGTCGAGTCGTACGCCTCGGTGGACTACGGCCACCGAGGTGGCGAGTTCCGGCTCGGCTTCGACATCCCCGGCGTCTCCCTCGACGGCAGTCCCTCCATCGACGTCAGCGTTCCGGCCCCCATCCTCCAGCTCGGTCTCGGGCTTCGCCTGGCGCTCTAGCCGCCAATGGTTTGAGTCCGGACGACGCATCGCATTACAGTCTTACCTACCGTCATGTTCTCCCACCCTGACGGACAGGAGGGTCGGGGTTGCCCCTGCCTCAGAAATACGGCCTTTACGACCCAACGACGGAGCACGACGCCTGCGGCGTGGGCTTCGTCGTCCACATTCGCGGCGAGAAGTCCCGCTCCATCGTCGAGGATGCGCTCGGCATCCTGGACCGGCTGAGCCACCGGGCGGCCTGCGGCGCTGACCCGGAGACGGCCGACGGTGCCGGCATCCTCCTGCAGCTGCCGCACCGCTTCTTCAAGCGCGAGGGACTGCGGCTCGGCTTCGACATGCCGAGGCGGCGCTGCTACGGCGTCGGACAAGTCTTCCTGCCCCACGACCCTGTGGCACGGGCCGCCTGCGAGGCGGTCTTCGAGGAAGTGGCGGAGGAGGAGCACCAGCGCGTCATCGGCTGGCGGGATGTCCCCATCGACGAGAGTCAGATGGGCTGGCTCGCCCGGGAGAGTGTCCCGGTGCTCCGGCAGATTTACGTCGCCCGGCGCCGGGTGGTGCCCTCCGCCTTCGAGCGAAAGCTCTACGTCATCCGCAAGCTGGTGGAGAACCGCGTCCGTGAGCGTGGACTCGACCCGGAAGGCCGCTTCCACATCGTCAGCCTCTCGGCGGAGACCATCGTCTACAAGGGCTTGCTGCTGCCGACGCGCCTGCAGCGCTTCTACCGGGACCTCCAGGACCCGGACATGGTGAGCGCGCTGGCGCTCGTCCACTCGCGCTTTTCAACCAACACCTTTCCCACCTGGGAACTGGCCCAGCCCTTCCGGTTGATTGCCCACAACGGGGAAATCAACACCGTGCGGGGCAATCGCAACTGGCTCGCCGCGCGCCGCAGCCAGCTGCAGTCCGCGAAATTCTTCGGCAGCGTGGACCGCTTGTTCCCCATCATCCGGGAGGACGCCAGCGACTCGGCGCAATTCGACAGCATGCTCGAGCTGCTCACCATGGGCGGCCGCACCCTGCCCCAGGCGATGATGTTGATGATTCCCGAGGCCTGGGAGAGCGACACCGGCATGGACGACAGCCGGCGCGCTTACTACGAGTACTCGAGCGCATTGATGGAGCCCTGGGATGGCCCGGCGGCCATCGCCTTCACCGACGGCATCCGCATCGGGGCCACACTCGACCGGAACGGGCTGCGCCCTGCCCGGTGGATGGAGACCGACGACGACAAGGTCATCCTCGCCTCCGAGGCCGGGGTCCTGGAGGTCCCGCCGGAACGGGTTCGCCGCAAGGGCCGACTTCAGCCGGGCCGGATGTTCCTGGTGGACACCGAGGAAGGCCGCATCGTCGAGGATGACGAGCTGAAGCGCGACATCACCGGCCGTTGGCCCTACCGCCGGTGGCTCGAGAAGAATGTCTTCACCTTCGACGAGCTCCCCACCGTCCCTGCACCGCAGTCCCTGGAGGGCGAGCAGCTGGCGCGGCTGCAACGTGCCTTCGGCTACACCGACGAAGACGTCCGGCTTCTGCTCGAGCCGATGGCCGAGGGCGGACACGAGCCAGTGGGCTCGATGGGCAACGACACGCCGCTGGCCGTCCTCAGCGACCAGGCACCGAATCTCTTCCGTTACTTCCACCAGCTCTTCGCCCAGGTCACCAACCCACCCATCGACCCCATCCGCGAGTCGCTGGTGATGACGCTGGCCACCGCCACGGGCCCGGACGGGAACACCCTGGACGAGACGCCGGAGCAATGCCACCGCCTCACGCTGCCGGGGCCCATCCTCACCAACCAGGAGATGGCCCGGCTCGCCGCCATCAAGTCGCAAGGGATGTTTCAGCCGCGCACCCTCTCGCTCCTCTACCCGACGGACGGGGGCCCAGCTGCCCTCGAAGCGGCAGTGGACCGCGTTACCCGCGAGGCCACCGAGGCACTCGACGAGGGTTGCAGCATCCTCATCCTCAGCGACCGCGGCGTGGATGCCCGGTCGGTGGCCATTCCCGTCCTGTTGGCACTGTCCGCGGTGCAGCAACGGCTGGTCCGCGACGGCGTCCGGATGCAAACAGGCCTTCTGGTGGAGACGGCCGAGGCCCGCGAGGTGCACCACTTCGCCCTCCTCTTCGGCTTTGGCGCAGCCGCGGTGAACCCCTACCTGGCCTTCGACACGGTGCGAGCGCAGGCGCTCACCGGAGAGGCGTCGCTCGACGAGGCCACCGCCGAGGAGCACTACCGCAAGGCCATCTCCGAGGGGCTCCTCAAGGTGATGTCCAAGATGGGCATCTCCACCCTCCAGTCGTACCGGGGCGCACAGATTTTCGAGGCGGTGGGGCTCGACCAGGCACTCATCGACAAGCACTTCACCGGGACGGCGTCGCGGCTGGGAGGCATCGGCCTGGCGGAGCTCGGGCGCGAGGCGCTGGAGCGCCATGAACGGGGCTTCGGCGTCGCACCGGCGGACCTCGCCTCGCTCCCGGTTGGCGGCTTCTACCAGTGGCGGCGCCGGGGAGAGCACCACCGTTGGAACCCCACCACGCTGGCCCTGCTGCAGGCGGCGGTGCAGTCCGGAAACCCGGAGCTCTACGCCCAGTACTCGCAGGCGGCCAACGACGAGACACACACCGCGGCCACGCTTCGCGGTCTGCTCACCCTCGCCACCGACGCCTGCACGCCGGTGCCGCTGGCGGAGGTGGAGCCGGCGAGCGAGCTCGTGAAGCGCTTCGTCACCGGAGCCATGTCCTTCGGCAGCATCAGCGCCGAGGCCCACGAGACACTGGCCATCGCCATGAATCGCATCGGGGGCCGAAGCAACTCCGGGGAGGGCGGCGAGGAGGCACGCCGCTACGTCCCGGATGCCAACGGCGACTTGCGCAAGAGCGCCATCAAGCAGGTGGCCTCGGCCCGCTTCGGCGTCACGGCCGAGTACCTGGTGAACGCCGACGAGCTCCAAATCAAAATCGCCCAGGGGGCCAAGCCGGGCGAGGGCGGCCAGCTTCCCGGCCACAAGGTGGACGAGCGCATCGCCAAGGTGCGGTGGTCGACCCCCGGAGTGACGCTCATCTCCCCTCCGCCCCACCACGACATCTATTCCATCGAGGACCTGGCACAGCTCATCTACGACTTGCAGTCGGTGAACCCGAGCGCCCGGGTGAGCGTGAAGCTGGTGAGCGAGGTGGGGGTGGGGACGGTGGCCACCGGTGTGGCGAAGGCCGGCGCCGGCTGCGTCGTCATCTCCGGCTACGAGGGTGGCACCGGCGCCTCGCCCGTCTCGAGCATCAAGTACGCCGGGCTTCCCTGGGAGCTCGGCCTGGCCGAGACGCAGCAAGTCCTGGTTCAGAACCAGATGCGGGACCGCATCCGCGTCCAGGTCGACGGCGGGCTGAGGACGGGGCGCGACGTGGTGGTGGCGGCGCTCTTGGGGGCCGAGGAATTCGGAATGGCCACCGCCTCGCTGGTGGCGCTGGGCTGCATCATGCTCCGCAAGTGCCACCTCAACACCTGCTCGGTGGGCATCGCCACCCAGGACCCGGAGCTGCGAAAGCACTTCTCGGGCTCACCCGAAGGCGTGGTGCACTTCTTCCACTTCGTCGCCGAGGAGGTCCGCCGGCTTCTGGCCTCCCTCGGCGCACGGACGCTCGATGACGTGGTCGGCCGGGTGGACCTCCTTCGCCGCCGGACGGACCTCCAGCACTGGAAGACACGGACGCTCGACCTCTCGGCGCTGCTGGCACCGCCGCGCGCCGCTCCGGGCGTCCCGCGGCGCTGCCTCACCGTGCAGCGCAAGGACGTCTCGGACCATCTCGACCACGAGCTCCTCAGGCGCACCCGGGCCACCCTCGATGGCGGTCCGCCCACCATGGTGGTGCTCCCGGTACACAACGCGCACCGCGCCGTGGGCGCCATGCTGAGCGGGGAGATTGCCCGGCGGCGGGGGGCGACGGGGCTGCACGACGACAGCATCCGGGTGCGGCTGCGCGGCTCGGCCGGCCAGAGCCTCGGCGCCTTCCTGGCCTCCGGCGTGACGCTGGAGCTGGAGGGAGACGCCAACGACTATGCCGGCAAGGGACTGTCCGGTGGCCGCATCATCGTCCGGCCTCCCGCGGCCAGCCGCTTCGCACCCGAGGACAACGTGGCGGTGGGCAACACCGTCCTCTACGGCGCGACGTCCGGGGAGCTCTACGTCTCGGGCCTGGCCGGCGAGCGTTTTGCCGTCCGCAACAGCGGCGCGACGGCGGTGGTGGAAGGGGTGGGGGACCACGGCTGCGAGTACATGACCGGCGGCGTGGTGGTGGTCCTCGGAGGGACCGGCCGAAACTTCGCCGCTGGAATGAGTGGCGGGCTGGCCTTCGTCCTCGACCGGGAGCGTCGCTTCCGCGCCCGCTGCAACACGGCGATGGTGGAGCTCGAGTCCCTCGTCGACGAGTCGGACATCTGGCTCGTCTACGGGCTGGTGGAGAACCACCTGCGCCACACCGGGAGCCCTCTTGCACGCCGGGTGCTGGACAACTGGCAGCACCTCGTCCCCCACTTCGTGAAAGTCCTGCCCACCGACTACAAGGCCGTCCTCCAGGCGCGGCGCGCCGCCATGCGGCCGCCGCCCGCGCCGGCGCGTCTGCGCGCTGTGGAGGGCTGAACCCTTTGGGGAAGGTGACTGGCTTTCTGGAGTGGCCGCGCGCGGCTCCCGCCAAGCGCTCCAAGTCCGAGCGGCTGGAGGACTGGACGGAATTCACCCAGGCCCTTCCCGAGGAGACGGCGCGGCAGCAGGCCGGCCGGTGCATGGACTGCGGCGTGCCCTTCTGTCACCAGGGCTGCCCGCTCGGAAACCTCATCCCCGAATTCAACGACCACGTCTTTCGCAACCACTGGCAGTCGGCCTTTCTCGCGCTGGACAGCACCAACAACTTCCCGGAATTCACCGGGCGCCTCTGCCCGGCGCCGTGCGAGGCGGCCTGCGTCCTGGCCATCGACCAGGACCCGGTGTCCATCGAGACGGTGGAGAAGGAAATCGCCGAGCGCGCCTTCCGCGAGGGCTGGGTGCGGGCCCGCCTTCCCTCCTCGCGGACGGGAAAGCGGGTGGCGGTGGTGGGGAGCGGCCCAGCGGGTCTGGCCGCCGCGGCGCAGCTCAACCAGGCGGGCCACACGGTGACCGTCTACGAGCGCGCACCCGCCCTGGGTGGCCTTCTTCGCTACGGCATCCCCGACTTCAAGCTCGAGAAGTGGGTCATCGACCGACGCCTGGCCGTCCTCGAGGAGGAAGGCGTCCACTTCCGGACGGGCATCGACGTCGGCCGGGAGCCAACCTTCGATGCCCTGCGGGCCCAGCACGACGCGGTGGTGCTGGCCGTGGGGGCCCAGCGGCCGCGCGAGCTCGAGGTGCCGGGTCGGGAGTTGCGGGGCGTGGTGCGGGCGATGGACTTTCTCGAGGCTCAAAACCGTCGGCTGGCGGGACAGCTTGTCCCGGTGGACGCGCCCTCGGCGCACGGAAAGCGCGTCATCATCCTCGGGGGTGGAGACACCGGTTCGGACTGTCTGGGCACGGCATTGCGACAGAAGCCGCTCGACGTCCACCAGATTGAGCTTCTGCCGATGCCGGCGCGCGAGCGCGGTGCCAGTAACCCCTGGCCGCAGTGGCCCCTCATCTTCCGCACCTCGTCGAGCCAGGAAGAAGGCGGCGAGCGCGTCTTCGGGGTCTTGACGCAGCGGCTGAGCGGGACGGACGGGCAACTCAGCGGGCTCCACGCGGTGAAAGTCGAGCTCGGCCGGGGGCCGAAGGGCGAGCTGCGCTTCACCGAGGTGCCGGGAAGCGAAGTCACCTTCCCGGTGGACATGCTGGTGCTGGCCATGGGCTTCGTGGGGCCGGACACCTCGTTCCTGTGTAGCCAGCTCGGGCTCGAGCTCGACGCGCGGGGGAACATCCGCGTCGACGCCGGCTTTGCCACCTCGGCCTCGGGTGTCTTTGCCGCCGGGGACGCGAGCCGCGGGGCGAGCCTCATCGTCTGGGCCATCTCGGACGGCCGCGAGGCGGCCAGGGCCGCCGACGCCTTTCTTCTCGGACAGCCATCCCGGCTCCCCACCCGGGGCGTCCACCAGCCCTTCGTGCGGTAGCCCGCGGGCCCCGAGGAGGCGAATGCCAGCCTTCCTCTCTTGGGAGGGGACTGTCTTTCAGCGCGCGGCGACGCCGGCGGGCATGAAGACAATTCGCTGCCCTGGAGACTCTGGCGCCGTCCAGGCCGACTCGACGTTGGCCAGCGGCACCCGCACGGGATTGACGGTGAGCCGCCCCGCGGCGAGCTCCTCGATGAGGTGCGGCAACTCGGCGACGATGTCCGCCACCGGGACGGACCCCTGCCCGCTCCCGAGCACGCGGAGGTTGGTGGAGCGGAGCGCAACCGACGGCAGCACCATCGTCGGGCCGGCCATCGAGCCAATCTGAATCCAGTGGAGGGCACGGCTGCGGTCGGCGCGGGCTCTGAGCATCGCCACCATGGCCTGCTCGGCCGGCGGACCCCACAGGTAGTCAACGACGACATCGACCTCCGACGCCTCCCTGGCGATGGCGGCCGCCACCGAGTCGGGGCTCCCGGAAAGCGAAACCGCCTCATCCGCCTCGAGCTCGGCGAGCCTCTCCGGGTTTCGGCCAGCGCCGACGACTCGGCCGGCACCAAGCCGCTTGGCAATCTGCAGCGCCATCCGTCCGGCATTGCCCGTCGCGCCGAGCACCAGGACGCTCTGCCCAGGCTGCAGGGGCGCGCGCAGTCGTAGAGCAATCCAGGACGACATGGCGGGATTCATGGCGGCGGCCACGGTGGCGTCGTCGACGCCGTCGGGAACCGGGACGCAGCGACGGCGGTCCGCCACCACCTGGTCCGCCATCGTCCCGAAGGGCGTGTCGTGGACGACGAAGTAGACGCGCTTTCCATCGGCGAGCCGGCCCACCCCGTCGATGCCGGGAATCATCGGAAGAACCCTCTCGTCGGCATAGTGGGACCCGGATGCGCCCGAGCGGACGCGCGGATGCAGGGCAGAAGCCAGGACGTCGACGACGACCTCGTGCGGTCCCGAGGCCGGCGGCAAATCGAAGGATTCGTAGCGCGGCGGATGGTCGAAGGAGCGGACGACGGCGGCGTGCATGAGAGGTCTCGGTGGAGTTCTTGACCAATATAGTTTGTGTCACAAATAATATTGTTTGCGTCGCAAACAAAGTCAAGTAGGGTTCGGACCATGACGACGCTCCAGCGGACACGCGCCCGACCGAAGGCCGATTCGGAGGACCTCGGCATCGTCGATGGCCTGGTCCAGCTCTCCTTCCTGGTGCAAACCATCCTTGGTCGAATCGCCGCACGGCATGACCTGTCCATCATCCAGGTCCGGATGCTGGGTGTGCTGCGCGGCCGCGAACCGGGGATGCTGCAGCTGGCTGCGATTCTGAATCTCGACAAGTCGAGCGTCACTGGACTGGTCGACCGAGCCATACGGCGTGGCCTGGTCCGGCGCATCACCACGGCCGAGGACCGGCGAGCGGTCCACGTGGGCCTGGCTCCACGGGGACAGGAGCTGGCGCAGGGGTTCGCCAGGGAAGTCGAACGGGAGCTCTCCCTTCTGGTGAAGGACTTTGGTCAGGCGAAGCGGAAACGCCTCTCCCGGCTGGCCAGCGAGCTCGTGAGAGAGGGAGCGCGTCTTTCGCAGGCGACCCCCTCCGCCGGGGGCGCGGGCGAGCGCCGCTGAGGAGCCCCAAGTGTGGTGAAGTTGGGCGGAATGGGCGCGCGGCAAAAAGACGGGGCGGCCAGGCTACGTCGCTTGCCGGCGCTGGTGGTGCATGGCGGAGCGTGGAGCATTCCTGCCGCCGAGCGAGAGGCGCACCGGGCCGGTTGCGCCGCGGCGGCAGAAAAGGGCAAGGCCGTCCTCCTCGCCGGTGGCTCGGCCCTGGACGCCGTCGAGGCCGCCATCCTCCACTTAGAGGACGACGTGGCCTTCGATGCCGGCACCGGCTCGGTGCTGGTGGCCGACGGCTCGGTCGAGCTCGACGCGGGGTTGATGGACGGCACCTCCCTGAAGGTGGGCGCCGTGGCGGCGGTGAAGCACTTCAAGAATCCCGTCGTGCTCGCCCGTTGCGTCCTCGAAAAAAGCGAGCACCACTTCCTCGTCGGCCAGGGCGCCGAGGCCTTCGCCCGCACCCAGGGCTTCCCCGAGGTGGACAACCTCTCCCTCGTCGTCCCGAGGGAAGCGGCCCGCCACCAGCAGTTTCTCAAGGGCGAACGGACGGCGGCCGACAGCTTCGGCCCGGCGGACACCGTGGGGGCGGTGGCGCTCGACGCCCGCGGACACATGGCCGCTGGAAACAGCACCGGCGGCGTGGCCTTCAGCCTCCCGGGCCGTGTCGGCGACGCCCCGTTGCCGGGCATCGGCTACTCGGCCGACGACCGGCTTGGAGGCGTGGCCTGCACCGGGTGGGGGGAGCACATCCTCCGGGTGGGGCTCGCGATGCGGGCCATGCACTGCCTGGAGGCGGGCCTCGGCGCGCAAGCGGCTGCCAGCGCTGCGGTGGCCCTGCTTCTCGAGCGCGTGCAAGGCCGTGGGGGACTGGTGCTGCTCGACTGCTCTGGCCGCGTCGGGCTCGCTCACAGCACCGAGTGCCTGGCGCACGCTTACTGGAACGCCGAGAAGGACACCGTCGTCAGCGGGACTGCCGTGCCGCGGTGAGGGCCGCGGCCCGCTGCCTTCAAATGCGGGTGCGCGGTGTCGGCAGGGTGGGCGCTTTCTCGGCGGCGCTCGGCCCCGGGTCCACGGCCTGCATCGACTCGAGCGCGTCGGCCACCGCAGAAATCTCGTCCCCCAGTCGCTCCACCCCCTGCTTGAGCTGAGCGCCGGCGTCGTTGGAGCCCGCCGTCGAGCGCACGGCGAGCACCTGCGTGTAGAGGTTCTCCAGCGTGTAGCCGAGCCGTACCCGCTCCGCTTCCAGGCGCGCGCCTTGCGTCCGCAGCGTCTCCCGGTGCTGGAGCTGCGCATCCAGCGCCTGGAGGGCTCCTTCCCATCGCTCGCGGGTCACCGGGTCCGAGGCGGAGTCGCGGCGGGCGACGACGTCCAGGCGCTCGGTCTTGAGCCGCTCGCCGTCGGCGTTTGTCACCAGGGCGCGCAGCTCCGCCTCCCGCTTGGCCAGCCCGTGAATGGTGTCCCGCAGGCCACGCACCGACTCTTCCGGGTTGCGCACCACCTCGCGCAGCACGGCCGGGCCCTTGCGCAGCTCCTCGAGAAGCTTCTCGCAGAGCGCGTCGACGCGAGCCAGGTTGGCCATGTCCTGAAGGGGCTGCGCGGGCTGGGCCAGGGGCGTGGCCTGGCCCTGGACGACAGCGTCCTTGGCCCCACCGCTGAAGAGTCTTGCCACCCCGGCGCTTGCAAACCCAAGGGCCACCCACCACATCCAGTAGGTGGCCGTGTTGAAACCCATGAAGAAGAGGACGCCCGCCACGCCGAGAAAGACGACTCCCTTGGCCCTGGAGCCATGGTGTCGGTTCAGCCGTCGTTCCCGCCGCATCTGACGTCGTTCATCTCGCCAGTCGTCCATCCACTCGCGGGGGTCGATGCCCGTGGCCTGCTGCACCGGGTCGGCCCAGCTGCGATGCATCGCCTGGCGCACGCGGGCCACACTCTCGTTCAGCGAGTCTCTGCGCTCGTCGGCCACCGTCTCTCCTCCGTCTACGGACCCCTAGCGTCTTAACGCCCCGGGAGCCCTCCCGTCACATGCGCCAGCCCGCCCTGCGCGCCCAGGCCTCGAATTCACGCAGACGGGCTGCCGGGTCGGTGGGCGGAGTCTCCTTCGCCCCGCGCAGGCGTTGCTCGACTGCAAGCGCCAAGGGCCCGAGGCCGAGCGCCGCGCGACGGGCATCCACCTCCGCGGGAGCCTCGAGGGCCCCGGCAGTGAGCAGTCCCTCTCCATTCCAGTCGAGCGTCGTCCCGTACAGCTGCGGGCGGCCCTCGAAGAAGCGAATGCGGTCGGCGAGGAGGGCGGGCTGGATGGCCGGCGCCTCCCCGGCCGCGGCGGCCTTCTCCAAAAGGAGCAGGCAGCGCCGTTGCAGCGCTGGCTCGTCCTTGCCTTCCTGAAGGATGCGCCAGGCCGCCTCCTCCCCATCCTCGCCGGCCAGCGAGCGGCCGGGCCACCCGCGCGCATCCACCAGCGCCGCCAGCCACGAAAGGTTACGCCGGCAGATGCCGTCCAGTTCCGGTGCGTCCTCGTCGAAGGGCCTGCCCTCGGCTCCGAGCGCGGCCCGCGCTCGCGCCGCGTCCTCCACCAGCGCCAGCAACTCGAGCCGGAGCCGCTCCTCGGCCTTCGGCAGAAGCTTCCACCTCCGGTGAAGCCAGAGCCACTGGTCGGGATTCTTGCGGACGAGGCGCTCGATGGCAGCGGTGAGCGCCGCGGTGTGCGTCCAGAGGTCGCGCGCGCGGTCGCCCGTGGAGGGCACGGGGAATGGCCCCTCGACGAAGAGGCGGAACCCCTCCCCCACCCGCCTCCCGACCGACACCATCACCGGCGCCCCGGAGCGCATCGCGGCGATGCTCACCAGGGGCGTCGTCGCGGCGGGGCGGCCAAAGTAGGGAACGAAGAGCGCGTGCTTGCCACCGACGGCCTGGTCGAGCAGCACCGTCACCACCTCGTTTCGGCGTAGGGCGGCCAGGGCACTGGGGAGCGCATTCCTCTGGGGAAGCAGCCGCATGCCCGAGCGCAGCCGGCCAGCCACCACCTCGGCGTTGAAGGCGCCCTTCAGCGGTCGCACCACGGCGTTGAGCGGCAGGCCCTGCCGGGTGACGGCCTCGCCGAGGAGCTCCCAGCTTCCGAAGTGGGCTGTGACGATGAGGAGGCCGCGTCCTCTGGCCAGCGCCTTCTGGAAAGCCTGGCCTTCCTCGCCCTCGACCAGCGTGGCCAAGGCCTGGGGCGAGAGGCTCTGGGAGACGAGGGCATCGAGCGCGGCCCGCGCCATGGTCTCGTAGGTGCGGCGCGCCACGGCCCGCCGTTCTGCCGGGCTCCAGCCCGGGAAGGCCCAGCCCAGCTGCCCCAGCGTGAGGCGTCGCCGGATGCCCAGGGTGAAGACGAGACGCCCGAGCCCTCGCGCCAGCCATGCCCGTGCAGAAGGCGGTAACCCCCCGAGGCCACGGAGCAGGAGGCGCACCACGGCACGGACCAGGGGCGAGGCAGGGGCTTCCACGGGTGGCGGCGGCACCTCGACGCCAAGCAGTAACACGGCTTTTCTGTCGCTGGGGGGCGGCAGAAAGGCTGGCTTGTCGGGGCTTGTGCGCCAGCCCGGCCACGAGGGACGCGCTGGCGGGCGTCCGTGGGATGAAGCGTTTACAATGGACGTTCACAAGATGCCTGCGGACCCCTCCAGCACGTCAGCGCGAAGCACCGAGCCGAACACGGGCCAGGAGGACCTGGTGCAGCTCGACCAGAACCACCCAGGGTTCCGGGACCCGGTGTACCGGCAGCGCCGGAATGCCATCGCGCAGCGGGCCTTCCGTTGGCGGGTGGGCGACCCGGTGCCCGACGTGGAGTACGACGACACGGAGCACGGGGTGTGGAAGGCCGTCTGGCAGCACCTGGCTCCCTTGCACGACCGCTTCGGCTCCCGCGAGTACCGGTACTGCTCGACGCTCTTCGCCTTTCCCCGCACCCACATCCCTCAACTCCGAGAGGTGAACGTCAAGCTCGTCCCGAAGACGGGCTTCACCATGGTGCCGGTGGCGGGGCTGGTGGCCTCCCGGGCCTTTCTCGGGAACCTCAAGTCCGACCAATTCCTCTCCACCCAGTACATTCGCCACCACACCGTCCCCCTCTACACGCCGGAGCCGGACATCGTGCATGAGCTGGTGGGCCATGCAGCGACGCTGGCCGACCCAGGCTTCGCCGAAATCAACCGGGCCTTTGGCCGTGCGGCGGAGCGCGTCAGCGATGAGGTGCTCAAGCAAATCGAGCGCGTCTACTGGTACACGCTGGAATTCGGCGCGGCCTACGAGGACGGCAAGCCCAAGGCCTACGGCGCGGGGCTCCTCTCCTCCTTCGGGGAGCTGGAGCGCTTCAGCAAGGAGGCGCAGCTCGTCCCCCTCAACTTCGAGCAGATGGCGGCCCGTCCGTACGACCCGACCGTCTACCAGGACATGATTTTCGTCGCTCCCTCCTTCCCCGAGGCGGTGCGCCGGACGACGGCCTGGCTGGACAGCCTCCGCTGAGCGGTCGCGAGGGCTTACTTGCGCCTTTGCCGCGCTGCATTAGGGTAAGTCATCAACTTCGGGCACTTACCGGTGCCCCTCTGGCAATCCAAGCGGTTGTCGAGTACAGGCCCGCGGCCCACCACCTTTAGAGTCCCTTCAAGGAAGCACACGAATCATGGCGTCCTCTTTTCCCATCGAAAAAGTCCGCAACATCGGCATCTCTGCCCACATCGACTCGGGCAAGACCACGCTCACCGAGCGCATCCTCTATTACACAGGACGCATCCACGAGATTCACGAGGTGCGTGGCAAGGATGGGGTCGGGGCGAAGATGGACTCCATGGACCTGGAGCGGGAGAAGGGCATCACCATCCAGTCCGCAGCCACCTACTGCGCCTGGAAAGACACCAGCATCAACATCATCGACACCCCGGGACACGTCGACTTCACCATCGAGGTGGAGCGTGCGCTCCGGGTGCTGGACGGAGCCATCCTGGTCCTGTGCTCGGTGTCCGGCGTGCAGAGCCAGTCGATTACCGTCGACCGGCAGATGCGGCGCTACAAGGTGCCGCGGCTCGCCTTCGTCAACAAGATGGACCGCGCCGGCGCCAACTACGCCCGGGTGGGTGCGCAGCTGCATGAAAAGCTCGGACACCACCAGGTCATGATGCAGGTCCCCATCGGGGCCGAGGACCGCTTCGAGGGCATCATCGACCCCATCGTCGGCAAGGCCTATTACTTCGACGGGGAGATGGGCGAGATTGTTCGCGAGGAAGAGGTTCCGGCGGAGTACGCCGAGGCGACCAAGCAAGCCCGTCACGACATCATCGAGGGCGTGGCCAACGTCGACGACATCCTGGCCGAGAAGTTCGTCCACGACGAGCCCATCTCCAGCGAGGAGCTGAAGGCGGCGGCTCGCCGGGCCACCATCGCCCTCAAGATGACGCCGGTCTTCTGCGGCTCGGCCTACAAGAACAAGGGCGTGCAGCTCTTGCTCGACGCGGTCGGGGACTACCTTCCCAACCCCACCGAGGTGGTCAACGAGGCGCTGGACCAGAAGAACAACGAGGCGAAAGTCACCCTCAGCTCGGACCCGGAGAAGCCCTTCGTGGGACTGGCCTTCAAGCTGGAGGACGGTCGCTACGGACAGCTGACCTACGTCCGCATCTACCAGGGCCACGTGGCCAAGGGCGACTTCATCTACAACCAGAGCAACCAGCGCAAGGTGAAGGTGCCCCGCATCGTGCGCATGCACGCCAACGAGATGAACGACGTGGAGGAGGCCTACGGTGGCGACATCGTGGCGCTCTTCGGCGTGGAATGCGCCTCGGGCGACACCTTCACCGACGGCACGGTGAATTACACGATGACGTCGATGTTCGTGCCGGACGCGGTCATCTCGCTCGCCGTGGCGCCGAAGGAGCGCGCCGGCCAGGCCAACTTCTCCAAGGCCCTGAACCGTTTCACCAAGGAAGACCCCACCTTCCGCGTGCACCGCGACGAGGAGTCGGCGCAGACCATCATTAGCGGGATGGGCGAGCTGCACCTCGAAATCTACATCGAGCGCATGAAGCGCGAGTATGGCTGCGAGGTCAACGCCGGCAAGCCCCAGGTGGCGTACCGGGAGACCATCACCCAGCGCGGCGACTTCGCCTACACGCACAAGAAGCAGACCGGCGGCTCGGGACAGTTCGGCCGGGTGTGCGGTTACCTCGAGCCGTTGCCCCCCGACGCGGTGGAGCACGACGAGTTCGTCGACGACATCACCGGCGGCGCGATTCCGCGCGAGTTCATCCCGGCGGTGGAGAAGGGCTTCCGCGAGGCGCTCAAGAAGGGGAGCCTCATCGGCTTCCCGGTGACTGGCGTCCGCTACGTCATCAACGACGGCGCCTCACACGCGGTCGACTCCTCGGAGCAAGCCTTCAAGACGGCAGCGCTGATGGGCTTCCGCGAGGGCTATGACGCCGCCAAGCCAGTCATCCTCGAGCCCATCATGAAGGTCGAGGTCCAGGCCCCGGAGGACTTCCAGGGCTCGGTGGTGGGACAGCTCAACCAGCGGCGCGGCACCATCCTCAGCACCGAGAACCGCGAGGGCTACGTCGTCGCGGTGGCCGAGGTGCCACTGAACTCGATGTTCGGCTACAGCACCGACCTCCGGTCCGCCACCCAGGGCAAAGGCGAATTCACCATGGAATTCGCCCGCTACTCGCCGGTGCCACGCGCCGAGCAAGAGGCGATGATGAAGGCCTACCGCGAGAAGCTGGCCGCCGAGCGGAAGTAGCTTCCAGCCCGACGTCTCGGCCTCAGCGCGAGCCCCCTCCGGCCGGCGCTGGGCCGCCGTCCCTCGGCGCGGCGAGCGCGCTTCGCAACCGCGCCGTCGCCTGCTCCAGGCCCTCCGGTGTGTCGGCGGCGGGGGCCGCCGCCGGCGGGCTGACGGGCGTCGGCGGCGCGGATGCCTGCACGGCAGGGGCGGGCCGCGGTGCCCGGGCCACCACCTTCTTCTTCTTTTTCTTCGGCGGAGCCGTCGGCGCGACGTCGGCTGTCACCACGGCAGCAGCAGGCGTCGAGGCGGCGGCGACGGGCGGAGCCGCTTCGCTCGGCACCGGAAGCTGAGGAAGGGGCGGCGGCGGCAGCGGAGCGTCGTCCACCACCGCCACCATCTGCGGCTCCACCTCCGCGCGTAGCGTGAGACGCTGCGCCGCCACCGGCGCGCGCTCGTTGGTTTCGACGATGAGGTGGATGGTGAGGCGCAAGCCGCGACTGACTTTGAGCTGCACCCTCGCTGGCAGCGCCCACTTGGGCCCGCTCTCCCAAGGGAAAGGCCCGAAGGCCTGCCCGCGGTAGACGAGGCGGGCACTCACCACGTGGTCGCCATCCGACACTTCGGCGCCCTTGGGAAGAGGTCCGGACGCCGGGGCGGCGAAGACCGTCAGCGGCGCCCCGTCCAGGCGCACCGTCGCCTCCTCGAGGCGGTACACCTTCGACTCCGGGCCCTCCACCACCACCACCACTTCCCCTGGCGGCAACTTGGCGGCGCTGGCAGCGAGCGCCGCCTCGACTTCGGCCTCTGGGCTGGGCTGGGCCGCGGGCGGCGCGTCTGGCCCGGCGCCGAGAACCACAGTCAGAGCGACGGCGGCGACGAGCTGCACAGGAAAGAGAATGCCATGCCTCTGGGCCGAGCGCCCGGACAGTCGCGCGGGTATCGACGGACGTGTGCAGGGCAGGAATTGCGCCGCCCGCGGCTCGCCGCCCGTGTTTTCCTCTCAGGCCTGCGCCGTACCGCTGCCGACTTTGCTGCCCTGGGCCGCAATCTCAGCCCGGACCTTCTCCATGTCCACGGCCCGCGCCTGTCGGACGATGTCCTCGAGGGCGGCACTGCCCAGGGCGCCGGGCTCCGAGTAAAGAAGGACCCGGTCGCGGAAGACCATCAGCGTGGGGATGCTGCGTATCTCGAAGGCGCCCGCGAGCTCGGCTTCCTCGTCGGTGTTGACCTTGCCGAAGGTGATGTCCGGGTTGTCGGTGGCCGCCTTCTCGAAGACGGGCGCGAAGGAGCGGCAAGGCCCGCACCAGGGCGCCCAGAAGTCGAGGAGCACGATGCCACCTTGCTCGACAGTCTCCCGGAAGTTGTTCGCGGTGACGTGCAGGGCGCTGCCCATGGTGTGACCTCGCGGAAGGGACACGAAGGACGCCCAATTCTAGTCAGGATGCTGGCCAAGCGGCGCACCTTCCCCGCGCCGCAGTGCGTCCTGGGACACCCTCATGACTCAGTGCGTAAGCAACCGCGATGGCTGCTATTCGCTTGGCCCGTGGCATGAAAGGGCCTAGAAGACGCGGACCGATTTTCGAATCAGTGGCCTGGCGCATGCCCCAGGCGAGCTGAGGGGGTCTCAATGCAGCGGTCATCGTGCGTCGTCCTTGCCGTCGTTTTCGCCGCGTCTCTGGCTGCGTGCACGCCCGACGTCGGCCAAGTCACCAACCCTCCGCTCGTCACCATCCAGTTCGACCCAGCAGCATCCCCGGCGGTGGTGCCCCAGCCGAACAACCTGGCCCTCGACCCGTCGACGGGCCTCGTCAAGGTGCCGCCGAGCCCGACCGACACGCCGACACAGACAGCCTTCAACGAGACGTACCTCGACACCCTCGACGGCTTCCCGATGGAGTCCGGAGCGAGCGTGACGACGTCGGGCGACTTGAACCCCAGCAGCCTGGCCACCGGCGTCCTCGTCCTCGACATCACCAACCCCACCGCTCCCGCACCGGTGACGGTGACGTCGAGCTACGTCTCCAACGGGGCTGACGCCGGCGGAACGCTGAACATCGTCGGGCCGCTGCCCGGTGGGCAGTGGCAGCGCGGACACACCTACGCCGCAGCCGTCATCGGCGGGAGCCAGGCCGGCGCGGTAATGGGGGCAAACGGACAGCAGGTGACGGGCTCCAGCACCTGGGCGCTCGTCTCCAGCGCGGCCAATTGCCAGAGCACCAGCAACTGCACCTCGCCCGTCCCCCTCTGCGCGTTGCCCGACGGCGGCCCGGGTGGGCCCGGCTCGGGCTGTCTCCCCACCACGGACTTGATTCCATCCCAGTCCGATGCGGTCCAGCTCCAGGAGCTGCAGACTGGCTATGCGCCACTGCTCGCGGCGCTGGGCGCAGCGCCCTTCAACATCCCGCGCGGCAACGTCGCCATCCTCTGGACGTTCAGCATCACCACGCAGGCCGAGGTGACCTTCGACCCGGCCAACACCGTCATTCCCTTCCCCAACGACGTCGTGCGCACGGGTGGAGGCGGCCTGGTCAGCCTGCCCGTCCCGCCCGGCACGCCCCCGGTGCTCGCGCAGCTGATTGGCGGGTTGAACACTCTCAACGGCTTCTCCACCACCGCCACCATCGTCAGCGCCGTGAATTTCTCGCTTCCCAACGACGGCGTCAGCGCGCTGATGCAGGGAAGCCTCGACCCGCTCAGCATCTCGCCGCCTCTGGCCATCGGCATCGCGGCCGAGGGTGCAAGCGTCGGAGCCGCGGTCAGCCAGGGCCCTCTCAACGTCAGCTACTGCCTGAGCGACGTCCCCCCGGGATGCCCCAGCGTCACGGCCACCATGCCCGACGGCGGCGTGAAGCCGCAGGTTCTCGGCATCGTCCCCAACTCGCCGCTCGATGAGCTCACGACGTACGCCGCCTACATGACGAATGCCCTACGGGACGTCACCGGAAAGCCGGTCATCCCGAGCGCCATCTTCGCCCTGGTGCGGCTGCCCTTCACCACCGCCCCGCTGGCGGCCGACGACGGCGCGGGCAAGAGCCAGGTTTCGCTGCTCACCGACGCTCAGGCCCAGGAGCTCTACCAGCTGCAGAAGGGGCTGGCCCCCATCTTCGACGGCCTCCAGGCGCAAGGCATCCCCTACACCAAGGTGGTCCAAGCCTGGGGCTTCCGGACCCAGGCCGAAATCTCCCAGCTGCAGGCGCTGACGGGCATTCCCTTCTTGGGCTTCCCGGGGAACCCGCTGTGGGTGGCGGACGTCACGAGCGTCGTGAAGCCCCAACTCACCAGCGCCGGCATCCCCACGGCCAACATCGGGAAAATTTACCAGGGCGAGATTGTCGACCCCTTCGCGCTGACTGGCCCCACGGGCACCTTCAACCCGGACGGCGGCGTGGCGGCCGTGCCCATGCAATTCATCATGACCGTGCCCACGTCGGCGGCCCCAGGCGGCGGCTACCCGGTGACGATGTTTGGCCACGGGCTGGGCGGCAACAAGACGAATGCCTACGCCATCGCCAACTCCCTGGCCACCGCCGGCCAGGTGATGATTGCCATCGACGAGGTCTGGCATGGCGAGCGCAACACCTGCACCGGCTTCGGCGCCTACCTGGACGCGGCCGACCCGGCCGGCGCGCCCTTCCCGGACAGCGCGATTTGCACCAGCACCCCCGCTGCAGCGACGACGTGCAACGCCGTCGGCCGCTGCCAGCTGACGAGCCGTACGGCCGTCGCCAGCTGTGACTACGGGACGCCGACGGCGGACGAGGGATGCTTCCTCGTCGGACAAAACCAGTGCGCTCCGGACGGCAAGTGTGAAGGCGCGGACTTCAACTCCGCCTACTCCGGCTGGAACCTGCTCAACCTGGCGAACCTCTTCGCCACCAGGGACAACCTCCGGCAGCAAGTCATCGACAACACGCAGTTCGCCCGCGTGGCGAGCGGCACGGGGGCGGGTAGCCTCCCGAATCTCACCGTGGCGTTGAATCCCGCGGCCATCTCCTACTCCGGCCAGAGCCTGGGCGGCATCCTCGGGACGCTCTATGCCTCCGTCGGCTTCAACGTGAACAACACCGGTCTCAACGTGCCGGGCGGTAACCTCGTGAACATCCTCCTCACCTCTCCCTCCTTCGCCTCGCTGCTGGCGGGCTTCCAGGGAGGCCTGGCCGAGGCGGGCATCATCACCAACACCCCCACCTACGACCTCTTCATCGACATCTCCCGTTGGATTCTTGACCCGTCGGACCCCACCAACATGGGCTACTACACCATCCACAAGACGGGCCTGCCCGCGGTCATCGGCGGAGACAGCATCCCCGCCGGCCGGCGCACCTTCGTCCAGTGGATTGTCGGTGACGAGGTGGTTCCCAACCCGACGGCGCTCGAGCTCATCCAGGCCGTGCTCCATGACCCGACGGCCACCGGCATCAAGCTCGAGCCCGACACCGGCCCCTTCTGGGCGTACCAATTCAACCAGACGAATACGCCCTACTCCTTCAACGCCAACGACACGCCGGCGGACGCCACCTACATCCCGGCCTGCGTGTCGCCGAGCAATCGCCATCCCTTCATCCTCGCCCCTCCATCCCACACCTGTGGCGGCGCCCCGAGCGCAGCAGGTCAGACGCTGACCACCAACGCCCAGACGCAGATGGTCGGCTTCCTCTCCGGCGCCGCGCCCTACTAGCGCTCCCCATGAAAAGGCACACGCACATGAAGATGCTGAAGACGCTCATGTCAGCAGTGGCGGTCCTCTCCGTGGCAGCCGCGGGCGAGGCACGGGCCGCCGGCACGCAGCTGGACCTCCAGTCGGGGCGCGCGGTGGGCATGGCCGGCGCGATGACGGGTTTCGTCGACGACGCCTCGGGCATCTACTTCAACCCTGCCGGCATCGCCCAGGGCCAGGGCATCGACAACATGGTGGGCCTGACCGGCATCGTGCCCTTCTTCAACGTCACCTCGGCCGACGGCACCCAAACCAACGGGCAACACACCCTCATCCCGCCGCCGCACCTGTACCTCACCTACGGCATCTCTGACTTACTGACGGTGGGCATCGGCGTCTTCACGCCCTACGGTCTGTCCATCGGCTGGCCGGACGGGTACCCGGGCCGCTTCATCGCCACCAACGTCAGCCAGAAGCTCTACGACATCAACCCCACGGTGGCCTTGCACTTCGGCCCCATCCGCTTCGGGGCCGGCGCGCAAATTGTCCGCGCCACCGTCGAGCTGCAGCGCAACATCAACCTCGGCACCACCCCCGGCTACTACCAGCCGCCCGAGCCGTCGGTGGACCTCGGCGCCTCGGCCTGGGGCTTCGGCGGCAACGCCGGCATTCAAATCGACGTCATCGAGAAGGTGTTTCAAATCGGCGTCAGCTACCGGAGCCGGGTGACGTACAACTTCAACAATGGCCAGGCCCACTTCAGCAACATCCCTCCCCAGTTCCAGGGTCAGATTTATGACCAGGGTGGGACCACCACCACCACCACCCCGGACTCGGTGGCCATCGGCTTCGCCTGGCACCCCCTGTCGTGCCTCGTCCTGGACGCGGACGTCACCTACTTCGACTGGCAGGTGTTCCAGTCCATCGCCCTGACGTTTCCGGCCTCGCCGTCGCTCAGCTCGGTGGAGATGAAGAACTGGCACCACACCTGGAACTACCGGATTGGCGCCGAATGGGTGGTCGACGAGCACTGGGCCCTGCGCGGCGGGTTGATGTACGACAAGACGCCGAGCCCCACCGCCACCCTGCAGCCTGACGTCCCGGACTCCACCCGGTGGAACTTCGCTGGCGGCGTCGGCTGGCGCTCGGGTGCCTTCCACGTCGACGTCGGCGCGCAGTGGATTTACTTCCGCCCCATCACCAGCGGACAGACCAGCACCAGCTACCCGCTCTTCAACCCGGCCACCTACAACTCCAACGCGCTGGTCGGCACGCTGTCCTTCGAAATCAAGATTTAAGGGCGGCACTCCGTCTGGCGTTAAGAAGGTGGCCGTGGGCACCCTGCCTCCGGCTCCCTTGCCGTTTCCGGAAAGCCTCTGCCACCGGTGCGCCGCGCCACCGCGCTACGTGCGCACGAAAACCAGCGTCTTCGTCCTCTGTCCGCTGGTCCCGGAGCGCTACCCGAGGCAGCCCGTCCTCGCCTGCCCCTACTTCAAGGCCCGCGAGACGGACACTGACACCGACGGGACGCCGTCCTGAAACGCGGTCAGGGAGCGCCGGCGTCGAGGATGGCACCCGGGAGCCCGTGGGACTCGCGCAGCATCTCCCCCACCGTCACCAGCTGGTAGCCCCGGGCCCGGAGCCCCTGGATGATGCCGGGAAGGGCCTCGGAGGTGTGGAAGCGTCGGTGGTTGATGTGCATGACGACGATGCTTCCCGGCTGCACCTTCTTCAGGACCCACTCCACGAGCTTCTCCTTGGTGGCGTGCGCGTCCGGGTCCCCCGAGGCGAGGTCGTACTCGATGGTGATGAGCCCGACGTCAGCCGCAATCTTCACCACCCGCGCGTCGTACTCCCCGTAGGGTGGGCGCCAGAAGAGCGGGATGCGCCCGGTGAGGGCCTGCACCTCGGCTTGCGTCCGCACCAGCTCCTCCCGCACCCGCGCGTCGTCCTTCACCGCCGGCATGTGGGGATGGGTGAAGGTGTGGTTTTCGAGCTCGAAGAGCTCCGGGTGGCTGGCGAGCTCGCGCACGTGGGCTGCCTCCTCGCGCGCCCAGCTTCCGCCGAGAAAGATGGTGGCCGGGGTTTGGTTGGCGATGAGCTCGTGGGTAATCCGCTCGTCGTACTTGCTGACGTCGCGCGTGCTGCAGGCGTCGAAGGTGAGGGCCACGCTGCGCACGCTGCGCGACCCGTGGGCCACCACCTCCGGGGCCACCGGCGCGAGCGCGGGTGGCAGCACCGGGGGCGGCCGCGCCAGGTCCGCCTCGGCCTTGGCCGCGCGCTCGGGCGTCTCGTGGCCCGTCGGCCCGGGGACGGGCGCCGGACGAGCGCACCCCTGGAGGATGGCCAGCACACCGACTCTGAGAAGAAAACGTTGCATGGTGCCTTCTTGGCAGCGGAGGCTGGCTACCCCTTGCGAAACATGAAGCGCAGCGCGGCCGGCAGACGACGCCGCCAGGCTTTCTCGTTGTGCTGGGCCCGGGGGTCCGGACGAAACCTGAGCTGCTTGGCCGAATAGTGCTTGGCCTTGAGCAACCCCGCCATCTCCCGCACCAGCGGAAGCATGCGTCCCGAACCCTCCCTCCCCCCGCAGTCCAGGTAGATGCGCGACACCGCAGGGCGCACGAAGGCCCGCGCGTCCTTGGCGATGGCGCGGCCCGCCACCCAGAGGGACGGCGAGAGACAGAGCGCGCCTCCGAAGGCCTCCGCATGGTGAAAGTGGCCCCACAGCGCGGCCAGGCCGCCCAGGGAAGAGCCACCCAGCACGGTGCCCAGCGGCCCGGGGACCGTCCCGTAGCGCCGCTGGACGTCCGGGACGACGGCGGAGATGACCCACTCGAGAAAGGCCGGCAGACGACCGCCGCCCTGGGGCGTCGTCCACGGGATGAGCTCGTCGATGCGCTGCTCGCCTCCGTGGGGGATGCCGACCACCACCGGCACGTTGCACGTTTTTCTGGGAAGGGCGTCCACGGCGCGGTGGGCGTACCAGCCGCCGGCGAAGCTGTACGCGTCGTCGAAGACATTCTGCCCGTCGAAGAGGAAGAGGGCCGGGCGTGTCCCGTCCGGGACGTGGTCCGCCGGCAGGTAGGCCGTCACCACGCGCCTGGCGAAGCCCGGTGGCTCAAAGTCGCCCACGGTTTCAAAGCGCCCCGGCGGAGGTGTCCGCTTCATCCTTGGGCCGTGCGCTCCTTGGCGCGGCTGGCCGTGACGCACGGCGACGGGGGGCGCCCCTCCTCAGGCGAAGTCACTTCTGGAGGGTACCCCAGGACTTGGTTTAGAGAGCACAGAATGCGAATGGCCTTCCTGGTGTGCCTCGTGTTTCCTGCCGTCGCGTGCGCCCAGGACATCCCGGCTCCCGTCCAGCGAGCGGCCGAGACGTACCTGAAGGCGCTCAGCGCCACTGGGGATGATGCTGGCCGGGAGCTCCTCCTCGGCGGCGTGACGATGGATGCGCGCCTCACCGGGGTGGACACCTTTCGCATCGTCAGCCGGGACTATGTCCAGAAGGAAACCGGCAGCCTGAAGACGGCCACCAGCTTGATGGCCGACTTGGACAAGGCCGGACGGCGTTCGCTGACGGAGCTGTTGAAGAAGGGTGGCGGCGGCGACGACATGGCCGTCGTCGAGTTGACGAGGGACGAGGCGACCCGCCTGCTCGCGCCGACGAAGGAACGCAACGAGGCCTTCCTCAAGTCGCTTCCCGTCCTGGCGCACGTGGCGAGGGTGGGCAAGGAAGTCTACTGGCACCCGAAAAACCCTGTCCGTCCGCTCCTGCAACAGGCCGGCACCAGCGGCACCTACGACTTGGAACTCTACCACTTCACCGTCGAGAGCACCGAGGGACCGCGCAAGGAGGCACGGCGTTGGCCCTTGCGCATCGTCCGCTTCACCACCAGCAGCGGCCTGGACACCGGCTGGAAGGTGCTTCCGGCCTCGGACTGGAGCCCGGATTGAGCCTCCCGGGGCGGATTGCTCCGGCGGTGGGCCAGGAGTCGGTTTGGGATTACCCGCGGCCTCCGCGGCTGGAAGCAACGTCGCGGCGGATTCGGGTGGTGCTCGCCGGCCACCTCCTGGCCGACAGCCGCCGCGCGCTTCGCCTCCTCGAGACGTCGCACCCACCCACCTACTACCTCGAGCCCGCGGACGTGGACGTCGCGGCGCTTCGCGCCGGCCACGGCGGCTCCGTCTGCGAGTGGAAGGGGCAGGCCCGCTTCCTCGACGCCGCCCTGGGCAGCCGCACCGTGCACGACGTGGCTTGGGTGTACGAGAGGCCAAGCGCGCCCTACCAGGCGCTCGCCGGGCGGGTGGCCTTCTACGCCTCGCGCGTGGACGAGGCCTGGGTGGACGACGAGCGAGCGACGGCCCAGCCCGGGGACTTCTATGGGGGGTGGATTACCAGGGACGTCGTCGGCCCCTTCAAGGGCGCCCCGGGCACCCTGGGCTGGTGAGGCCCTTGTTGACTTCCAAGTCAATCGCGTAGGGTGCGCCGGCGGGCCCCTCCTTGGCCCCAGGGTGCCGGGACCGCCTGGCGCCACCCTTTTCTTCCCAGGTTGGGAGTGCACATGAGCGTCAGAATCAGGAAAGTGGCCGTCCTCGGCTCGGGAGTCATGGGCAGCGGGATTGCCGCGCACGTGGCCAATGCCGGGCTGCCGGTATTGATGCTGGACATCGTTCCGCCCAAGGCCGGGCCGCGCGAGGACACCACGTCCAAGGCTTTCCGGAACAAGTTCGCCACCGGTGCGCTGGCCAACCTGCGCAAGCAGCGGCCCGCGCCACTCTTCACCCCCGCGGTGCTGGACCTCATCGAGGTGGGCAACTTCGAGGATGACCTCGGCCGCATCGCCGAGTGCGACTGGGTGGTGGAGGTGGTGAAGGAGGAGATGGGCGTGAAGCAGGCCCTCTTCGCCAAGGTCGAGCCCTTCCTCAAGCCGGGCACCGTCATCAGCTCCAACACCTCCGGACTCTCCATCGTCGGGATGCTCGAGGGCCGTGGGCCGGCCTTCCGGAAGAACTTCCTCGTCACCCACTTCTTCAACCCCGTCCGCTACATGAAGCTCCTCGAGCTCGTGCCGGGCAAGGACACGGACGTCCAGGTCCTGGAGCGCATGGCCCGCTTCGGAGAGGAAGTCCTCGGGAAAGGCATCGTCTATGCCAAGGACTCCACCAACTTCATCGCCAACCGCGTCGGCACCTACGGAATGCTCCGCGTCCTGGCCGAGCTGCAGAAGGCCGAGCTCACCGTGGAGGAGGTCGACAAGATTTTTGGGCCGGCCCTGGGACGCCCGAAGAGCGCGGTGTTTCGCACCACCGACATCGTCGGGCTCGACACCTTCGTCCACGTGGCGAAGAATTGTTACGACACGCTGGTGAACGACGAGGAGCGCGAGACGTTTCGCGTGCCGGCCTTCGTCGAGCAGATGCTGCAGAAGGGCATGCTCGGCGACAAGACGGGCCAGGGCTTCTACAAGCTCCTCCGCAAGCCGGACGGGGAGAAGGAGATTCTGGCCCTCGACCTCACCACCCTCACCTACCGGCCCCAGGGGAAGGTCCGCTTCGAGTCGCTCGGGGCGGCGCGCAACATCGAGGACGTCGGGGAGCGCATTCGCACCGTCCTCAACGGCACCGACAAGGCGGCCCGCTTTGCCGAGCGGGTGACGCTGGACACGCTGGCCTATGCCAGCCGGCGCATCCCGGAGATTTCCGACGACTTGGTGAACATCGACCGGGCCTTGCGCTGGGGCTTCGCCTGGGACCTGGGCCCCTTCCAGGCGTGGGACGTCTACGGCGTGCGCAAGGGCGTGGCCCGCATGAAGGAGCTGGGGCTCAAGCCCGCGGCGTGGGTGGAGGACATGCTTTCCGCCGGCCGCGAGAGCTTCTACGCCGTGGAAGGCGGGAAGGACACGGCCTGGGACATCCCCTCGAAGAAGGCCAAGGTGGTGCCGGAGAATGCCCGCATCCTCCGGGTGGAGTACCTGCGCCGCGGCAACAAGCAGGTGGAGACGAATGACTCGAGCTCGCTGTGGGACGCCGGCGACGGCGTCTTTCTCCTCGAGTTCCACTCGAAGATGAATGCGCTCGACGACGCGATGATTGGGATGATGAACACCGCGCTCGACCGCACCGAGCGCGAGGGCCGCGGGCTGGTCATCGGCAACGACGGGGCAAACTTCTCCGCCGGCGCCAACCTCATGGGGCTCCTGATGGCCATCAAGAGCGATGACATGGCATCAGTGGCGAAGCTGGTGGAGACCTTCCAGAAGGCCAACCAGCGGATGCGCTACAGCCCGGTGCCGGTGGTGGCGGCGCCCTTCGGCCTCACCCTGGGCGGTGGCGCCGAGGTGAGCATGGGGGCCAATGCCATCCAGGCCGCGGCCGAGCTCTACATGGGCCTGGTCGAGGTGGGCGTGGGCCTCATCCCCGGTGGCGGCGGGAACCTCCAGCTCCTGCGAAACCTCTACGGGCCCTTCGCCACCGACAAGGACTTCGACCCCCTGCCCTTCCTCAAGAAGGCCTTCCTCTCCATCGGCACGGCCAAGGTGGCCACCAGCGCCGAGGAGGCACGGGAGGCGGGCTTCCTCTCGGCCCGGGACGGCATCTCCCTCAACCGCGACTTCCTCCTCGCCGACGCCAAGGCCCGGGTGCTGGGCATGGCCAACGCCGGCTTCCGACCGCCCCGGGCGACGCACTTCCGACTCTCAGGACGCAGCGGAGCGGCGACCATCGACATGCTTCTGTACGACATGGAAGCCAACAACCAAATCTCCGCCTACGACAGGCACATCGGCCAGAAGCTGGCCACGGTGCTCACCGGAGGCGACGTCTCGGCCACCCAGCCGGTGACCGAGGAGCACCTCCTGGAGCTCGAGCGCGAGGCCTTCCTCTCCTTGTGTGGCGAGGAGAAGACGCAGGCCCGCATGGCCCACCTCCTGGAGACCGGAAAGCCCCTGCGAAACTGAGGGACGGCCGTTAACAGCACACTTGCTTCGAAGGAGAATTCCATGGCCGGCAAAGTCGTCATCGCCAGCGCAGTGCGTACGCCCTTCACCCGGGCGCTCAAGGGTGAATTCAAGGACACCCGGCCGGACACGCTGGCCGCGCTGGCCATCGCCGAGGCGGTGAAGCGCGTCCCCGGCCTGAAGCTTTCCGACGTCGACGACGTCATCCTCGGCTGCGCCATGCCCGAGGGCGAGCAAGGGATGAATGTGGCCCGGCTCGCGTCGCTTCTGGCCGGGCTGCCGGACACCGTGCCGGCGATGACCATCAACCGCTTCTGCTCCTCCGGCGTGCAATCCATCGCCCAGGCCGCGCAGAGCATGCTGGCCGGCATGTACGAGGTGGCGGTGGCGGGTGGTACCGAGTCGATGAGCATGGTGCCCATGGGCGGCAACAAGGTGTCCGCCAACCCGGAGCTGATGGAGAACTACCCGGAGGTCTACATCTCCATGGGGGCCACCGCGGAAAACGTGGCCAAGCGCTTCGAGGTGACGCGCGCCCAGCAGGACGCCTTCGCCTACGAGAGCCAGCGCCGTGCCGCCACGGCGCGCGAGAAGGGGCTCTTTCGCGAGGAGATTGTCCCTGTCACCACCGAGGTCTTCGACGAGGCGGGGACGCCCCACACCCAGACCATCGACGTGGACACCATCCTTCGGCCCGACACCACCCTCGAGGGGCTGACCAAGCTGAAGCCGGCCTTCAACCCCAAGGGGACGGTGACGGCCGGGAATGCCTCGCCCCTCACCGATGGGGCAGCGGCGGTGGTGCTGATGACGGAGGCCAAAGCCCAGGCCCTGGGCGTCAAGCCGCTCGGGACCTTCATCGACTTCCAGGTGGCCGGCGTCCCCCCGGAAATCATGGGCATCGGCCCGGTGCCGGCCGTCCGGAAGCTGTTGGCCAAGAATAAGCTTTCGGTGAAGGACATCGACGTCTTCGAGCTCAACGAGGCCTTCGCCGCGCAAGCCGTCTACTGCATCCGCGAGCTGGGCATCCCGTTGGACAAGGTGAATCCCAACGGCGGCGCCATCGCGCTCGGCCATCCCTTGGGCGTCTCCGGGACGCGGATGACGGGGACGCTGCTGCGGGAGCTGAAGCGCCGCGGCGGCCGCTACGGCGTCGTCACCATGTGCATCGGTGGCGGCATGGGGGCAGCGGCCCTCTTCGAAGTGGCCTGAAGCCCCGCAGCACCGAAGCCGCTGCCCTCAACGCCTGCCAGCTGCCGCACGCCCCCAGGGCCCCTCAGGGGCTCTGGTAGCACTGCACCGGCCCCTCGAAGGAGTTGGAGGTGTCGCAGATGGGCGCGGTGAAGGTCCCGCTGAGGCTTCCCGACGTCCCGAAGACGACGTCCAGCGCGCCGTCCAGCTGGCTCAAGTCGACGGCAATGTCCTGCATGTCCACCGCGCCGGCGGTGCCAGCAAGGACGTTGGACATGGCGCAGCTGGAGGACGACGTGGCGAAGCTGACTTGTGAGGTGACGCTGCCCGCGTCCGGGCTGGCCGTCACCGGGTAGATGCCCGGCCCAGGGTTGACCGGCCCTGTGCCCACCGGGTTGGCGTAGGTGAGCGTCACGTAATTCATGTTCGCCAGCATGCCGTTGACGTTCTCCTGCAGAACGCCGCACCAGCCAGGCTGGTCGTCGGCCACCAGCACGATGTTGTAGTCGCCGTTGGGCTCGGTGCTGAGGAGAAAAAAGCCATCGACGGGGACGAAATTCACTCCGGCGACGGTGCCCCACGAGGGGTAGGTGACGGTGGTGCTGGAGCAGCCGAGGAAGAGGACGAGCGCAGCGGCAACGAAGGGTTTCATCGGCCGCCGAGTGTGCACGAGCCTCGAGCGGAGTTCAGCTAAATTTGCTCGCCGCGCCCCAGAAACCGCTCTCAGGCAGCCTCGTTCGACTTCTTGCCGCCCGCGGAGGTGAGCGCCGGCATCTCCATCTGCCGGACGAGGTTTTCCACCGGCTCCAGCTGCGGCACCTCTTCGCTCGCCCCACCCGCACCGAGGTCCCGAAGCTTGCGCGCCCCGGGCAATACCCGGCTCTCCAGGGAGCCGACGGCCTTGTTGTAGGAGTCCACGCTCTTGCCCAGCTGGGCACCGAGCAACTGCAGGTGCGTGGCCACGGTGCGTATCCGGTCGTGGAGGTCCCGCCCCAGGCGCTGGATGGTGCGGACATTCTGCGTCGCCTGCTCCTGTTGCCAGCCATAGGCCACCGCCCGAAGCAACGCGATGAGGGTGGTGGGCGAGGCGACGATGACGTTTTGCAGGGCGCCGAACTCGATGAGCTCCGGGTCACGCTCCAGCGCGGCCGAGAAGAAGGCCTCCCCGGGAAGAAACATCACCACGAATTCCGGGGCCGAGGCGAACTGGGCGGCATAGCCCTTCTCTGCCAGCGCGCGCATGTGCCGCCTGGTCTGCGCCGCGTGCTCATCGAGCTTCGACTTCCGCAGCGTCTCGTCCTGGAGCTCGTGGGCCTCGAGGTAGGCCTCGAGCGGCGCCTTGCTGTCCACCACCACTTGCTTCCCGCCGGGAAGTTGCACCACCAGGTCCGGCCGCAACCGGCCGCCCTCGCCATGGACGTGGGCCTGCTCGACGAAGTCGCAGTGGGCCAGCATCCCGGCCAGCTCCACCACGCGCTTCAGCTGGACCTCCCCCCAGCGCCCGCGCACCGACGAGGAGCGAAGCGCTCCCACCAGGCGCTCGGTCTGTGCCTTGAGCTCGGTGTTGGCGTCGGCCACGCCGCGCAGCTGCTGGCTCAGCGCTCCGTAGGCCTGGGCGCGGCCCTTCTCCAGCTCCTGCACCTGGCCGCCCATCTTCTCCAGCTGCTCCTTGAGCGGCGCCACCAGCTCACCGACGGCGGTGCTGCGGGCCTCCAAGTCTGACTTGGCGCCCTCCTGGTATTTCTCCAGCGTCGTCTTGGCGAGGTCGAGGAAGGCCTGGTTGTTGGACTGGAGCGCGTCCGAGGAGAGGGCCTTGAAGTGCTGGACCAGCTGCTCCTGGGCCTGGCCGAGCAGCTGCAGCTTCTCTTCCGCGGCGCGCAACTCCTCGAAACGCCGGGCCTCGAGGCCGGCCAGGGAAGCCTCCAGCGTGGCGCGCGCCTCGGCCAGCCTCGCCAAGTCGGTGCGCGCGGAGGCGAGCTCGGTCTCCAGCCGCAAGCAACGCTCGTCGCGCGCCAGCAGGCGCTCCGCTGCGCCAGCGAGCTCGGCCTGGAGGCGGGCGCGCTCGTCGCTGGTCCGCTGGACGAGACGCGCCCGGCCAAGCACCCAAGCGCACAGTCCCACGGCCATCGCCGCCAGCGCGGCGACGGGCCCGACGAGCCAACTCTCCATACCGTGCGACGGTAACCGGGCGATCCGACACCTCCCGACGCGCGCGTCCGCGCTGGCGTCCCGCGGGGTGGAATCGTATGTCCCCGGCGCGCGTTGGGTGCTGTCACTCCCAAACCCGCTCTCTTCCTTGAAGTCGGAGCCAAGCCCCCGCATGCGCGTCACAGCCCTTGCTCTTCTCGCCACGTTGTCTGGCCCAGCGGCCTTCGCCCAACCCGTCGTGCCCAGCACGGCCAAGCCGGCCGCGCCCAAGACGCACGTCCAGCCGGCTGCGGAGAGAGTCACCTCCGTGGAGGGCATCACCGAGTACCGCCTCAAGAATGGGCTGCGGGTGCTCCTCTTCCCCGACGCCTCCAAGCCGTCGATGACCGTCAACATCACCTACCTCGTCGGCTCGCGGCAGGAGAACTACGGCGAGACGGGCATGGCCCACCTCCTCGAGCACCTCCTCTTCAAGGGCACGCCCTCCCATCCCGACCCCACCAAGACGCTGACGTCGCTCGGTGGCCGAGCCAACGGCAGCACCTGGTTCGACCGCACCAACTACTTCGTCAGCTTTCCGGCGAGCGAGGCCAACCTCAAGACGGCCCTCTCACTTGAGGCCGACCGCATGGTGCACAGCTTCATCGCACGCAAGGACCTCGACTCGGAGATGACGGTGGTGCGCAACGAATTCGAGTCCGGCGAGAACGACCCCGAAACCGTCACCCTCCAGCGCGTGCAGTCGGTGGCCTTCGACTGGCACAACTACGGGAAGGACACCATCGGGGCCAAGAGCGACATCGAGCACGTCGACATCCCGAGGCTGCAAGCGTTTTACCGGCAGTATTACCAGCCCGACAACGCCGTCCTCCTGGTGGCCGGGCGCATCGACGAGGCCAAGACGCTGGCCCTGGTGAAGCAGCTCTTCGGCGCCATCCCCAGGCCCAAGCGAACGCTTCAGCGCACCTACACCGCCGAGCCCACCCAAGATGGCGAGCGCAGCGTCACCGTCCGCCGCGTGGGTGGCACCCCGCTGCTCGTGGCCGGTTACCACATTCCCGCCAGCTCTGACCCCGACGCGCCGGGGATGGAGCTCGCCATCCGCATGCTGGCCAACACGCCGAGCGGTCGCCTGCACCGGGCGCTGGTGGACACCAAGCTCGCCTCGGCCGTCTTCGAGCAGCAGGTGAGCACGCTCGAACCGAGCTTCGTCATGTTCGGGGTGAATCTCCCCGCCGGGGCCAAGGTCGATGGCGCGCTCGACGTGCTCCTCTCCACGCTGGAGCACCCGAGCAGCCCCTTCACCCAGGCCGAGCTGGACCGAGCCAAGAGCGAGGCCCTGAAGCAATTCGACCTCACCTCCAACGAGACGGCGCGGCTGGCCATTGCGCTCAGCGAGGCCATGGCCGCAGGTGACTGGCGGCTCCTCTTCCTCGACCGCGACCGTCGCGAGCAGGTGACGCTGGCCGACGTCCAGCGGCTGGCGGAGCGTTACCTCAAGTCGAGCAACCGCACCGTCGGCATCTACCTGCCCACCGAAAAGCCGGACCGCTCCGACGTCCCGCCGGCCCAGGACGTGGAGCCGATGGTGCAGAGTTACCGCGGACGCCCGCCGGTGGCCCAGGGGGAAGTCTTCGATGCGTCCCCGGCCAACATCGAGGCCCGCACCACGCGCTTCTCGACGCCCAACGGTTTGAAGGGCGCGCTCTTGCCCAAGAAGACGAAGGGCACGCTGGTCTCGGCAGACCTCATCCTGCGCTTCGGGACGGAAGCGGCACTCGGTAACCTAGGAGAGGTGCCGTCCCTGGTGGGGGGCATGCTCAACCGCGGCACGGCGAGCCATACCCGCGAGCAGCTCAAAGACGAGCTCGACCGGCTGAAGGCGCAAGTCAACATCGGCGGAGGCGCCGAGTTTGCCCGGGTGGGCATCACCACCGTCCGGGACAACCTCCCGGCGGTGCTGACGCTGGTGGCCGAGATGCTGCGCCAACCCTCCTTCCCGGCCAAGGAGTTCGAGCTCCTCGTCGGCGAGCGCGTCACCCAGAACGAGGAGACGAAGACCGAGCCGCAGACGGTGGCCGCGGTGGCCATGGAGAAGTACGTGAGCCCCTACCCGGCCGGAAGCCCTCGGGAGGTGAAGACGCCGGACGAAATCATCGCCAGCCTCAAGGCGGCCAAGGTGGAACAGCTGTCTGCCTTTCACCGCGCCTTCTACGGCGCGGACCACGCCACCTTCGCCGCGGTGGGGGATTTCGACGCCGCGCAGGTGCAGGCCCTGGTGACCCGGCTCTTCGGCGACTGGAAGAGTGTCCAACCCTACCTGCGCATTCCGAGCCGCTTGAAGGCCGTCAAGCCGCTGGAGGAGCAGTTGCTCACCCCGGACAAGGCCAACGCCTACTTCTACAGCGTGTACCCCATTCCCATGCAGGACACCGACGCTGACTACCCGGCCTTCACACTCTCCAACTGGCTCCTCGGCGGCGGCTTCCTCAAGAGTCGGCTGGCGGACCGCGTCCGGAAGACGGACGGGCTCAGCTATGGCGTCGGCTCGAGCTTCTCCGCCAGCAGCCGCGAGCCGGTGGCGCGCTGGGTGGGCTACGCCATCTACAACCCGGCCAACGTCGCCAAGCTGGAGACGGCGTTTCGGGAGGTGGTGGCGTCCGCCAGCAGCGGCGGCTTCGGCAAGGACGAGTTCGACGACGGCCGGAAGGCGTGGCTCCAGAGCCGCGAAATCTCGCGCACCCAGGACGGGGCCCTGGCCGGGAGGCTGTCGGGCTACCTGGACCTGGACCGCACCATGGCCTTCGACGCGGAGCTCGAGCGCCGCGTGCAGGCGCTCACCGTCGAGCAAGTCAACGCGGCCTTCCGCAAGTACCTCGACCCCTCGCAGCTGAGTGCGGTGAAGGCCGGCGACTTCGCCGCGAAGAAGCCCGGGACGTGAGGCCGGGCGGCGAATGCCGCCCTGCCAACCGGGAGGGCTAGCGAGACTCGCGGTGGGGGCGGCTTGCCGCGAGCTTCATCAAGACCGGCTCGCCGTGGAGAAGCACCACCTGGTGGCAGTGCCGCAAGAGCTTCTGGATTTCGGACAACCGGCTCCCCTTGGCCCGGATGATGCCCAGGTAGGCCGACTCCTCCTGCGGCGGCTCGGGCATGGACATGGAGCCGGCCGAGGTGAAGTCCTCCCAGTCGCTCGGCCAGAGGCACGAGGTCGCTTTCTTCGCGCGGCTGACGGCGATGTGCACGTAGTCCGCCTTCTGGCCGACGAAGGCCACGCTGAGCTCTCCGCTGGAGGCGATGCAGCGGTGGTCGGTCTCGACACTGCCCGCGGCGATGAGTGTCAGCGTGCTGTCCTGCACCGTCGCGTGGGCGAAGCTGTAGGTGAAGGTCGCCGCCGGGCAGTCCTTGACGGGGATGGCCGGGCAAACGAGGTTCCCCTGCCAGGCAGCGGAGTTGTTGGCGCCCGTCGCGGTGAGCATCCCGCCATGCTCCGGGCAGAAGTCGTCCACCTCCACCGCTCGTCCATCCACGGCGATGGTGACCTCGCCGGCGAAGGAACCCATCACCGTCCCCCGGAACGTGAAGGTGCCATCCCAGATGCCGGCCAAGTCAGCCGGCTGCCGCTCCGGCGACGGCGTCGTCGGGGCCTCGTGCACTGCCACCGGGACGGGAGAGGCTGCGTCAACGGGCGCAACCGTGGCGCGCGGGACGCCCGGCTTCTCTTCTGGCTCGGCGATGGCCAGCGGCGTCGGGTCAATCTCGCGCTGGAGCTCCAGCTCCAGCTCCGCGTCACGCTGGTGGTGGCTCACCACCCAGGGTGAGGCCCGTGCGGTGTCGGTACTGGAAAACATGCCTTGCGGCGGAGCCGTCCCGGCCGAGTCGCTCGCGGGCTCGGCCTCGTAGTCCGACCTGAAGGGGCGTGATTCGACCATTCCCAGGCCGCGGTCCAATTCCGTCACCGGATGGTCCGTCCCGAAGGACGTCGAGCGCGTCGCCACCAGACGCTCCACCCTCAGCGTGCAAAGGCCTGCGTCGATGCGCTGCCCAAGAATTCGGTAGGAGACGAGCGTCCCGGTGGCGGCGCCCTGCCAATTCGTCAGGAGGACGTCCCCACCGCGCTTGACCGCCCACCCCTTCTTCTCCATCAGCGTCGCCGACTGTGCGAGGACGTTGTCCAGCGGGAGCGGGTAAATGTGGCTTCGCACCGTGTCCGGCTGCACGGTTGCCGTGTTTCCGGCGGCACAGGCGACAAGAAACAGGCAACCCGCGAGCAACGTCCTGCCGGGCGTGCGGCGGCGTCCTCCGCTCGAACCCGACCGTTTTTCGCACCAGGGACGGCGCATCGCGACCAGCCTCGCCTCCGAGCAACACCCCCCGGGGCCTCGAGGACTCAGGAGTGAAACTCAAACAGAAGCGCCCTGCCCGGCGCAAGCCAGGGGCGCACCTTCGGACGAAGGCGGCACCAGGCGAGGCCCTGCCAGGCCTTCCCGAAGCGCCTAGGGCACCACCGGGTTGTGCCAGCCACCGAGCTCCTGGGTGAGGACGTCGGCTTCGGGGGGCCCCCAGGTGCCCGGGGCATAGACGTGCACCGGCCGCGTGTCGTCGAGGATGGGCGCCACCGCGGCCCAGGCTGCCTCCACGGCATCCTCCCGGACGAAGAGGATGGCGTCGCCGTGCAGCGCGTCGGTGAGCAGCCGCTCGTAGGCCTCCTCCTCGTCGCCGACGGTGGACTTCACCGCCTCGAGCTCGACATTCATCCCGACGATGGCCGGCCCGGGCTTCTTCACCCGGGCTCCGAGGCTGAGCTGCGTGTCCGGGCCGAGGCGGAAGCGGAAATAGTTTGCGTCCTCCCGGTGGCTCACCTTCCGCAGCGGCGGCCGGCGCAGGCGCACCAGCACCTCGGTGGCCGTCACCGGGAGGTGTTTGCCGGCGCGGATGAAGAAGGGCACCCCGTCCCATCGCCAGGTGGCCACCTCCAGCTGCAGCGCGGCAAACGTCTCCATCTGCGAGCCCTTGGCCACCCCCGGCTCGTCGAGGTAGCCCTGGAACTGGCCTCGCACCAGGTTCTCCAAAGGCAGCGGGGGGATGGCGCGAAAGACGTCGGCCAGCTCGTTGCGCACCGACTCCGCGTAGAGGTCGGACGGAGGCTCCATGGCCAAGAAGCCCACCACCTGCAGCATGTGGTTCTGCACCACGTCCCGGACGCAGCCCGTCTCGTCGTAGAATTTCCCCCGGCCCTGCACCCCGAAGGACTCGGCCATGGTGATTTGGACGCTCTCCACGTAGTTGCGGTTCCAGAGCGGCTCGAGGAAGGTGTTGGCGAAGCGGAAGACGAGCAGGTTTTCCACCGTCTCCTTCCCCAGGTAGTGGTCGATGCGGAAGATGCTCGCCTCGGGAAAGACGCTGTGCAGCGTCGCGTTGAGCGCCCGCGCCGACTCCAGGTTGTGGCCGAAGGGCTTCTCGAGAATCACCCGCGCCCCGGCGGCGCAACCGGACTTGCCGAGCGCCTCGACGACGGTGGGAAAGAGGCTGGGGGGAATGGCCAGGTAGTGGGTGGGACACTTCGAGTTGCCGAGAAGCGTCTTGAGCTGCGCGAACGTCTTCGGGTCGGCGTAGTCCCCGTCGATGTACCGGAGCTGGCTCACCAGGCCCTGGAAGGCCACCGGGTCCGCGCCTCCGCCGTATTGGTTGAGGCTGTCGCGCGCCCGGGCGATGAATTGCTCCAGCGTGAAGCCGGACTTGGCCACGCCCACCACCGGACAGGGCAGCGAGCCGCGGCGCACCATGTTTTGGAGGGCCGGAAATATCTTCTTGAAGGCCAAGTCCCCGGTGGCGCCGAAGAAGACGAGCGCGTCCGAGACGGGCGCGGTGGCGGGCGGCTTGAGGGAGGCGTTGGAGGCGGCAGTGGGCATGGGGGCGGCGAGCTTCGCCGAGCGGGCCTGGGCCCTTCAACCGGCGCTTTGACCGCGGACGCCCCAGGCGGCCACCGCGCCACCGGCAAAGGACAAGACGGCGCAGAAGACCATCGCCCGGTGAAACCCGAGAAGCAGCGTTTCCGGCGGCGGGGAAGCACCAAGGCCAGTGAGGCCCGCCGCCCAGGGCACCGCGGCCACGCCCAAAAGGCCCGCCAGCCGCGCCACGGCGTTGTTCACGCCCGAGGCGACACCGGCGTAGGAGGCATCCACCGCGGCGAGGACGGCCTGCGTCAGCGGGGCGACGGTGACGGCCAGCCCAACGGCAAACACCAGGGCGCCGGGAAGCACGTCCGTCACGTAGCGTCCTTGCACGTGCACCCTGAGGAAGAGGAGGAGCCCGAGGCCCACCACCGCCGGGCCGAGGCTGAGCGGAAGCCGTGCTCCGAAGCGCTGGGAGAGACGTCCAGCGGTGGGTGACAGGAGGAGCATCAGCACGGTGACGGGAAGCAGCGCCGCCCCGGCGGCGAGCGGCGAGTAGCCGACGACCTTCTGCAGGGTGAGGGCCAAGAGAAACATGGCGCTCCCCAGGCCCGCGTAGACAGAAAGCGTCAGGAGGTTGGCCGCGGTGAAGGTGCGCGAACGAAAGAGGGACAAGGGAAGCATGGCCCCCGGACGTCGCTCGAGGGGGATGAAGGCCAGAAGTGCGGCCCCACCCACCACCGCCGCCACGACGGGGGGCGCAGTCCAACCCCGCGCCGGCCCCTCGATGAGGGCGAATGTCACGCCGCCGATGCCCAGTGCCGCAGCGGAGGCGCCGGCGACGTCGAGTCGGACGCCGCTGCGCCCGGGCGTGGGAGGAAGGTAGCGAAGGGCCGCCCAGATGGCAGCCGCGCCCATGGGGACGTTGATGAAGAAGATGGCGCGCCAGGAGACGCTTTGCACGAGCCAGCCCCCGAGGAGAGGACCGGCCGCCGTGGTGACGCCCGACAGCCCGGCCCAGGCGCCGATGGCTGCGCCCTGGTCCTCCTCGGCGATGGCCGTCCGCAGCACGGCCAGACTTCCAGGCAGGAGGACAGCGGCGGCAACGCCCTGGGAGGCGCGGGCCACCGTCAAGGCCAGCGTGCTCGACACCAGGCCGCAGACGGCCGAGGCCGCCGCAAACCAGGCCACACCCAGAACGAAAATACGGCGCTGGCCAAAGACGTCTCCCAGGGTCCCCCCGAGGAGAAGGAAGGCACTCAGGGTGAGGAGGAAGGCGTCCACCGTCCACTGGAGGCCGGCCATGCTTGCGCCGAGCTCGCGCTGCAGCGCCGGGAGCGCGACGGTGAGGGCCGTCCCGTCGAGGAAGGCCATTCCGGAGCCCAGCACCGAGGCCAGCACCACGCCTCGGCCCTGGGACGTCCCGAGTCTCGCGCCCGTCATGTCTCGTCCGGCCCAGTCAGCCGCAACCCGCGCGGGACGACGAAACGACCGACGAGCTCGAAGCCTCCCTGGACGGCAAGCGCCAGAAGCGCCGCCGGCACCGCGCCTTCCAGCAAGAGGCCAGTGTTGTCCAGGCGAATGCCGGTGAGGATGGGCTGGCCAAACCCTCCCGCGCCCACCAAGGCCCCAAGCGTCGCCGTCCCCACGCAGATGACGGCCGACGTCTGGATGCCGGCCAGGATGGAGGGTGAGGCAAGTGGCAGCTCGATGCGCCAAAGCCGCGCCCGGGGCGACAGCCCGAGCGCCTCCGCGGCCTCGCGCAGCTCACCGGAGATGCCCGTCAGCCCGGCGTGGGTGTTTCGCACCACGGGAAGAAGCCCGTAGAGGAAGAGGGCGGCGATGGCCGGCTTGGCGCCAATGCCCAGAAACGGAATCATCAGGACGAGAAGCGCCAGCGAGGGCAGCGTCTGGAGGACTCCCACCGCGGCCAGCACCCCCTGGCCGAGGCGCGGGCGCCGCGCGGCAAACACTCCCAAGGGAAGGCCAAAGAGGACGGCGCCGAGAAGCGAGACGCCCACCAGCACCAGGTGGTCCTTGAGGTAGCCGAGCATCCGCCGCGCGCGTCCGGGCAGCTGGGGCGGCGCCGAGTCGATGCCTCGGGCCCGGAGGAAGTCCGCAGCAATGGTGGCCTCGGGCACCCGGTCGACCTTGGCCCGGGCATTCATCGCCACCATGTCCCTCTGGGTGATGCGCCCCTGAAGCCGCGAGAGCGCCGCCACCACCTCGGGGGTGGCCGCGGCCTCGCGCAACAGAAGCAGCGCCTGGTAGTCCGGGAAGTGCTGCTTGTCGTCCTTGAGGAGACGCAAGTCGAGCTCCTTCACCTCGGCGTCGGTGGAGTAGAGGTCCGTCACCTCGAAGGCGCCGGTGGCCAGTCCGCGGTAGGCGAGGTCGTGGTCCATGCCCCGGACGTTGCCCTGGGGCAGCCCGTAGGCCCGCTGCAGGGCGCGCCAGCCGTCGCCACGGTCGAGAAACTCGTTGCTGAAGGCGAAGCGCAGCTCCGGGTGGCGGGCGAGGTCGGAGATGGTGCGGATGCCGAGGTGTTCCGCCGTCGCCTCCTTCATCCCCAGCGCGTAGGTGTTGGAGAAGCCGAGGAGCGCCGCGATGCGGACGCCGCGCGCTGCCAGCGCCGGGCCCAGCGCCTCGAGCGTCGCTGGCACCTGGGCCGCAAAAATCTCCTGGGCCAGGGTGCCGGTGTACTCCGGGTAGACGTCCAGGTCGCCACGCTCCAGGGCGTCCCACAGGATGCGCGTTCCACCGAGCTCCCGCCGGTGCACGGCGGGGATGCTCGACGCCAAGAGAGCCCGCGTCGCCACTTCGCCCAGCACCACGGATTCGGTGAAGACCTTGCTCCCCACCCTCACCGGGGCGGCAAACAAGAGGCCCAAGGCCAGGGCATGCAGGCCGCTCATCCCCGCGTCACCTCGGGAAGGGCGCGCTGGGCCCGGACGAAGCGCTGCACGAATTCGTCCGCCGGCCGCTGCACGAAGTCCTCGGCAGTGCCGGTCTGCACCACCCTCCCGTCGCGTAACAAGACGAGGGTGTCCCCGAGGTAGGCCGCCTCTCCCAAGTCATGGGTGACGAGCACCACCGTCGTCCCCAGGGCACGAAACGTCGCGCGCAAGTCGTCCTGGAGCTCGGAGCGGGTGATGGGGTCGAGCGCGCCGAGCGCCTCGTCGAGAAGGACAAGCGCCGGCTCCAGCATCAACGCCCGGACGAGACTCACCCGCTGGCGCTGTCCACCGGAGAGCTCGGCCGGGTAACGGCCCAGGACGTCGTCCTTCAGCCGCACCCGCTCCAACAGCACGCGCAGACGCGCACGGATGCGCGCCTCGTCCCAGCCGAGGTAGCGCGCTACCAGCGCGGCATTGCCTTCCACGTCCAGGTGCGGAAAGAGGCCTCCGCCCTGCAGCACGAGGCCCATCCGCCTCCGCTCGTCCGGCGCGCTGGCCGGGGTGAGCAGCCTCCCCTCGAAGAGGACGCGGCCAGTGTCGGGCCTCACGAGGCCCACCATCATCCTGAGAAGCGTCGACTTGCCGGAGCCGCTCGGGCCCACGAGGACAGTCGTCTTCCCGGAAGGGACGCTCAGCGTGAGTGGATGCACGGCCGGGACGCCTCCGAAGGAGCGCGACACCCCCTCCAGGAGGAGAAGGTCCGTCATGCCGCCTCGGGCAAGCACCGCCCGCGCGCGCGGAGCGCCCGGGCCACGAGCTCCCGGTGCCAGCCGTCGAGGGCCTCTGCCAGCGCCTCGCCCTCCAGGGCGGCGATGGCCGAGGAGATGGCCTCCAGGGTGGAGAGGTGGGACGGGGACGGGGCGGCCCTCAACCCCACGCGCCCTGGACGAGGGCCCACGCTGAAACGGGGGATGCGCTGCAGGGCGGGCAGCGCCCGCAGCATGCGCCGCACCTGGCGCCAGGTGCCGTCCAGCACCACCAGCCGCGAGGGTGGCGGGCCAGGAAGTCCGGGTGCCGCCCGGGGCACTTCGGCCGGAAAGAGGAGCCAGTCGCCCGGGGCGCCGATGGCCCCCAGCCGCGCGGCATCCGTCCGGGCCTCCCAGGGCAGAAGCTCACAGTTGGGGAGAAGGAGGGCGGCCCAGCGCGCGGTGTTGCTGCTCTTCGGTGCCTCCTTGGCGTGCCGCAGGACGACGAAGCGGGTGCGCACACCCAGCGTCGGCAGAAGCTGGCACGCGCACTCCGCCCTGTGCAGTGCACAGCGCGCACAGCGGCCGCCGCCGTCGGGCGCGGTGCGTGACCTCACAGAGACGTCCCCGGTTTCTCCAAGTCCCCTCTTCCGCTGGGGGACTCTACCCAAGTGTTGGGCGCGCGCGGGCGCCCAAGGGTGAGGAGAGGCAGGGGCCAGGCAAACGAGGGAGGGGGGAAAGCCTCCGACGCCGGCCCTCTACCGACGGGCGGCTGCGGCCTGGAGGAAGGCCTGCACGAAATTCTTCTCGGAGTCCGGAAGCGTCACCAGCCGCACCCCGAAGCCCACCGGCGCCCGGGGGTCACCGCCCGCATTCTCGAGGATGACACGGCCCCGGGCCTTGATTTCCCGCGCCGGCTCGTCGAAACGGAAGACGACTTCCACCGGCGTCCCGAGCGGAAGCGAGGTGCTGCAGGCGAGGAAGACGCCGCCGCTCTGGAGATTCACCAGGGGGTGCTGGGTGAACATGGCGCTGTTGCGGGCATTCACCTTCACCGTGACTTCCACCCTGTCATCGCGCCGCTCGAGCCCGACGAATTCGCCAGGCTCGTAGGTGGCCCGTCCCGCCGCGTTGCGCGTCACCGGCCGACGCACGGACTTCGCAGCCTCGGGCTTGGCCTCCGGGCTGGCCGGCTTCGGCAGCTTGGGAGCCAGCATGGGGAGCGGAGTCTCGCGCAGGGCGGGCATGGCGCCCACCGCCCGGCCCGCCGCGAGCTCGTTCTCGATGTGCACCATCAACCGGCTGAGGAAGTGGAAGGCGTCGGAGTAGGCGCGACGCAAGTCGGGATGGGCCTGGACGCGTACGCGGTCCGGGTAAAAGCGCTTCACCAGCTTGAAGAAGGCGTTCCGGTAGGCGTCCACTGAGGCATCCGCCTCGAGACGGAAGAGCTCCTGCGGCGCCTTGCCCTGCATGGTGCGCAGCTGCTCCCACACCCGGCCGGCTTCCTGGCGCTCCAGTTCGAGGAGGACCTCGGGTTTGGGGGCGTGCAGAAGCAGCGCGAGGATTTCTGGAAATTGCTCCGGGGCGCCCCACCTTTGGCCGTCGGTGCTGGCGCGGGTGACGTCCTGAAGCCGGCCAGTGCGCACCAAGTCCTGGACGACATCCAGCGCCACCGGGCCCAGCACCCGACCCTCCGCATCTCCAATCCAGTAGGAAGAGGCCATGTGTCAGTTCGCCAGGGCGCGGTCGACTGCAGAGGTAATTTCGACGGGGTGGAAGGGCTTCGTGATGTAGCCGGAAGCGCCCGCCTCCAGGGCTTGGGCGACGAGCCGCTCGCTGTCCAGGGAGCTGATGACGAGTACCCGGGCCGATGGCCAGCGCTCCCGCATCACTGCCAGCGCCTCCATTCCACTCAGTCTCGGCATGAAGAGGTCGAGCAGCACCAGCTGCGGCTCGCGCTCGCCCAAGAGCTCGAGCGCCTCGCGACCGTCCTCCGCCTCGAAGAGCGCGTGGCCCCGTCCTTCCAGAACGTCTCTGAGAAGGCTGCGGACGAAGGCGTCGTCGTCGACAATGAGAATGGTGGCCACGATTCTAAGACGCTGCACGGTGTGGGTTGACCCGTCAACCCCAGGTTCACCTACTCCCTACGACGTCTGCCGGGTGCGGCGTACCCTGGGGGTCACCCTTGACAGTCCACCCCTCAACACCAGTCCCTGGACGTCGACGGGGGGTACCGCCGCACCAAACGGGCCGGCCCAAGCGCGGTCCCGCGCGACCCGTGAAAACGGGAGGGCACGCCCAAGCCCCAAAACCCTGAAGCGAACGTTGCCGGGACTGAGCGCGAAGTCCGCGGGCCGCCCGTGGGCCATGGAATGGAGTGAATCGGCGCCGGACTGCCGCCGCGGTGTCCTGGGGATGGACTCCGTCCGGTGAGCCTCGGCGCGCATGCTTCCAGCGGCCCTGTGAATCCGCCGCCTGGTGCGCGTTCACCGCTGGACGCCCTTCGCGGCGAGGCGTGATACTCGCCAGTCATGCGGGCCGCGACGCCGTACAGCGACCTTTCTCCGCGGGACCTGGAACCCATCCTGGCTGTCGCGAGGAAGCTCGCGGCGCCCTTCGACCTCGAGACCATGCTTGGCGAGGTGGTCAGGGCCGCTCGCCAGGTGCTCCAGGCCGAGCGCGCCTCGGTCTGGCTGTACGAGCCGGCGACCGACGAGCTGGTGTTGCGCTTCTCTGGCGAGCTCGGCGCGGTGCGGGTCCCGGCCAGCGCCGGGCTGGTGGGTAGCTGCGCCCGGATGCGGCGGCTGATCAACGTGCCCGACTGCTACGCGGACGCCCGCTTCGACCCCAGCCTGGATCGGCAAACCGGCTACCGCACCCGCTGCCTGCTGACGCTCCCGCTGGTTGGCCACCAGGACGCGCTCGTCGGGGTGATGCAGGTGCTCAACAAGTCCTCCGGCGTCTTCGTCGCGGACGACGAGGCCCTGGCCACGGTGCTCGCCGCCCAGTGCGCCGTGGCCCTCGAGCGCGCTCGTTCGACGGAGGCCCTGCTGGAGGGTGAGCGCATGCGGAAGGAGCTGGAGATGGCGCGCGTCGTGCAGCGCGCCACCCTGCCCGCGCGCATGCCGGCGGTCCTTGGGTACGACGTCCACGGCACCTTCGACCCCGCGACGCTCACCGGCGGCGACACCTTCGACCTCGCCGTCTTGGACCAGGAGCTGGTGGTGGTCCTGGCCGATGCCACCGGGCACGGGATGGGACCGGCCCTCTGGGTCTCGCAGATGCAAGCCATGCTCCGCATGGCCTTCCGCCTCGGCAGCGGCCTCGAGGGCGCCTTCACCCAGGTCAACAACCTGCTCGCCGAGGGCCTGCCCGAGGACCATTTCATCACCGCCTTCATCGGCGTGCTCGATCCGCTGGCGCACCGTCTGCGCTTCCAGAGCGCCGGCCAGGGCCCGATCCTGCTCTTCCGTGCAGGCACCGGGGCTCTCGAAGCACTTCCCCCCACCAGCTTCCCGCTCGGGGTCATGCCCCTCACCACCCTTTCGGCCGCGCCGACCCTGGAGCTCGGACCGGGCGACATTCTCGTCCTGCTCTCCGATGGCTACCTGGAGCACCGCGACGCCGACGGGCAAGAGTATGGTGAGGCACGGGTCGCCGAGGTGGTCCGGGGGAACAATGACAAGACGATGGCCGAGCTCGCCGGTGTGCTCCTCGGGTCGGTGCGCACCTTCGCCCGCGGCGCGCCGCAGGAGGACGACATGACGGCGGTGCTCATCAAGCGTGAGCCGCCGTCGACCACTGCCCGTTTCGCGCGCCGCATCGATGCCCTGGGCGCCATTTTCGCCTTCGTCGGCGACGGGTTCGTCCGCCACGGACTCGATCCCTCGTTGCGCCGCCCGGTCGAGTTCACGGTGGAGGAGCTGTTCACCAACATGGTGAAGTACAGCCCCGGAGGCGGTGAGGTACAGCTCTCGCTCCTGCCGATTCCGGGAGGCGTCGAGGCGACGCTCATCGACGAGGGAGTCGAGCCCTTCGACCCCACCACCGCGCCCGAGGTGGACGTCGAGCTGCCTCTGGCGGAGATGCAGCCGGGGAGGCTGGGCATCCACCTGGTGAAGCGGCTGGTCGACCGCATCGACTACGCGTACCGCGCCGATCGCCGCCAGAGCCGAATCACCTTTCGCAAGACGCTCTCTGGGCCTTCGCCCGCGCTCGCGCCTGTCTCACCGGGGGACCGAGATGCTCTCGATTGAACAGCGCCCGGACCAGGTGGTCGTGGTGGCCGGCCGGCTGGATGCCGCCCAGGTCCCTGCCGCCCAGCAGTTCCTCGACCGCCTGCAGGGGGTGGTCACGCTCGATTGCGCCGGCCTCGAGTACATCTCCAGCGCCGGCCTCGGGGCTTTGCTCAAGACGCAGAAGCGGCTCTCGAGCTCGGCTGGCCGGCTCCGGCTGGTCGGGTTGAGCAAGCACCTGCGTGACGTGTTTCTCTATTCGGGGTTCGATCGAATCTTCGAAATCGTGGAGGCCGGATGACCGCGACCAACTTTTCCGGGCGCTGCGCGTAGTTGTGGCGAGGGATCCCGACGAGGAACTGGTACAGCGCAGCCGCGCCGGTGATGCAGGCGCCTTTCGGGTCCTCGTCACCCGCTATGAGCGACCGCTCTACAACGCTGCCTTCCGGGTGCTGGGCAACGCCGAGGATGCCAGCGACGCGACGCAGGTGGCCTTCATGGAGGTCGCGGAAAACCTCGATGGTTTCGATCCAGATCGGAAGTTCTTCAGCTGGATCTACCGCATCACCGTCAACGCAGCCATCGACCTGGCCCGCCACAACCGCCGCGAGGAGCCCCAAGGAGGGGAAGAGGCCCTGGGCCGGGTCGACCCTGTCACGCCGGAGACCTCCCTCGCTGCGTCCGAGAAGTCCGCGCGTCTGCAGAGGGAGCTCATGCGGTTGAGCCTCGACCACCGGGCGGTGCTCACGCTGCGCCACTTCTCCGGCTTCAGCTACCGGGAGATCGGCCGCATCCTCTCGCTCGAGGAGCGGGTGGTGAAGTCTCGCCTCTTCGAGGCCCGCCAGCGCCTCCGCGAGCTGCTTCACGACCTGGAGGGCGCATGACGCCCAATCCCGGTCACCTTCAGCTGATGCATGCCGCGCTCGACGGCGAGGCCACCGCCGACGAGAAGCAGGAGCTCGAGCAGCTGCTGGCGGTGAATCCGGAGGCCCGAGCCGAGTACGACGCGCTCCGGCGCCTCTTCGATGCCCTCGAGGCTCTGCCACAACTCGACCCCCCGCCCGGCCTGGCCGAGCCCGCCGCGGAGCGCCACCAACTTTTTCTCTCCCGCCGCGTACTTCGGACTGTCGGCGGACCACGACCACCTGCCACACTCACCACCGCCACACCGAGGGGACTGCCGATGAGCCGGAAGATCAGCAAGCTCACCATTTTCAGTGGAGCCGCCGTCGCTGCCGTCGCCATCCTCGTCGTGGGTCGATTGGTCTTCAACGTCCCTCGCGAGGGGGCCGTGGGGACCGTGGTACCGGCGGAACGCTACCGGGCGAAGCAGATTCAGGACTCGGACGTCAAGCTCGGCGACCAGGCAGTGACGCAGCTGATGCAGACCGACTCGTTCGAGCGGATGATCAAGGACCCGCAGATGCGGGCGCTGGCCGTGGACCCGGGCTTCATCGCTCTGGCCCGAAGCCCCGAGGCGCTCTCGGCCCTGGCCCGCGCGCCCGAGGCCGTCATCGCCCTCGCCCGCAGTCCCGAGGCGCTCTCTGCCCTGGCCCGCGCGCCCGAGGCGATGACGGCGCTGCTTCGCTCCCCGGAGGCCATGACAGCGCTGCTCCGGTCGCCGGAGGCCATGACGGCGCTGGCCCGCAGTCCCGAGGCGCTCTCTGCCCTGGCCCGCGCGCCAGAGGCGATGACGGCGCTGGCCCGGTCGCCGGAGGCCATGACGGCACTGGCCCGCTCACCCGAGGCCATGTCGGCGCTGGCCCGCTCGCCTGAGGCGATGACGGCGCTGGCGAGGTCGGCCGACCTCCGGGCGGCGCTGGCCAGGTCTCCCGAGGCCAGGGCTGCGCTGCTGCGGGCACCCGAGGCCATGAAGGCCTTGGCGCGGTCGCCCGAGGCCCTCCAGGCCCTGGCCCGTTCGCCCGAAGCGATGACGGCGCTGGCCCGGTCCCCCGAGGCGATGACGGCGCTCGCCCGTAGTCCCGAGGCAGTGACGGCGCTGGCCCGCTCGCCCGAGGCGATGACGGCGCTGCTCCGCTCGCCCGAGGCGATGACGGCGCTGCTTCGTTCGCCCGAGGCGATGACGGCGCTGCTCCGGTCGCCGGAGGCGATGACGGCGCTGGCCCGTTCACCCGAGGCGCTGTCGGCCCTGGCCCGGTCGCCCGAGGCGATGACGGCGCTGGCCCGGAACCCCCAGGCCTTCACCACCATGGCCCGGGACCCAGGCTTCGGTGCCATGGCCATGAATCCGGCCTTCGCCCGGGCTTTGGCGATGGCGCCCAACGCCGCCGCCGCCCCCGGCGAGACGAGGTAGTCAGGGGCGCCCGGGTCCGCCGGGTCGCCCGTTTCTCCGACAGAAGCCAGCATCCGGGCCCCCGGCCCCTTGCAGACTGTGCTACCGGGCACCTTGGGTTTCGGTATGGTGGCCGCCTCGCCGCAGGGCACCGGCGTCCCACCACGTGCATCCCCTCTCGCTCGCGCTGCTGGTGACGCTCTCCCAGGCGCAGACAGCTGAGAGGGGGTCCGGGACGCTCGGGCTCACCTGGGTCACCTCGCGCGACGCGCGCCTCATCTACCCGTCGCCGATGCTCGACTATCTCGAGCCGCACGTGCTGCGCACCTTCAGCAATTCGCTCGCCTGGCAGAAGCGGATTTTCAACTGGGTGCCCTACGAGCGCACCACCGTCTTCCTCAAGGACTTCTCCGACTACGGCAACGGCTCGGCGTCGGTCGCGCCCATCAACCTGCTCGCCCTGGACATCGCGCCGCTCTCGCTCGCCTTTGAGACCTTTCCCGCCAGCGAGCGGATGTACACCCTGATGAATCACGAGCTGGTGCACGTGGCGACGATGGACATGTCCACCGGCTATGACCGGGGCTGGCGCTTCTTCTTCGGCGGGAAGCTGCTGGCGCAGTCGCGCCACCCGGAGACGATTCTCTACAGCTACCTCACCGTCCCGCGCTTCTACGTCCCTCGCTGGTACCTCGAGGGCAGCGCCACCTTCCTCGACACCTGGATGGGAGGCGGCCTGGGCCGAGCGCAGGGTGGCTACGACGAGATGGTCTTCCGCGCCATGGTGCGCGACAAGGCTCCCTTCTACGACCCCCTCGGCCTCGCCTCGCTGGGGGTGAAGATCGACTTTCAGGTCGGCGTCAACGCCTACCTCTACGGCACGCGCTTCTTCACCTGGCTGGCCCTCATCCATGGCCCGGAGAAGGTGGTGGCCTGGTTGAAGCGAGACGAGGGGAGCAGCGCCTACTACGCCGATCAGTTCGACCACGTCTTCGGCCTGAGCCTCGACCAAGCCTGGGGCGAGTGGATCAAGTTCGAGCACGAATTCCAGGAGCGCAACCTCGCCGAGATTCGCAAGCAGCCCATCACCCCTTACCGCGACCTGGTGCCGCGGGCCCTCGGTTCGGTCTCGCGTGCCTTCTTCGAGGAGTCCACCGGCCTGCTCTACGGAGGGTTTCGCTACCCCGGGGTGGTGGAGCACGTCGGCGCGCTCGACATGCGCACCGGCTACGTGCGCCGGCTGGTGGACATCAAGGGAGCGATGCTCTACCGGGTGACGTCGCTGGCCTGGGATCCGGACAGACGGACCCTCTTCTACACCAGCGACAATTACGCTCTGCGCGACGTGATGGCGCTCGACGTGGCGACCGGCGAGGAGCGGATGCTGCTCGAGGATGCGCGCATCGGCGAGCTGGTCTTCGACCGGAGCGATCGCTCACTCATCGGCGTCCGCCACGCCAACGGCCTGGCGACGCTGGTGCGCATCCCTTACCCCTACCGGGAGTGGAAGCAGATCCACACCTTCCCTTACGGGGTGGTGCCGTACGACCTCGACATCTCTCCCGATGGGCGGTTGCTCTCGGGCTCGTGCAGCGAGGTGAACGGCGACCAGTACCTGAGGGTCTGGGAGCTGGCGAAGCTGGGACTCGACGAGGCCACCCCGCTCTCGGAGTTCCGCTTCGGGCAGTCGGTCCCGGAGGGCTTCGTCTTCACCCCCGACGGGCGCAGCCTCTATGGCAGCAGCTACTACACCGGGGTGTCGAACATCTTCCGTTACGATGTGGCCACGGGGAAAATCGAGGCGGTCTCCAACGCGGAGCTGGGGTTCTTCCGCCCGGCGCCGCTGCCGGACGGGAAGCTGCTCGTGTTCCGTTACACCGGCCAGGGCTTCGTCCCGGCGGTCATCGAGCCGAAGGTCCTCGAGGACCTGAGTGCCATCCACTTCCTCGGCACCGAGGTGGCGAAGGAGCACCCGGTGGTGACCACCTGGCAGGTGCCGCCTCCGAGCACCGCCGATCCGGAAGCCATCGCCGTCACCGGCCGCGGGCCCTACCACCCCTTTGGGGAACTGGGGCTCCGCGGCATCTTCCCGGTGGTGGAGGGGTACAAGGACTCGGTCGGTTTCGGCTGGCATGCGGATTTCGAGGATCCGCTTCATCTCTTCTCGCTCGGGCTCACGGCCGCTTTCAGCGTCGGGGACGTGCCCGGCATCGAGCGCCCCCACTTCATGGTCGACTGGCGCTACCTCGGCTGGCACGGCGACCTCTCCTGGAACCGGTCCGACTTCTACGACCTCTTCGGGCCGACGAAGCGGAGCCGCAAGGGCTTTGCCACGCACCTGGGATACGACCATTCCTTCATCTACGACCTACCGCGGCGGCTCGAGCTCAAGACGGAGGTGGCATTCTTCGACGGGATCGACACACTTCCCGACGCCCAAAACGTCGCGGTCCCCGTCGGCCGGCTCTTCACCGCCGAGGTTGGGCTCCACTACACCCACGTGCGCCGCTCACTCGGTGCCGTCGACGACGAGAAGGGAATCACCGGGGAGATTGTCGCCTACGCCAGCCAAGTGCACGACGAGTTCATCCCCGCAGTCCGGGGTGGGCTGGATGTTGGCTTCGCGCTCCCGGTTAATCACATGTCGCTCTGGTTTCGCGGCGCCGCCGGGATTTCCGCCGGCGCCCTCGGCGACCCCTTCGCCACCTTCTACTTCGGCGGCTTCGGCAACAACTATGTCGACGACCACCCCGTGCAGCGGTACCTCGAGTACACAAGCTTCCCCGGCTTCGCCATCGACGCGCTCGGGGGACGGAGCTTCGTCCGAGAGCTCACCGAGCTGAAGCTGCCGCCGATCATCTTCGAGAGGGTCGGTACTCCGGCCTTCTACCTCAACTGGTTGCGGCCGGAGATGTTCGCCGCCATCCTGGTGACCGATCCGGAGAAAGCCCCCCTGCGCGAGACGGATGCCAGCGTGGGCGCCCAGATCGACCTGCGATTCAGCGTGCTCCACTGGTATGAGATGACGCTCTCGGCTGGCTTCGCCGTGGGGGTGCAGGAGTGGGAACACGTCAGCCACGAATGGATGGTCTCGCTGAAGGTCCTCTGACCTTCGGGGAGCCATGACCGGACCGTTCGAACGCGCACTCCTGGGACTCCTCCCGGCGCTCGGGCTGCTCGCCGTCCTGGTCTACTTCGACGGCTACAAACTGGTGCGGCTACGCGCGGTGGTGGCTTTGCTCGCCTGCGGTGCGCTTGTCGCCGCCGCGACGTACCCGCTCAGCCGGCTCTTCCTCGAATGCTTCCCCATGCCACTGCCGGTCTACTCCCGGTACGTGGCGCCGGTCGGCGAGGAGTTGCTCAAGGCGCTGGTGGTGGTGGCGCTGGTCCGCGCCCACCGCATCGGCTTCCTCGTGGACGCAGCCATCTGTGGCTTCGCCGTGGGCACCGGCTTCGGCGTTGCGGAAAACCTCTACTACCTGCATCTCTTGCCCAATGCTGGGCTGGGCCTCTTCCTCGTGCGCGGGTTCGGCACGGCGCTGATGCACGGAGGTGCCACGGCCATCGTCGGGGTGATGGGGGTGGCTGCGCTCGAGCGGCGGCCGGACGCCTGGGTCCGGGCGTTCTTCCCCGGGCTCCTCCTGGCGGTGGTGCTGCACTCTGCGTTCAACCATTTCTTTCTCTCGCCGCTCCTCTCCACGAGCGGGATCGTGCTGGTGCTCCCGATTCTCTTCCAGGCCATCTTCGCCCGCAGCGAGCGGTCCCTGGGCGAGTGGCTCGGGCAGGGTTTCGACGCCGACGTCGCCACGCTGGAGCTGCTCAACTCCGGCCGCTTCGCTGGTTCGCCGGCGGGTCGCTACCTGGAAGCCCTCAAGGACCGCTTCGACGGGCCGGTGGTCGCCGACCTGCTCTGCTACCTGCAGTTGCACATCGAGCTCTCGCTCCGCGCCAAGGGCGTCCTCCTCATGCGTGAGAGCGGCTTCGCTCCCCAGGCCGATGAGACGACGCGCGCGGCCTTTGTCGAACTCCGGTACCTCGGGAAGAGCGTCGGGCGCGCCGGGTTGCGCGCCATCCGGCCGTTGCTGGGGATGACCGGCAAGGAGCTGTGGCAGCTCCACATGCTCGACCGGTAGCGGCGGCACAGCCCCGGGCCAAGCCCGGGCGTCCGTCCCGCCGCTAGTCCTCGAGCTCGCCGTGCCAGTAGGCGACGTCCCTCAGGAATTTCCGCCAGGCATGAGGCATTCCCGGCTCGTAACCGAAGGAGATGCGGAACGTCTCCGGCAGCTTCTTCGGCTTGGCGGGTTCGGCGAGCAACACCATGCCCGCCTGGCTGGGCGTCCGCCCTCCCTTGTGCTGGTTGCAGGGGAAGCAGCAGATGACAACGTTTTCCCAGGTGGTGTGGCCGCCCTGGGCGCGGGGCACCACGTGGTCATAGGTGGCGTCCTGGCGCGACACCCGTTGGCGGCAGTACTGGCAGCGACCGGTATCGCGAGCGTAGACGTTCTCCCGGCTGAACTTGATGGCCCGCTTGCGACCGCGGATGACGCGGAGGAAGCGGATGACGGACGGCATCTTCAGGGAGAACGTCACCGAACGGATGAGTCGGTCGTCGTACTCCTCGACGATTTCCACCTTCCCCAGGAAGAGCAGGTGGATGGCCCGCTGCCAGGGGACACGGGCAAGCGGCTCGTACCCCGTGCTCAGCACCAGCGTTTCCATGGGCCGCGGATACTACATGCTTGTCCGACGTCGGTGGTGTGAACAGTGTCACGCGCCGGCTTCCGGAGGCCGCAGGCGCACCAGCGTCACGCCCCAGCCGCCCCGCGCTTCCTCGGCGGTGCGCACCGAGACGACGTCGTCGCGCGCCCCGAGGAGCGCCCGGACGCGCCGGCCGAGGGTACCCGTCCCCTTGCCATGCACCACCTCGACGTCGAGGACGCCCGCCCTTCGGCACTCAGCGAGGTACGCGTCCAGCAGCGCCGGGACGTCCCTCGGCCGAAAGAGGTGCAAGTCGAGCCGGCCGTCCAGGGGCAGCTGGACAGGCGGCGCGTCGTCCTCTCCGTCGGCGCCCATGGCCTCTCCAAGAGTTGCGACCCGCGCCGTCCCTCCGGGGGGGCCTTACCCAGCGGTGCGCGAGGCAAGAAAGCGGGCCAGCGCCTGCGCCTTGGGGACGAGTGTCCTCACCTCGATGTGCTCCTCGATGGTGTGAAACCCCTTGCCCCTCGGCCCGAGGCCGTCGATGGACGGAATCCCGCAAGCGCTGGTGGTGCTGGCATCCGAGCCCCCGCCAATGAGGGCTGCCTCGCCACCGCCCAGGCCCGAGGCGACGGCACAGGCGGCGTACGCCTGCAGGAGCGCGGCGCTGGCCGGCGAACGCTCGAGAGGCTCCCGCGAGATGCCGCCCGAGAGCTCGAGTCGCGTGCCGGGGACGGACGTCGCCGCCCGTTGCGCCGCGGCCTGGAGACTCGCCACCAGCGCCTCCCCGTCGGCGTGCGTGCAGAAGCGAATGTCCACGTGGGCCTCGGCGTAGTCCGGGACGGTATTCTTCCCCTGCCCGCCCAGCACCTTGCCGACGTTGACGGTGATACCGCGGGGGTAGTCGGTGAGGCCTTGCGCCATGTCCACGAAGCGGGCCACGGCCCACAGGGCGTTGGCACCGTCCGCGTGGTGGTTTCCGGCGTGGGCCGCCTTGCCGTGGGCCATCGCTTCCAGGCCGCCCGTGCCCTTACGACGGGTGATGATGGCGTCCTCGGCGCGCCCGGACTCGAGGACGAGCGCCGCGGCGCTCCCGGCGCAGACGCTCCGGATGACGGCCTGCCCCTCCGGTGAGCCCACCTCCTCGTCGGACACCACGACGATGCGCAGCGGCGGCAGGCGCGCCAGTCCGGCGGTTTCGGAGAGGGCGCGCAGCGCGGCGCCGACGACGACCAGCCCCCCCTTCATGTCCAGGGTGCCCGGTCCGCGGCGGAGGTCGCCGTCGATGCGGTAGCCCTCGAATTTGCCGGGCGGAAAGACGGTGTCCAGGTGGCCGACGAGGGAGATGGGCCGGAAGCCCGCGGCGCCCGTCGTCCGGAAGACGAGGTGGTCCGCGAAGCGGGCGCTTCTCGCCACCTCCAAGCTGAGGCCCGGGAGGGCCCACTGCTCAGCCAGGAGGCGCCCCACCTCGCGGCCGCCCTCGACGTTCTCGGTGAAGGAATTCACCTCCACCAGGGGCTTGAGCGCCGCTTCCAGTGCCGCCGTCCGGCCCGAAAGCCAGCGCGCGGCCTCGTCTCCGACGTCCGCCATGGGCTGCCTCATACCAGAAACAGCCACACCCCCCAGCCAAGCAGCAGCGCTCCGGCCACGAAGCGGACGGGCCAGCGTTCCGGGGCGATATTCTCCAGGAGCAGCACCGTGGTGAGGAGGGCCATGGCCAGGGGGCTCATCACTCCGGTGACGAAGAGGACAAGCATCAACAGCCCGCAGGAGCCGATGGAGAGCGCGCCGGTGCCCGCTCCGCGAAGAAAGGACGCCAGGCGGCCCTCCTCGGGCGGTCCGACGACGGCGGCGCGAAGCCGGCACCGCTGCAGGCAGGCCCCCTTGAGAGGGGAGAGCTGCATGGCGCCGGCGGCGACGAGCAAGGCGCCTCCCAGAGTCCGGCTACTGGTGGCCATCTGCTGCGTCAGTAACCCCGCCGCTCCCAGCCGAGCCTGAAGCAGGGCCGCGCCGAGGCTGGCCAGCATCCACGGCGCGAGGTAGCCGCCGAGAAAGGTGAGGGCATGCAGGAGCGGGTCTGACCGCTGGGCGCGTTCGGCCTTCACCATCCACAGAAGGCGGGGCACCTCCGGTGGCACCATCATCGCCACCATCATCGCGCCCCACATGAGGCCCAGGGGCCACAGCCCGGCGTGCTGGTGGTGGGGGCTCCCCTTCGAAAGCCCGGCCGCCATGCGGACGGAATAGGCCCAGGACAGAGCGCAGACGCCGGCCAGGAGCCACAGCACCCGCAGCTGGTCGCGCCGCGCCAGCGACGAGTCCTGCGCGACGACGTCGCTCATCTCCAAAGTCCGCCCTCTGGGCTGGCCTACAGCGCCACGCCCTTCTCCTTGAGAATCCGCCACACCCGCTCGGGCGTCATGGGGATTTCGACGTGCTTCACGCCGAGGTGGGACAGGGCATCGACCACCGCGTTGACGATGGCCGGGGGCGCGCCCACCGTCGCCGACTCGCCGACGCCCTTGGCCCCGAAGGGGTGGTGGGGCGAGGGCGTCACCGTCTTGTCCGTCTCCCAGGACGGCGTCTCCATCGAGGTGGGGACGAGGTAGTCCATGAAGCTTCCACCCTGGACGTTGCCGCTCTCGTCGTAGGTGATTTCTTCCATGAGCGCTGGCGCCATGCCCATCGACAGTCCGCCGTGAATCTGTCCGTCGACAATCATCGGGTTGATGATGTTGCCGCAGTCGTCCACGGCGAAGAAGCGACGGATTTTGACCGCCCCGGTGCCGCGGTCGATGTCCACCACGCAGATGTAGCTGCCGAAGGGGAAGGTGAGGTTGGGCGGGTCGTAATAGGAAACGGCCTCCAGGCCCGCTTCCATGCCCTGCGGGTGGTTGGTGTAGGCGGCGAAGGCAATCTCGGCGATGGTTTTGGAGCGCTGGGGCGCTCCCTTCACCGAGAACTTGCCGACTTCCCACACCAAGTCGTCGGGGGAGACCTCGAGGAGGTAAGCGGCAATTTTCTTCGCCTTCTCCCGAATTTTACGCGCCGCCATGGCACCCGCCGCTCCGGCCGTCGGTGTCGAGCGGCTGGCGTAGGTGCCGAGGCCATAGGGAGCGGTGTCCGTGTCGCCCTCCTCCACCTGCACCGCCGACGCCGGGATACCGAGCTCCTCGGCGACAATCTGCGCGTACGTCGTCTCGTGCCCCTGGCCCTGGGACTTGGTCCCGAAGCGGGCGATGGCCTTCCCGGTGGGGTGGATTCGAATCTCGCAGGAGTCGAACATCTTGATGCCGAGGATGTCGAAGTGCTTGGAGGGCCCGGCGCCGACAATCTCGGTGAAGCTGCTGATGCCGATGCCCATCAGCTCGCCTTTGGCGCGCTTCTCCAGCTGCTCCTTGCGCAGCCCGACGTAGTCGATGCGCTCCATGGCCAGCTTCAGCGCCCCGGCGTAGTCGCCGCTGTCGTATTCCCAGCCCAGCACGGACTTGTAGGGGAACTTCTCCTTGGGGATGAAGTTCTTCATCCGCAGCGCGGCCGGGTCCATCTTCAGCTCCTGGGCCAGCACGTCGGTGATGCGCTCAATCATGTGCACCGCCTCGGTGACGCGGAAGGAGCAGCGGTAGGCCACGCCTCCGGGCGGTTTGTTGGTGTAGACGCCGTCAATCTCGCAGAAGGCCTGCTTCAAGTCGTAGGAGCCGGTGCAGATGCTGAAGAGGCCGGCGGGAAACTTGGAGGGATTGGCGGCGGCGTCGGCGTAGCCGTGGTCAGCCAGCGTCTTGCAGCGCATGGCCGTCATGGTGCCGTCCTTCTTGGCCGCCATCTCCACATGGATGTGGTAGTCGCGCGCGAAGGAGTCGGCCTGGAGGTTCTCCATCCGGTCCTCAATCCACTTCACCGGCTTGCCGATGACCACCGAGGCGGCCACGGCGATGACGTAGCCCGGGTAGACGGGCACCTTTCCGCCGAAGCCGCCGCCCAAGTCCGGCGAGATGATGCGGATTTTCTCCTCCGACAGCCCGACGTGACCGGCCACCAGCGCGAAGACGGTGCGGATGGCATGCGGGGCCTGCGTCGTCATGTAGACGGTGAGCTTGCCATTCACCCGGTCGAAGTCGGCGATGCAGCCGCAGGTCTCGATGGAGGCCACGTGGATGCGCGGGATGTGCATGTCCTGCTTCACCACCACCTCGGCTTCGTTGAAGGCCTTGTCCGTCGCGGCGCGGTCTCCCACCTCCCAGTGGAAGATGCGGTTGTCCTTCTTGTCCTTCTTGTCGGTGCGCAGGACGGGCGCGTCGGGAAGGATGGACTTGAAGGGGTCGACGATGACCGGCAGCGGCTCGTACTCGACTTCCACGGCCTCGATGCCGTCGGCGGCGATGTAGCGGCTGGTGGCGATGACCGCCGCCACTTCCTGGGCCTGGTACATCACCTTCTCGACAGGCAGCACCATCTGGGTGTCCGACATGAGCGTCGGCATCCAGTGCAGGTTGTACTTGGCCAGCGTCTCGCCGGTGATGACCGCCAGCACGCCCGGGATTTTCAGCGCCTTCTCGGTGTTGATGGACTTGATTTTGGCGTGCGCGTACGGGCTGCGCACGATGTCCATGTAGAGCATCCCCGGAAGCTGGATGTCATCGACGTAGTTGCCCTTCCCCCGGATGAAGCGCGGGTCCTCCTTGCGCTTCATCGAATGGCCCATGCCACTCACTGCGGCGGTCGTCTTGAGTTCTGCCATGGTGTTCTCCCTAGGCCTGCTGCTCGGCCGCCGACTGGATGGCCTTGACAATGTTGACGTACCCCGTGCACCGGCAGAGGTTTCCGGAGATGGCTTCCCGGATTTCCAGCTCGGTGGGCTTCTTGTTGCGCTCAAGCAGCGCGCAGCTCGTCATCAGCATGCCGGGCGTGCAGAAGCCGCACTGCAGCCCATGCTTGTCCCAGAAGCCCTGCTGCAGCGCGTGCAGCTTCCCGTCCTTCTCCAGGCCCTCGACGGTGGTGAGCTGGTGGCCATCGGCCTGGACGGCAAGGATGGTGCAGGACTTCACCGGTTGCCCGTCGAGGAGGATGGTGCAGGCCCCGCAGTGGGTGGTGTCACAGCCGATGTGCGTGCCCGTCAGCCGGAGGTTCTCGCGCAAGAGGTGCACCAAGAGCAGGCGCGACTCCACCGTGGCCTGATGCTCCTCGCCGTTCACCGTCACTTTGATTGTGTGCATCGCCATGGCTAGACCCCCTCCGCCCGCTGGATTGCCTTCGTGAGCGCGCGCGTTGCCAGCACGCGTGCCATCTCCTTCTTGTAGTCCGTCTCCCCTCGCCGGTCGGCGTTGGGGGACGTCGCCTCGGCCGCGGTGCGCGCCGCCGCACCGAGCGCCGCCGCGTCCGGCTTCTTGCCGATGAGTTGCTTCTCGGCGGCCGTGGCCCGGACGGCGGCCGGACCGACGTTGGTGAGGGCCAGGCCCACCTGCTCCACCGTGCCCGAGGCGGAGAGGGTGACGTAGGCCGCCGCGGCGGCGGTGGCGTAATCGCCCACCTTGCGCTCGAACTTGACGTAGGCGCCGCCGGTGCGCGCCGCCGGGACGGGGATGCGAATCTCGGTGACAATCTCGTCGGGTTTGAGCGCCGTGGAGAAGAGCCCGAGGAAGAATTTGTCGATGGGGATGACGCGCTCGCCCTTCTGTCCCACCGCCACCACCTGGGCGCCGAGGACGAGCATGGTGGCCGGATGGTCATTGCCCGGGTCGCCGTGCGCCAGGTTTCCTCCCACGGTGGCCATGTTGCGGACCAGCGGGTCGGCAATCACCACGGTGGTGTCGAGGAGGATGGGGTAGCGGGTGCGGATGAGGTCCGAGCGCTCCAGCGCCACCTCGCGGGTCCGCCCGCCGATGCGCAGCATCCCGCCTTCCTCCTTGATGTACTCGAGGCCCGGGATGCGGCCGATGTCCACCAGGTGACCGACCTGGCCCAGCCTGAGCTTGAGCAGCGGGAGCAGGCTCTGGCCGCCGGAGAGCACCTTGGCGCTATCGCCGTATTCCTTCATCAGGGCCACCGCCTCGGAGAGGGTGGCGGGCGCGTGGTAGGCGAAGGCAGCCGGAATCATGGTTCCTCCACAGCACTGGACGTCTCGTTAGTGGAACAGCCAAACAAGCGCGACGACGACGAGGGCCACCCCCACCCAGAACACGGGACGGCGAACGAGCCGTCCCGCGGCGCGGCGGGCGACAGTCCCACCGATGGCCACCACATCCAGGGCCGGGGCAGCGGCCGGGGCCGGAGGCCCGGGCGAGGCGGCCGGCGCATTGCCGGTGGCGACGGCCGGCGTCCCGGCGGCTGGCGTCGTCTCGAGCTCACTGCGCATGCGCTCGGAAAAAATCTGAAAAATTTGGTCGCTGACGTCCTGGACCATCCCCCGGCCCATCTGGGCCAGGAGCCCGGTGATGTTCACCTGCGAGGCGGCGGTCACCTCGGTCTGCCCGGGCGCGACCTCGCGCAGGGTGCTGGTGAGATTCAAGTCCGCACCGCCCTTACCCCGGACGTCCTGCCCCAAGGCGCGAATCTCGGCGGTGCGGGTGGCGGGGTCGAGCCGCTCGAAGATGACTTTCCCCTTGTAGCTGCTGGAGACGGGCCCCACCTTCACCGTCATCGTCCCGGTGTACGTCTTGGCATCCAGCTGCTCGCCGATGGCGGCGCCGGGAAGACACCGGGCCACCCGCTGGGGGTCGGTGAGGAAGGCCCACACCGCCTCCGGTGGCGCCTTGATGACGAAGGTCTTCGTGATTTCCATGGCCATGGGCGTCAGCGCGGCCCGGTGGGGGGAATGACTCTGCCGGTCAGGTACCGCTCCGGCGTGGCGAGGAACTTTTCGCGGCACCGCGCGTTGCAGAAGTAGAAGAAGCGTCCGGCGTGCTCGCCGACATGGCGCGCGCCGGCCACCACCACCGTCATCCCGCACACCGGGTCGAGCTCCTCGACCTCGGGCGGAGCGGGTTCAGCCCCGGCCGATGCATCGACGCGCAGGCGCTGCAGCTGCACCACCTCGGCCAGGATGCTGAGGGCGACCTCTTCCGGAAGGCGCGCACCGAGGTCCAGCCCGGCCGGGCTCTTGATGCGTTCCAGCGCCTCGGCAGCGATGCCGCGCCCGATGAGCGTGTCCCGCAGCTGTGCGAAGCGCTTCTTGCTGGCGACGACGCCGAGGTACGTCGGCTGAAGCGAGAGCGCGGCGGCCACGGCGTCCTCGTCGTTTTCCCCCATCGTCGCAACGACGGCGAAGAGACGTCGTGCCGTGGAACCGGCGGGAAGCTGTAACTCCGGCGCGAGGAGGTTCTTGAAGAGGCGGTCGGCCCCCTGGACGGCGCCGGCGGAGGCCTGGGCGTCCACGACGTCCACGCCATAGCCGAGCCCCTTCCCCAGCTGGGCCAGCGCCCGGACGACGGGGGACAGTCCGAAGAGCACCAGACGGGGGGCGGGGAGGATGGGCTCGAGGTAGATGTCCACGGTGCCCTCACTCTGGCAAGTCATCGGCAGCACGGTGATGCCTGGCCGCTGGTCACTGCTGGGCTCGGGGGAGAGCGAGAGGAGCCGTGGCCGGCCATCGAGGAGGGCCCGGCGGGCCTCTCGCTTCACGGTGGGCTTGGTGCAGTTGCCGCCCAGCCAGCCGTGGTAGCTGCCGTCCGCGGTGATGAGGGCCATGTCGCCCTGCTGCGCCGAGCTGTAGGACTCGCGCCGCACCACGGTGGCCAGGACGAAGGGCTCACCCCGCTTCACGAAGTCCGCCGCCAGCTGGAGGAGTTCGGCGCGCATCAGGCCCCCAGCTCGGCGCGGGCCTGGTCCACGTCGGCTGGAACGTCCAAGTCCTGGAGGGCCGACGCCGGCCAGGCCACCTCCAGGCTTTCCTTCCGGTGGCGCTTCACCACCTTCTTTCCACAGCCATCGCCGTCGAGCGCACGCAGCTCGGCGAAGAGCGACCTGTCGTACAGCATCGGCGGAGCGTCGACGCCCTCGTAGCTCGAGACCACCAGCGGGGAGCTGCTGCCCTGGTAGCGCTCGATGAGCGTCTTCAGCATCTCCTTCGTGACGAAGGGCATGTCGGCGAGCATCACCAGCGCCGCCGCCGACTGCTCCGGCACCGCGGCGATGCCCGTCCTCAGCGAGGTGTTGATGCCTTGGGCGTAGGCGGGGTTGAGCACCGAGGTGCACGGCAGTCCCTCGAGCTCGGCCCGCGCCCGTTCCGCCTCGTGGCCCAGGACGACGAGGACTGGGTCCAGGCCGGCGGCGACGGCGGTGCCGACGGCGCGGCGAAGGACGCTTTGTCCCTGCAAGGAGAGAAACAGCTTGTTCTTGCCCATGCGGCTCGACGTCCCAGCCGCCAGCACCACGGCGGCGATGGGGCGACGGCTGGGCTCAGCGCGCATGGAGCATCCTCTGCGGCGAGGGTGTCGCCGAGGCTGCTCGCGCTCCAGCCGTCCGGCTGTGTTGCCGGGCCGGTGGAGTGGTCTCTTGCGAATTCTCCACGGGCTCTCCACGACAACCGCTAATGGTTTCGTATTCTCGTGCTGTTCTACTTGTCAACGTGCAAACTCACGTTGTCCGGACGCACAGTCGCGCGCAGGAGGGGCCGATGCGCATTGGAGTGCCGCGAGAAACCCTCGAGGGCGAGCGGCGGGTGGCGCTGGTTCCTGACGCAGTGAGCCGTCTGGTGAAGGCGGGCGTCGAGGTGGCCGTGGAACACGGCGCCGGGCTTGGAGCTTTCGTGCCGGACGAGGCCTACGCCAAGGCCGGCGCGCGTCTGTTGCCTGCCGAGGAAGTCTGGGGTCGAAGCGACCTGCTCACCAAAGTCCGCCGCCCAAGCGACGCCGAAATTGCCCGGCTGCATGACGAGGGGGCGGTGGTGGTGGCGCTCGTCGGCCCGGGCTCGCACGAGGCGCTCCTCGCGCGGCTGAACGAGCACAAGGCCTCCTTCCTGGCGCTGGAGCGCGTCCCGCGCATCACCCGGGCGCAGTCGATGGACGTCCTCTCCTCCCAGGCCACGGTGGCCGGCTACAAGGCCGTCCTCCTCGGCACCTCGGAGCTGCCGCGGTTGCTCCCGATGCTCACCACCGCCGCCGGCACCCTGGCCCCCTCGCGCGTCTTCGTCCTCGGCGCAGGCGTGGCCGGGCTCCAGGCCATCGCCACCGCGAAGCGCCTGGGGGCCGTCGTCTCCGCCTTCGACATCCGCGCCGCGGCGGCCGAGCAGGTGCGAAGCCTGGGGGCCTCCTTCGTCAGTGGCGAGCTCGCCTCCGCCGAGGCCCAGACGGCCGGGGGCTACGCCAAGCAGCAGACGGCGGATGAGCGTGCGCGCACGCTGGCCGCCATCGCCGAGCACCTGCCCTCGGTGGACCTGGTCATCGGCACGGCGCAGATTCCGGGCAAGCCGGCGCCGGAGCTCATCACCGGGGCCATGCTGGAGCGGATGCGGCCGGGGAGCGTCATCGTCGACCTGGCCGCGGAGACGGGCGGCAACTGCGCCGTCACCCGGCCGGGCGAGCGGGTGGAGGTCAACCAGGTGCTGGTGCTTGGCCCGCTCAACGTGGCGGCCTCGGTCCCCATCCACGCGAGCCAGATGTTCAGCAAGAACGTCCTCACCCTCGTCCAGCACCTGGTCAAGGACGGCCAGCTGCAGCTCGACCCTGCCGACGAAATTACCCGCGCCATGCTGCTCACCTACCGAGGAGAGGTGTTCGCACCATGAACGCCACCGCCATCATCCAGCTCTACGTCTTCGTCCTCGCCGGCTTCGTCGGCTACCTGGTCATCACCCGGGTGCCGCCGCTCCTGCACACGCCGCTCATGTCGGCCACCAACGCCATCTCCGCCATCTCGCTGGTGGGCTCCCTGGTGGTGGCCGGCGCCAACCGGGGCTCGGCCAGCACGGTGCTGGGCTTCATCGCCGTCACCGCAGCCACCATCAACGTCGTCGGCGGCTTCCTCATCACCGACAGGATGCTGAAGATGTTCCGGCGTCACGAGCTCCCGCCCGGGGAGAAGAAGTGAGTCGAGAGCTCGGCATCCAGGCGATTTACCTCGCCTCCTCCGTCCTCTTCATTCTCGGCCTGAAGAGCCTCACCCGTCCGGAGAATGCTCGCCGCGGGATGCAGCAGGCCGCGGTGGGGATGCTCCTGGCCATCGTCGGGACGCTCTTCCAGCAGGAGATTGTCCGCTTCGACTGGATTGCCGCCGGCTTCATCCTGGGCATCGTCATCGGCTACCCGCTGGGCATGTTCGTGCCGATGACGGCCATGCCGCAGCGGATTGCGGTGTCGCACCTCTTCGGTGCGCTGGCGGCGACGCTGGTGGGCGTGGCCGAGTACTGGCACGGCGGCCACGGCAGCACCATCGGTCACGGACAGATGGCGGCGCTCGGCTTCGAGGTGCTCTTCGGAGCGCTCACCGTCACCGGCAGCTTCATGGCCTTCGGGAAGCTGCAGGAGTTCATCACCGGCATGCCGGTGACCTTCCGCGGGCAGAACGCCATCAACCTCACGCTCTTCGCGGTGACGTTTGGCCTCTTCGGGTACCTGATTTTCTTCCCGGCCGCGACGCTGCTCTTCTACGTGATGATTGCGCTCGCGCTGTGCATCGGCGTGCTGATGGTGCTGCCCATCGGCGGGGCGGACATGCCGGTGGTGGTCTCGCTCCTCAACTCCTACGCCGGCCTGGCCTCGAGCGCCACGGGCTTCGCCATCGGCAACAACGTGTTGATTATCGCCGGCGCCCTGGACGGTGCCTCGGGCTTCTTGCTCTCGGTCATCATGAGCAAGGCCATGAATCGCTCCTTCGGCAATGTCCTCTTCGGCGCCTTCGGAAGCCCGCAGACGGCGGGCAGCCTGAAGAGCGCCGAGGGGCTGACCGTCCGCTCCATCTCCGCGGACGACGCCGCCATGCGGCTTGGCTATGCCAGCAAGGTCATCTTCGTCCCCGGCTACGGGATGGCCGTCGCCCAGGCCCAGCACCAGGTCCGGGAGCTGGCCGAGCTCATCGAGAAGAAGGGCGGCGAGGTGAAGTTCGCCATCCACCCGGTGGCCGGCCGGATGCCGGGGCACATGAATGTCCTTCTGGCCGAGGCCGACGTCCCCTACGACAAGCTCTATGACATGGAGGCCATCAACTCCGCCTTCCCGGAGACGGACGTGGCCGTCGTCATCGGGGCCAACGACGTCGTCAACCCGGCGGCGCGCAATGACCCGAAGAGCCCCATCTACGGGATGCCCATCCTCGACGTGGACAAGGCCAAGTCGGTCATCGTCCTCAAGCGCAGCATGAACCCGGGCTTTGCCGGCATCGAGAACGAGCTCTTCTACAACGACAAGACCTCGATGCTCTTCGGGGATGCCAAGGCCTCGCTGAGCAAGCTCGTGTCCGAGGTGAAAGCGCTCTAGCCCTTTCGCCTGGACGCCCCCCGCGCCCTGCCCAGGCTGGCGCCCGGCGGCCTTGGCCGACTCACCCCTTCGGAGGCAATGCCAGATGGGTTTCTTTCGTCTTTGCTCAATCGGACGTCGGACGCGCGTCCTTCTCGTGTGCCTTGCCAGCGCCGCCTGCGCCACGCCTCCCCCACCCTCCCCGCCGCTGCGCCCGGCCGATGCCACCGCTTCCCCCGTCGAGCCGCAGCTGCCTGAGCCCCCGTCCCTCAGGCTTCCGACGACGGTGCGGCCGCTCCGGGAGTCCCTGGCGCTGAGGCTTGTCCCTGCGGAGGCCACCTTCACCGGGACTGCCACCATCGACGTGCGTTTCGAGGCCGCCACGCACCACTTCTGGTTGCACGCCGAAGGCCTCGGCGTGGACGAGGCCCACCTCGTCACCGGGACGAAGTCCGTCCCGGTGACGACGAACCCGAGTGGGCAGGACTTGCTCCTGGTGCAGCTCACCACGGCGGTGGGGCCCGGCGAGGCACGCCTCGTCCTGCGCTACCACGGAAGTGTCGACAGCGAGCGCAGCCGCGGCATCTACCGCGTCGACGAGGGCAAGACGGCGTACCTCTACACCTTCTTCGAGCCGGTGGACGCAAGGCGCGCCTTCCCCTGCTTCGACGAGCCCTCCTTCAAAATCCCCTGGACGCTGTCCCTCACCGTCCCCGACGCGGACGTGGCCTTCGCCAACACCGTTCCCGTCTCGACGTCGGCCGCCGGCCCTGGCTTCAAGACGGTGGCCTTCGCCGAGACGCGGCCCTTGCCGAGCTACCTGGTGGCCTTCGTGGTCGGCCCCTTCGAGGTGGTGAAGGGCGCCCCGGTGGGCAACGAGGCCATCCCGCTGCAATTCATCCTCCCGCAGGGACGGGCCGCCGAGTTGCACTACGCCCAGCAATTCCTTCCCGGTGCGGTGAAGTCCCTGGAGAATTTCACCGGGGTGCCCTACCCGTACGGGAAGCTCGACGTGGCGGTGGTGCCCCGCTACTGGGGCACCATGGAGCACCCCGGCCTGGTAGCGCTCGGCCAGACGTTTCTCCTCATTCCCCCGGGCCAGGAGTCCCTGCAGCGGCGCCAGTTTGCCGCCAACATCTCCGTGCACGAGCTGGCCCACTACTGGTTTGGCGACTTGGTGACGAATGCCTGGTGGGACGAGACGTGGCTCAACGAGGGCTTCGGCACCTGGCTGGACTTGAAGGCCACCGACGCCGTGGACAAGGCCTTTCGCTTCCGGCGGGTGGCCCTCGCAAGGCGCGGAGCCGCCCTGTCGGCGGACGCGCTGCCCACGGCCAAGGCCGTACGCCAGCCGGTGCTGAGCCGCACGGACATCGAGGCCTCCTTCGACGCCGCGCTCACCTATGACAAGGGTTCCATCGTGCTCGGGATGTTCGAGCACTGGGTGGGCGAGGCGGCCTTCAAGCGCGGGCTCCAGCTGTACCTCTCCCGTCACGCGGACGGGAACACCACCGCCGAGGAGCTCTTCCGGGCGCTCGACGAGGGCACCGGACGGCCGGTGGGCGACGCGCTCTCCACCTTCGTCGTCCAGCCGGGCGCTCCGCTGGTGACGGTGGCCCTGCGCTGCAAGACGGGCGCGCTCCCGGTGCTCGAGCTCTCGCAGGAGCGCTTTCTCGTCGAGCGAAGCGTCTCTCCGACGACGGCCACCTGGCAGGTGCCGGTGTGCGTCCGCGCCAGCTGGGGCAAGCACGTGGAAGGCGCCTGCATCCTCCTCTCGGACGCCGAGTCGGAGCTGACGTTGCCCGTCGGTGGATGCCCCTCCGTCGTCACGGCCAACGCCGGGGGGCTCGGGTACTACCGGGTGGCCTATTCGCCCAGCCTCCGCGCCGCGCTGCTGGCCCACCCCGAGGCGCTCGACGCGGTGGAGCTGGCCAGCCTGGCCGGCGACATCGGCGCGCTCGCCCGGCGCGGGGACATTCCGGCCGAGGAGGCCCTGGCGCTTGGGGCGAAGCTTCAGGCCAGCCGGGACTCCGACGTGGCGCTGGCCGGCCTCGGCCTTCTGACGCTCATCCGCCGCGACACGCTGCCGCCGGAGCTCCAGGACGCGCAGTCGGCAAGGGTGCATAAGCTCCTCGGCAAGCGGGCCCGGGCCCTGGGCTGGAAGGAGCGCCACGGCGACTCGGTGGACGACGTCCGGCTGCGGCCACGCCTGGTGCCCTGGGTGGCGCGCGTCGGACGCGACGCTGCGCTGCAAGCCGAGGCACGAAGGCTGGCCGATGCCTGGCTTCTGGGCACCGGGACCATCGACCCGGACCTGGTGAGTGCCGTCTTGCAAACCGCCGCCGAAAACGGCGACGTGACACTCTTCGAGCGCTTGCTGGCGGCCGCCCATGGGCTCGCCACGCGGAGGGACCGCGAGGAGGCAATCCACACCCTGGGCTTCTTCCGGGACCCGGCGCTGGCCGAGCGCGCCCGCGCCGAGCTCCTGGACCCGAAGAATGACCTCCGGGACTGGCTTCCGCTGTTGAGCTTCCAGCTCTTCACCCCCGAGACACGGGATGGGGCGTACGCCTTCCTGGACCAGCGCTTCGACACGCTGAAGGCAAGGATGCGCGATGACGAGGTGGCCCAGCTCTTCAGCTTCCTCGGCGTCTTCTGCGACCCCCAGAGGCGGGCCGCGGTGCAGAGTGGCTTCACCGCCAGGGCGGCATCGGTGGATGGAGGACCTTTCCACCTCTCCCAGTCGGTGCAGGCCATCGACGAGTGCGCGCGCGTCCAGAGCCGTCTGCGGCCAGGCGCCACCGCCTGGCTCGCCCCGGCAAGCATCGGCCACTGACGCGGCCCCACCTCGAGGGTGGCTCCCTGGCCAGCGCGCGTGGCATGCTGGCAGGCGCAGTCCGTCACCGGCCGCCGTCCTCGAACGTCCAAAGGCGCCCCGGTGGCTGCTGTGCTGGGGGGGGAAGCTTGGACATGCGGAGGATGGTTTTTGGAGTCGCGGCGGCGGTGCTGGGCGGCTGCGGCGGTAGCCCCGTCGACTACGCGCCCAATTTCGCCCGGCACCTGGTCCGGCACGGTGACGGAAACCGACGTCGACACCGGACAGACAGCGGCCTACAACGCCGAGGCGCTCTTCATCATCACCAGCCTGAATACGCTGCGCTTCGAAGCCTGCGTCACCCGCGACGGGCCCACCGTCTATGCGTCCTCGGCGACGCAGATTGCCAGCACCACGGCGTTCGCCTGCCCCTCCGAGGCATTCACTGGCTGCAACACCGTCGTCGCCACCTACAACACTTTTTCCGGAACCCTGACCGGCACCACCTTGCAATTCACCACCCGCGTCACGCTGGCCGGCTGCGGCATCACCGAGCCGTTGACTCTCACCTTCGCCGACGGCGTCAAGCTGGACTGAAGCCCCACTCTCCCGTCGGCCCGGGCTACGAGGTGCCGGTGAACTCGGCGCTCACCTCGCGCAGCTCGGCTGCGCTGATGCCCAGCAAGTAGAGGATGGCGTCCAGCCCCCCGGCGGTGATGGAGGTGTCGGCCGCTTCGCGCAGCTTGCGCTTGGCGTGAAAGGCGATGCCCAGCCCGGCCCGCTCCAGCATGAGCAAGTCATTCGCCCCGTCGCCGACGGCGATGACCTGGTCGAGCAGCACGCCCTCGGCCTGGGCGATGGTTTCCAGGAGCTCCGCCTTCCTTCGTCCGTTGACGATGGGCCCCACCACTCGGCCGGTGAGCTTCCCCTTCACCACCTCGAGGGTGTTGGCGTAGGCGTAGTCCAGCCCCAGTCGGGCCTTGAGCGCGTCGGCGGCGATGGAGAAGCCGCCGGAGATGACGGCGATGCGGTAGCCCAGCCTTTGCAGCACCCGCACCATGGTTTCCGCGCCCTCGGTGAGCGGCAACTCGGCGGCGATGCGGCGCAGGACGGCGACGTCGAGGCCCTCCAAGAGCTGCAGGCGCTGCCGCAGGGACTCGTCGTAGTCCACCTCGCCCTGCATGGCGCGCTCGGTGATGGCCCGCACCTGCTCCGCCACGCCGGCCTCCCGCGCCAGCTCGTCGATGACCTCGATGCGGATGAGGGTGCTGTCCATGTCCATCACCACCAGCCGCTTGCTTCTTCGGAAAATGCCTTCCCGCTGCAGCGCGACGTCGAAGGTGCCGCGCATCGCCAGCTCGAGCAGCGCCCGCTTGAGTGGCTCGGCGTCCTGCCCGGCGGGGAGGCCGAGCTGGATTTCCACGGACCCGAGCTCCCCTTGCGACAGCCGGTGGATGCGCTCGATGTTGGCGCCGTGCGCGGCCAGCGCCGAGGACACGAGGTAGAGCTCCTTGGCCCCGAGGCGCGGGCCGATGGCGGTGGCCACGTAGCGCTGGGCGGGCGGCTCGGTGCCGGCGCCGGCGTCCACCGGCGCGAAGTCCAGCTCCACCCCCAGGGACTTGGCGGCGAAGAGCAGCTCCTTGAGGAGTCCTCTGTCTGCCTTCATCGAGACGAGGAAGGCCAGGGTGAGCTGGCCCTGCACCACCACTTGCTCGATGTCCAATAGCTGCGCCTCGGCCTCGGCGATGATGCCCGTCAGCCGGGCGGTGATGCCGGGGTGGTCCGGGCCGGTGACGGTGACGAGGACGTGGGTCTCGGTCATGGGGCGCTCGTGCCAATAGCAGCGGGGCCCGGGCCCCGTCGAGGCCGCGGGCCCTTGCGCCCTGGGCGCCCGTCGGGCAAAGGGGGAGGAGCGCATGGTGGACGTCGCGACGCGGCTCGGACCGCTGGAGGCGAGAGTCGTGCAACCGGAGGGGAAGGCGCCTCCGGAGCTCGTCTGCCTGTTGTGCCATGGCTTCGGCGCCTCGGGGACGGACCTCGTGCCCCTCGCGTCCGAGGTGCTGGCCCGGGCGCCCGCGCTGGGCAGCAGAGTCCGCTTCGTCTTTCCGGCCGCACCGCTGGCCCTCACCGAGTTTGGCGGGGGCCAGGCCCGCGCCTGGTGGCCCATCGACTTCGAGGCGCTGCTGGCCCAACGCGCCGCCGGGCCCGAAGGCCGCGCCGCCCTGCGCTCGCGCGTCCCGGACGGCCTGCCCCAGGCGAGGCGGCAGCTCGCGGCCTGCCTCGAGGCGGTGGCGCAGACGTCCGGCCTTCCACCGGGACGGGTGGTGCTGGGCGGCTTCAGCCAGGGAGCAATGGTGACCACCGACCTCGCCCTGCGCCAGGACGAGGCGCCGGCGGCACTCGTCATCCTCTCCGGCACCCTCCTGGCCGAGTCGGAGTGGCGCGCCCGCGCCGTCCGCCGCAAGGGATTGCGCGTCCTGCAGTCACATGGACGCCAGGACCCGATTCTCCCCTTCGCCGAAGCCGTCCTCCTCCGCGATTTGCTCCAGGAGTCGGGCCTGGCCGTGGAGTTTCTTCCCTTCGACGGGCCGCACACCATTTCCGAGGAAGCCCTCGACCGGCTCGGCGCCCTGCTCCTCTCCTTGCTAGACAAGGCCCCATGACCGACGGCTTCCGGCGCTTCGCCGGGACAGACAGCTACCTCACCAGCCCCGGCCTGCAGGCCGCGGTGAATTGTGCCCTGGCCCTCGAGCGGCCGCTCCTGGTGAAGGGCGAGCCCGGCACCGGAAAGACGCTCCTC